>Ga0310811_10011983_pt1 | contig 11253 bp, 5 predicted proteins | sample YCmetagenome_FD_207642 | JGI IMG/M metagenome (GOLD analysis project Ga0310811, IMG submission 207642) | Soil microbial communities from experimental microcosm in Duke University, North Carolina, United States - YC | ecosystem: Engineered > Artificial ecosystem > Soil microcosm > Unclassified ... | reverse complement strand
TGGCTGCGCCGCTGGGTTATTATTTCATGAACGGGTGGCTGCACAAGTTCTACTTCCGCGCCCCCATCGGCTGGATGGTGTTTGCGCTGTCCATCCTGTTATCCATCATCATTGCCTGGGCGACCGTAGGCTACCGTGCGCTGCGCGCCGCCCTGGCCGATCCCGTAAAAGCCCTCAAATACGAATAGACTATGATCCGCAATTACTTCAAAATAGCGTTGCGCTCGCTCTGGCGCAAACGGGGGTTTTCCCTCCTCAATATCCTCGGTCTTTCCGTGGGGATAGGGGCCGCCCTCGTGCTCTTCCTGATCATCCGGTTCGAGCTGAGCTTCGATACCTACCACGCCAAAAAGGACCGGATCTATCGGGTCGTTACCCATTCGTTCGGCGGTCCGGAGGGCGACCACCTGTACCAGGGCGTGCCGGTTCCGCTGGCGCCGGAGCTCCGGCAGTCCTTCCCACAGCTGGAAAAGGTGGCCTGCACCTTCGGGATCATCAACCCACAGTTCACCATTACCCGGCCGGGTCAGGAGGACCTGATGGTCAAGGAAAACGCGGGCGTCACCTACGTGGAGCCGGCCATTTTCGGGATTTTCGACCAGCCCTGGCTCGCGGGTGACCCTGCGTCGCTGTCGGAGCCCAACACCGTGGCGATCGACGCTTCCGTGGCGCGGAACTGGTTTGGAAGCTCCGATGCGGCTATGGGCAAAGTCGTCCAGATGGACCGCAGCACGCCCCTGACCGTAACCGGGGTGATGACCGATCCCCCGGACAATACCGACCTGGCGATACGGATCGCCGTTTCGTACGCAACGTATGCCGGCCGCACCGGCACCAACTGGCACAACTGGATGGGGAACTTCAATTGTTACGCCCTCCTGGGCAAAGGACAGCATATCGAACAGGTTGAGCGTAGTATCGACGCGTTTGCCGCCAGGTTCTATGACAATAAAGGTCCGGGTGAAAAAGAATCCTTTGCCTTTCAACCGTTGAGCCAGGTCCACTATGACCCCCGGCTCGGTACTAATACCGGTAAGATAACGCCTCCCGGGCTTTTGTGGGGGCTGGGTCTTGTCGGCGCCTTCCTGGTGCTGATCGCGTGCATCAACTTCATCAACCTGGCTACCGCGCAGTCGGTCCAGCGCTCCAAGGAGATAGGGGTGCGCAAGGTGCTGGGCAGCTCCCGCAAATCGCTGGCGGCCCAATTCCTCGGCGAGACCGGCGTGATCGTTTTCCTGTCGCTCCTTTTAGCCTGTATCATGGCGGAGCTGTCCCTTCCCTATTTCCGGCAGCTGCTGAACGAACCCATCTACCTGAACATATCGGATCACCCCTCCATCCTGGTCTTCATTTTGCTCATGGGGATAGCGGTGACCCTGCTGGCCGGACTCTACCCTGCCCTCGTCGTTTCCGGGCTCAACCCCATCCGCGCGATCCGGAACGCCTCGGCGACGGGGAATGCGCGGGGTCGTTTCCTGCGCCGCGGGCTGGTCGTATTCCAATTCCTGATAGCCCAGCTGCTGATGGTGGGGTCGATCGTGATCATGGAGCAGATACACTTCCTGAAGAATATGCCGTTGGGTTTTGACAAAGAATCGGTGGCGTTGGTGAACCTACCCACGGACAGCCTCAGTCAAACCCGGTTCCCGTATACACAACGGCAGATGGAAGCCATTCCCGGTGTGCAGTCGGTCAGTTTGTGCCTGGATGCACCCTCCGCCCGCCGGACGATGACGACCAGCTTCACCTTCGAGACTAAAATGCCCGACTTTGGTATCGTGATCCGTTTTGCGGACACGGCGTACTTCCGTACGTTCCACCTCGGACTGGCGGCTGGCCGGTTGCCGTTTGCCAGCGACACGATGCGCGAAGTCCTGGTTAACGAGACCGCGGCTCGCCAGCTGGGTTTCAAGGACGCCTCCGGAATACTCGGCAGGAAGATCGACGTCATGGGCGGAAGCTTTCCTATCGTAGGCGTAATGAAGGATTTCAGCAGCTCGGCCCCGATGAGCGCAATCCCGCCCCTGATGTTGTCGACCAACCTGAGCTACTACCAATACATAGCCATCCGGTTCGATCCGCGACAGGGCGGGCGGGTGATGGCCGCCGTTCAGAAGCAGTGGAAGGACGCCTTCCCGGGATATGCGTATGAACAGCATTTCATGGACGAAAACGTCGCCAAATATTTCACCTTGTTGAGCGCGATGGAAAAGCTGATACGGATTTTCGCATCGATTGCCCTGATCGTGTCTTGTCTGGGTTTGTACGGACTGGTCTCCTTTATGGTGGTCCAAAAGACAAAAGAGGTGGGTATCCGCAAAGTCCTTGGCGCCTCCGTCCAAAGTATCCTGGTTTTGTTCTCCCGGGAATTTACCCTGTTGATCGGCCTCGCGTTCCTCGTGGCTGCGCCGGTTGGTTATTGGCTGATGCATATGGCCCTGGCTAACTTCGCCAACCGGATCACCATCGGCTGGGACGTCTTCGTCTGGGTGATGGGGAGCTCCATCCTGGTTGCCTGGGTCACGGTGGGTTACCGCGCCCTGCGCGCCGCCCTGGCCGATCCCGTAAAAGCCCTTAAATACGAATAGCCATGATCCGCAATTACATCAAGACTGCGCTGCGCGCGCTTTGGCGCAAAAAGACGTTCACTTTCCTCAACGTCCTCGGTCTTTCCGTGGGACTGGGGGCCTGCATGGTGCTCTTCCTGATCATCCGGTACGAGCTGAGCTTCGATACTTTCCACAGTAAGAAAGACCGTATTTACCGGGTGCTCTCGGCCTGGAAGGGCGGACCCGAGGGCATGCAATATTCATCAGGCGTGCCCATCCCCATGACCCCGGCGATACGGTCGGATATGCCCCAATTCTCGGAAGTGGCGGCGACATGGTCGGTGGGCGGCGGTCAGTTTACCATCCCGGGTAAGGGCGTGCCCGACAAAAAGTTCGTAGCCGAGGGCAGGGTATTGTATACCGAGCCCGGCCTTTTCCGCATATTCGATTTTCCCTGGCTGGCGGGGGACCCGTCGTCTTTAAATGACCCCAATACCATGGCCATCGAGCAAGCGGTGGCCGAAAAATGGTTCGGGAACTGGCAGGACGCCATCGGCAAAACCGTGATCCTGAACCATACCCATCCATTTGTCGTCACGGGCGTCATGAAGGATCACGTCGACAATACCGACGTTCCCGTCAGTATTGCATTGTCTTACGCATCCTTTAACCGACACCACGAGGACGACTGGCACGACGTGAACAGCACCTCCAATTGCTACGCGCTGCTGGCGCCGGGGCAGACCATACAAAACGTGAACACGCGGATTCCCGCGTTCGACAAACTGCACTTCGTGGGGGAGGACAAGTCGATATACCACTCCACCATCGAATTCCAGCCGCTGAGCCGGATGCACTTCGATACGCGTCCCGGTGTGAATACCTATTCATATGGAACCTTCCCGCCCTCCCGGCTTTGGGCCCTGGCACTGATCGGTCTGTTTTTGTTGCTGGTGGCGTGTGTCAACTTCATCAACCTGGCGACCGCGCAGTCCGTCAGCCGCTCGAAGGAAATCGGCGTCAGGAAGGTGCTGGGGAGCAGCAAGGGCTCGCTTGTCCGGCAGTTCTTGGGCGAAACCGCGATGATCAGCTTCACGGCGGTGGTGCTGGGGTGTATCCTGGCGGAGATCGGGGCGTCGTGGATGGGCAAGATCCTGGAATTGCCGCTGAGCCTGAACGTGTGGCGGTATCCGTCGATCTTGTTGTTCGTGGCGGCGGCGTTTGTCGTCATCACCTTCCTCAGCGGGTTTTACCCCGGTCTCGTGCTGAGCCGGTTCAACCCCGTCGAGGCCATCAAGAGCCGCATCACGCCAAAGACCGTGGGCGGTCTGCCGCTCCGCCGGGTGCTCGTGGTGTTCCAGTTCGCGATTGCCCAGGTGCTCGTCATCGGGACGCTCGTGGTGGTTAAGCAAATGAACTATTTCGACACCATCCCGCTGGGTTTCGACAAGAACGCCGTCGCCATGGTCGACATCCCATCCGACAGCCTCAGCCAGCAGAAACACGAATACCTGAAGCAACTGATAAAAAGGGAACCCGGCGTGGTGGACGCGAGCCTTTGTTCGACCGCGCCGTCCTCGGGGTGGGTATGGGACAACGGTTTTACGTTTGAAAACCGGCCCCAGCCGGAAACCTGGAGCCTCGCCATGCGCATGACCGATACCGACTACTACCGGACCTTTCATATCGACTTGGTGGCGGGACGCCTCCCCTATCCCTCCGACACCGCCCGGGAATACGTGCTCAACGAGACAGCGGTCCGCAAGCTTGGTTTTACCCACCCGACTGAAATCCTGGGTAAGGTCATACACGTGGGTAAAAAGGCCGTCCCGATCGTCGGGGTCGTCCGGGATTTCCACAGCACCTCGCTCCAACAGGAACTGAGCCCCATGGCGATGTCCACCACGGCGAGCGTTTTTTATGAGCTCGCCGTACGGTTGGATCCCAACCGGATCGGCGCCACGATGAAGCGCATCCAGGCCGACTGGGAAAGCGTCTACCCCGCATTCATGTATCACTCCGTCTTCCTGGACGAGGATATGGCGCAATATTACGAGGATGAGGAGCAAACCTCGAAGCTCTTTCATTTCTTCGCGGGCATAGCGATCTTTATTTCCTGTCTGGGCCTGTACGGCCTCGTCTCCTTCATGGCGGTCCAACGTACGAAAGAGGTGGGCATCCGAAAGGTGTTGGGCGCTTCCGTCCGGGGTATCGTCGTGTTGTTCTCCCGGGAATTCACCATCCTGGTCGTTATCGCGTTCCTGGTGGCGGCGCCCCTGGGTTATTATGTCATGCGCCAGTGGTTGAACGGGTTTTTTTACCGGGCCAACATGGGCTGGGGTATATTCGCCTTGTCCATCGGCGGCTCGCTGGTCATAGCCTGGGCGACCGTAGGCTATAAGGCCATCCGGGCGGCCCTTGCCAATCCTATACAAAGTCTTAGAACCGAGTAAATCTTGTCGTATGCTACAGCACTACTTCACCACGGCCTGGAGGAACCTCCTGAAATACCGGACCTTTTCGCTGACCAATATCGGTGGTCTGGCCATTGGCCTGGCGGCGTTCTGGGCCATCGCCCTTTATGTGGGCGACGAGCTCAGTTATGACCGGGCCCTGCCCACGTCCAACCGGGTCTACCGGGCGGTGAATTATTCGGACTGGGATGGCGGTCACCAGGAAACGGCCACCTCCTCCCGTCCCTTTGCCGCGGCGCTCCAGTCGATGCTGCCCCAGGTCGAGGCCATCACCCGGGTAGACAATAATGCGGGCGGCGTCATGACTGTGGGGGAGAAGCACTTTGACGTCGGCGACGTGGCGGCGGTCGACAGCTGCTTTTTTACCGTATTCCCTTATAAGTTACTGGCCGGGAGTCTATCGACCGCTTTGGCGAACCCCGATGGGATGGTCGTGACGCAAACCCTGGCGGAAAAACTTTTTGGGAGCATCCAGGCGGCTATAGGCAAGACGGTCCGTATCGGTGACCACAGCCTGGTCATCATCACCGCGGTGATGCAGGACATGCCCACCAATAGCCACTTTTCCTTTAGCGCGCTACGGCCCTATCCCCACCAGGATGATTCACAGACCTGGCAGAATTTTGATATATACACCTACCTGCTGCTAAAGCCCGGCGCCGACTACCGGCAGGCGGAGGCCACGATCGCGCGGACCTTTGCGCCGATGATAATCACCCGCTCGGGGGGGAACATCAAATACCGGATGGAGCTCCAACCGATCGAGTCCATCCACCTCCATTCCCAGCTCAGCTTCGAAATGGGCCGGAACGGAAATATCCGGGATGTCTATGTCTTCATAGCGGCGGCCCTGCTGATATTGTTGATCGCGGTAATCAACTATATGAACCTTTCGACCGCGCGGTCCTCGCTACGGGTAAAAGAGGTCGGGGTGCGCAAGGCGATCGGTTCGCCCAGGGGCGTGCTCGTGGGGCTGTTCCTGGCAGAGTCGGTGATCATTACGCTGGTCGCGGCCTTTTTGGGGTTGTTGTTGCTGGAGCTGCTGCTACCGCTGTTCAACCACATGGCGGCCAAAGACCTCTCCCTGCTACGGTTGGGCGTGGGTAATATCATACTATTGATCGTCGGATTCGCGCTATTGCTGGGGATAGGCGCCGGGGCGTATCCCGCGCTTTTTCTCTCCGGTTTCAACATTCTGCGTTCGCTGAAGGGCGAACTGGGAAGCCAAAAGGGGGGCACGCTGCTCCGGAAATCATTGGTGACCTTCCAATTCGTGATTACCATTGCCATGATTTCGGCCTCCAGCCTGGTCTATCTCCAGCTGCGGTATATGGGCACGGCGGATCTGGGTTTTAACAAGGACCAGACGGTTACGTTCCACATCCACAGCCACGCCGTGCGCAACCAGTTCGCCGCGCTGAGGACCAAGCTCCTGGAAAATCCCCTGATCGAAAGCGTCTCGGGCGCCAGCAATCCGATCGGCAACAACAACATCGGCGGCCGGAACTACCACTACGAAAAGGAAGGGGAGGCCCAGCGCGGATCGATGATGGGGAACCTCCTGTTGGTAGACCATAATTTTCTGTCGACGATGCAGATCGGTCTGCTTGAGGGCCGGAACTTCTCCCTTTCGAATCCCAGCGACAGCGCCGACGGGGTGCTGGTCAACGAGGCCTTTGTCCGCCAGGCGGGCTGGGCGGACCCTATCGGGAAAAGGATCGCGTACTGGCTCGATGAATCTGGCCACCGGCGCGTTGCCCACGTGGTGGGGGTTACGCGTGACTTCAACATCTATTCCCTCCAGCATACTCTCGACCCGCTGGCGATTTATCTGCCGCAGGACGTGAACGACATGGACAACGTCTATGTCCGGCTGGCCAAGGGGCACATACCCGCGGCCATGGACTACCTGGAAAAGACCTATCAGTCTTTTGACAACTCCGGCACGGTGGAATACCACTTCCTGGACCAGAACTTCTCTCAACAATACGAGAACGAGCGGCGCCAGGGAACGGTACTCCTGAGCTTTACGGTCCTGGCCGTGATCCTGGCTTGTCTTGGGTTGTTCGGGCTGGTGAGCTTTTCGGCTTCCCGCCGGATTAAAGAGATCGGCATCCGCAAGGTCCTCGGCGCGGGCGACAGGCACATCCTCCAGCTGTTGGCGGGGGACCTGCTCCAGCTCGTGGTGCTGGCCGCGCTGATCGCCGCTCCCATCGCCTGGTGGGCGATGGATCGCTGGCTGCAGGCCTTTGCCTACCGCATTCCCGTCTATTGGTGGGTGATGGTCGGGGCCGGGCTGGCGGCGGCGCTGATCGCGCTGGGAACTATGTTCACTCAGGCAATAAAGGCCGCCCGGGCGAATCCCGTGGATGCGCTCAAGTACGAATAACCGTTTCACCGGGACCCCTCCCCTTTAAAAGACCGTAAAGAATGCTCAACCTCAATATAAAGATGGCCTGGCGGAATTTCTGGAAAAACCGCCGCTATACGCTTCTCAACATCCTGGGCCTGGGTATCGCGCTGACCCTGTTCCTGCTGGCGCTGCTATACCGCAATAGCGAAATGCGGTATGACCGCTGGAACCCCGGCCACGAAAACGTCTACCGGGTACAGACCCAGGAGGACGACGGCCCGGTGGCGCTCGTGCCGATCCCCTTTGCGCCCGCCGTACGGGGATTGCCTCCGGTGCAGGCGGCCACCACCGCTTCCTATTATTATGCGGGTGAGCTGTTGCTTACGGTTGGGCCCAGGAGCCTCTATCAATCAAACATCATCTTTGCAGACAGCGCCTTTTTCTCGGTGTTTCAATACCCGTTGGTCTATGGCGATGCGTCCACCGCTTTCCGCGAGCCCAATACCGTGGCGCTCTCCAAAGTCCTGAGCGAAACACTTTTTGGCAAGGGCGTCAACCCTATCGGGGAGATGGTGAAGATGGGTGACATCGGTGTTTGCAAAGTAACGGCCGTGATCGACCGGGACGCCTACCCGAGTCATATCCCCTTTGACTGTATCATACGGCGGGGCTTTCATTCGCTGGATTGGACAAGCAACAACGCGTACGTCTACCTGCGCTGCAGCCCACACGCCACTCCTTACTCCTATGCCACGGCGCTCGACAAGAACTACGCGGACATGGCCATGGGGGCTATCCTGGCGGATACCACGGACAAGTTCACCGCCAGCGACATTGCCGACTACCGCAAGGAGATATCGGACCGGAAATTCCGGTTCGAGCCGGTGGACCCCATCCACCTGAACAGCTCGGTCAGGTACGAATGGGTGGGCAACGGGAGCGGACGCTACCTCGATTCCCTCTACCTGGTGGTTCTGATTATCCTGGTCATGGCGGCCATCAATTTTACCAACCTGTCCGTGGCCTATGCCACCCGCCGCGCCAAGGAAACCGGTCTGCGAAAAGTCATCGGCGCCGCGCGTGGCCAGCTGGTGGCGCAATTCCTGGCCGAAACGTTCTTCCAGTGCGTGCTCGCGCTCTGCCTGGCGCTCATACTGGCGGAGCTGATGCTGCCTTTTATCAACGCCCGGCTGGACATGAATATCCACGGGTGGATTCGCCAGGATACCCTGTCGCTACTCGGTCAGCTGTTCCTGTGCGTGGGGGTGACGACCCTTATGGCAGGTCTATACCCCGCTTTGGTTATGAGCGGTTACCTGCCGGCCATTGTTCTTAAAGGCAATTTTTCGGGAGGCGCCAGGGGCGTTCGCGTCCGCCGCGTCCTGCTGGTGGCCCAATTTACCTGCGCGGCCGTGTTCGCCAGCGGGATCTTTGTCATCGTCCGGCAAACCAATTATATGCGGAAGATGGATCTGGGTTATGACGCCAGCCAGGTGATGGCCGTCAGGATACACTCGGGGACCACCAACGAGCGCTTTTCCTCCGTCCGCGACCGGCTGGCCGCCATCCCGGGGGTCGCCGTCGTTAGCCGTACCAGCCAGATCCAGGGGGAAGGTATCGGGAGCAATGGATATAGTTATAAAGGACGGGCGTATAGTCTCGACTTCCTTGCCGTAGACGCCCACTACTGCGCTGCCATGGGGCTGCCCCTGCTGCAGGGCCGGGACTTCGACGGCCTGCACCCGGTCGATACCAATGGTTCGGTCCTGGTCAACGAAACCTTTGCGCGCATGGCGGGTATCAAACGGGCCGGCGAATTCCTCGAGCATGCCAAAACGCAATACGAAGTCGTGGGTATCGTCAAGGACTTCCCCCTGGGTCATCCGCAGGACGCCATCCTCCCCATGATCTTCCAATTGCTCCGTAACAACGGCGAGAACTACGTCCTGATACGGATGGACAGCCGCCACGCCGGCGAGACCGTTCAGCGAATCAGCGCCGCCTGGTCGGACATCGAGCCCGGTTACCCCATCCAATACACCTTCCTCGACGAGCACTTCGCCGCCCTCTTCCGGTCGCAGGAGCACTTCGGCTTTCTCTTTGGTATCTTCTCGACCATGGCCCTCATCCTGGCCGTGATGGGCGTGGTCTCGCTGGCCGCCTATACCGCCGAACGCAAAACCAAGGAAATCTCCATCCGCAAGGTCCTCGGCGCCACCACCGGTCAGATCCTCACCCTCCTCAACAAAGACTTCGTCCGCTGGGTCCTGCTGGCCAACCTGCTGGCGCTCCCCTTGTCGCTCTGGCTCATGAGCCGGTGGCTGCAGGGCTACGCCTACCGCATCCACCTGGGCCTTTGGCCATATTTGCTCACGCTTGTCGTCAGCCTCGGAGCCACGGTCCTGGTCGTTACCCTCCAGTCCCTCCGGGCGAGCACAGCCCGACCCATCGAGGCGCTCAAGTATGAGTAACGGCCTCCGCCTTCCGGCTTATCGGCCTGACAGGTGTCTGGCCCTGAGGTGGGTGCCTCTTTTCCCCCGTTTTTGCGAAACGTTTCGCAAAAACGGGGGAAAAGAGGCACCCACCCACCCCAGGGCCCAGACACCGCGCGCCTAAATGCACGGTACACTTTCGTATATTCAGTATATTCACCGGCAGAAACCAAAACCTAGCCATGATCCAACTCAAGAACATTGAACGTTATTTCAGCAACGGCAACGTCAAGAACTATGTCCTGCGCTACATCACGGCTGACATCAAGAAAGGCGATTTCGTCAGCATCATGGGTCCATCCGGCGCGGGTAAGAGTACCCTTTTGAACATCATCGGCATGCTCGAAGAGCCCACGGCCGGGGAGTATTATTTCATGGAAACGCCCGTGCATACGCTCAGTGAGAAACAGCGGATCGCGCTTTACCGGACCCATATCGGGTTCGTGTTCCAGGCGTACCACCTCCTCGACGACCTCACGATCTACGAGAACCTCGAGACGCCCCTGATGTATCAGAATGTAAAGGCGGCCGAACGCAAGGCCCGGGTAGCCGAAATCCTCGACCGGTTCAACATGGTCGCCAAAAAGGACCTCTTCCCTGCCCAGCTTTCCGGCGGTCAGCAGCAACTGGTCGGCATCGCCCGCGCCCTCATCGCCCGTCCCCAGCTGATCCTTGCCGACGAGCCCACCGGGAACCTCCAATCCAAACAAGCCGACGAAATCATGAACCTCTTCCAGAAGCTGAATCAGGAAGAAAAGGTCACGATCATCCAGGTTACGCACTCAGAAAAGAACGCCACTTACGGGAACCGCATCCTGCAATTGGTGGATGGCGAGTTCATGGACGAGTAAGTCGCGGATCGGCCCGCATTTTTTCTATACCTTCTTCACGATTTTTTCTCTTTTCCCTGGCTCGCTTCGAGTCGGCGGGGGCGATCCTTTGCCCGCGCTACTTTGGTTTCGCCCGTTCGTATTGGACGGGCCAGGGGACGTCTACGCCCAACTCCTGCGCAGCGTGTAACGGAAAGTACGGGTCGCGGAGCAACTGCCGGGCCAGGAAAATCAGGTCGGCCTGGCCACTCGCCAGGATTTCTTCCGCCTGGACGGCGGTAGTGATCAGCCCGACGGCGCCGGTGTGGATAGACGCTTCTGCGCGGACCTTGGCCGCCAGCGGTACCTGGTAGCCGGGACCCAAGGGGATGCGGATATGGGGAAGGATGCCGCCGGAGGAGCAGTCGACCAGGTCGACGCCCAGGTCGCGGAGCTGGCCCGCCAGAAGAACGGAGTCTTCGGGGGTCCAGCCAGCGGGGTCCCAATCGGTCGCGGATATGCGCACAAAGAGGGGCAGCTCTTGCGGCCAAACGCCGCGGATACCTTCGACCACTT
>Ga0310811_10011982_pt1 | contig 11253 bp, 9 predicted proteins | sample YCmetagenome_FD_207642 | JGI IMG/M metagenome (GOLD analysis project Ga0310811, IMG submission 207642) | Soil microbial communities from experimental microcosm in Duke University, North Carolina, United States - YC | ecosystem: Engineered > Artificial ecosystem > Soil microcosm > Unclassified ... | reverse complement strand
TGAATGCTCTCTGGCGCTTTGCTGAAGAGAGCGGCATGAATTTCTTTGGTACCAGCGCAGCCTATATTACCTCATGTATGAAGGCTGGTATTGAGCCGGGCCGGGACTTCGCCCTGCAACATTTGCGTACGCTCGGTTCGACTGGCTCACCGCTGCCTCCCGAAGGTTTTCGCTGGGTGTATGAACATGTCAAAGCTGATATCTGGCTCAATTCTATTAGCGGAGGAACCGATGTCTGTTCGGCTTTTGTGGGTGGTTCGGCTCTTCTCCCCGTCTACGCTGGCGAAATCCAATGTCGTCTTCTGGGGGTAAAAGTTGAGTCGTTCGATGAGCATGGGCATGCAGTCATCAATGAGGTAGGCGAGCTGGTAGTTACTGAGCCTATGCCTTCGATGCCGCTTTTCTTCTGGCGTGATCCCGGTGGTGCACGCTATCGTGAGAGCTATTTCAGCATGTTTCCCAATGTCTGGCGTCATGGCGATTGGGTGAAGATTACTCCGCGTGGCAGCGCTATTATCTATGGTCGCTCGGATTCGACGATCAATCGCGCGGGTATTCGTATGGGGAGCAGCGAGATCTACCGGATTGTCGAAAGCTTTCCCGAGGTGGTCGATAGCTTGATCGTTGGTGTGGAGCAACCAGGAGGACGCTATTACCTGCCTCTCTTTGTGGTGCTGCAAGCAGGGGTGGTTCTGGATGATGAGCTGAAAAGGCGCATTAAGCTACGTCTGCGCACCGAGGTTTCTCCTCATCACGTTCCTGATGATATTCATGCAATTTCTGAAGTGCCACGCACGCTGAGCGGTAAAAAGCTTGAGGTTCCGGTCAAAAAGCTGTTCATGGGCATTCCTCTGGAGAAGGCGGCCAGTACTGATGCTTTGAGCAATCCCGCTGCTATCCAGTATTTCGTTGAGCTGGCGCAACAGGTGCAAACGAATTCATAGGATCAACAAACAGGGCATGGATCGCTGCTTCATCCCTATCACACGTATAGTTGGTCGGTAATTGATCCTCGAATAATGAATTGTAAGAGCGTTTTGTGTGGTGAAGTAATTGCTATAGCTACGCTTTGAGAAAAGGGATGGAGATCTATGAATCCTGATCCAAATGCTTATCCGCCTCACACGCCCGGGCCAGGCCAACCCGCCCCGGGTTCTTATGATGCGACACGATATAGTCCACCGCCACCACCTGCTGGAGGCGGCGGCGCAAATTATCCATACAATCCCTACGGCCAGGGGAATCCTTATGGTGCCGGGAATCCGTATGGGTCAGAGCAGCCTCCACCCGGGCCTGCGACTCCCTATAATCAGTATACGCAGTATGCTCCACCTCCTATACAACCCGGACAGAACCAGTATCCGGGACAGTTCAATTATCCCAACCAGCCTCCTCTTTCGCCGAAGCCGCCCCGCTCGAGAGGCCGCTTCGCTCTGTTGCTGACTCTGGCGATACTGGTGATCGTAGGTGGCCTTGTGATAGCCGTGGCGATCCCTGCGCACAACAATCAGGTGAACAGCGATGCGACGGCGGTGGCGCAATCTCAGGCGAACGCCACGACTACGGCTGCGGCTCAAGTAGCCGCTACTGCTGCGTCTGTCGCGACGGCTACCGCGGTGGCAAATACGTATCCGTTCAGCGCTAATCTGAAGCTCAATGACTCCCTGACCGACAATAGCAGTGCGAGTAGCTGGGATACTACGACGAATTGCGTGTTTACGGGCGGTGCCTACCATGTCTCTGAGGCAACAAACAATACCTATAATGTCTGTTTTGCGGCACAGAGCAATTTCAGCAATTTCACGTTTGAGACGACAGTGAAACTGCTCAAGGGCGAAATTGTGGGACTGGTTTTTCGCTCAGATAAAGTAAGTGGCAAATCATACAAGTTTCTTGTCGCCTCCGATAGCACGGATGTCTTGTTCTTGTATAAAGATTATGGCACCGGCACGGAATTGTACTCTGGCAGTAATGTTGGTTGGCTGGCAGATCAAGAGAATCAGATCGGCGTTGTAGCCCGTGGCAATACCTTCGATTTTTATGTCAACCATAAGAAGGTAGGGACTGCGACCGATAAGGATAGTACCTATAGCAGCGGGCAGGTTGGCGTTACCGTTTTTAATACGGGCCAGGCCGCTGAAGCCATATTCTCCAATGCGAAGGTCTGGGCGCTCTCATAGCATCTTGCTCTTATGGCTGATATGGTGTTCTCTATCAGGCAACCCATATCAGCCAGAGAGGCGCAAGAGAGATTGTCTATAACGCGGCAAAAGCAGTATGGAAGCTGAATGGTTTGCAGTTTCCATACTGTTTGCACGAATATCGCGTCATTCACACATCGGCCCGATGATCAGACTGATTATGTCAAATTGTCTATTCGATGCTACCCAGAGGGTCATCGAACAGGCTCTCATCCTGCTGAGCGCTATCAGGGAACCAGCGTGTGCTCTGAAGCACTTTTGCCTGTTGCTGTAGGGCTGAGGAGGGGAGAGCCGTATTTTCACTTGTTTCGGGAGGACAACCTTCCAATTGTTGAGATACTCTACGTAAAGATGTTTGCAGCGTTTTGACCGTATTAAGCATATCCACGGGAGCGCCAACGCCCTCCCGCTCCGCTTGCTCAATATTTTCGCGTAACTGCCTCACCTGATTTGTCAATTGTTCATGTAGTTTGCGTAACTGGCTACATCGGTCTGGTGTGTTGTTCATTATCTTTTTCTCGCGTTCGTTTATCTTGAAATAAGCCTATTTTTCGTGCTTGTCTTATGATGTGCCGAGTGCAAGATACCGATACCGCTCTTCATTGTATCATATTCGTTGGCCCTTGTTGGCGTCGAAGCTGATGAAAATCAAGGGAAATTCAAGAATGGTATATTGTTCTCTGCATGCTAAGGCAGTTCAGGAATACTCTTCTGTTCTTAGCATGCTGAGAAAATGGAAGCATCGCACTCTGTTTTGTGCAGGTTAATGAAGACTCTGCTTGAGCACGGAATAGAGATCTACCAGATTCGGGGTTCCCAGACCCGTGGTGTAATCCCAACCTTGCGCTGCATGGTAGTACAGGTTATCGCCCTGTGTGACATCATAGAAGGGATGCAGTTGACCGGCACTGCTGGCTGCGCTATAGAAAGTATCAGGCCCATAGAAATAGGCCCCCTGCTGCTGTATAAGGGTCTGGTTTACCAGTGCCATCCCAGCTGCCCAGATGGGCGCAGCGGCGCTGGTTCCACCTACGGCGATCCACTCACCCTGATAATAGATCGGCAGGTTATCTGCAATCGCGGAGACATCCGGCAACTGACGCCTGCTATTTGAGTAGGAGTTTTGGACCCCTGCCCCTGTCTGCCATTCCGGACGCGTAAAGAGCTTGCTGACTCCTCCTCCTGTGCCCCACTGATTCTGGCAGACCAGGATATTTGAGCCATCCGACCAGGCGACTTCTTTTGCACGATCCCCATTATTGTTCACATTCAGCACTGTCCCGCCAACGGCGACTGCGTAGGTATCGCTGGCCGGGAAACTGACGGAAAGGCTGCTATAGATGTGATCGGTGAATGCTCCGCAGTCTCCGCTGGCAACGAATACCGTCATATGGAGCGCTTTGGTGAGTACCTGAAGACTCTGGTCGATGGCGCTGATATCGTTGTGGGTCATAAACTCTTCGGATAGGCCCAGGCTCATGCTGACGATGCCTGCTGAATCAGGTGTATTGGCATTATCGTTTATGATCTGCTGCAAACTATCGTTGACCAGGCCCCAGACATCCCCGAAGCTCTGGCTCTGGCTGGTATCGGTCTGATAATCGATGATATGGATTGCCGGTGCCAGTCCTGCGAGCATCTCAATGTCTAATGTAGTTTCTCCGCCCGGATCTGGTGCCTTGCCGCCTACCGTTACGGTGTCGAGCCTGCCTTTGAAGTTCACACAGGAGAAGTAATTGTTTACATCGCTATTTGTGAATCCATCGATCTCGACCAGATTCACTTTCATGTTCTCCCCATGTGAGTTCTGTTTCCAGAATTGCGTAAATCCATAGGCCTGAGCGACCTCTTGAGGAAGGACGACCGCTGTGCTGGTTGTACAGTTGGCGTTTTGTACGGTCTGCGTCTGTTGAAGCGCCTGGCCGCCGAACACCGTACGATGTTCTGGCGGGAGACTGTAGTTGTCCAGCCCTGTCACGGCCAGAATTGAGCCTGCAATGAACGTCGGAACCTGTGGCGGTTTGGCGGGATCGGGCGTGTAGAAGGTGCGCCCATTCAATTTATGCAGCACAAAGCGTGTCTGTAGCAGGCGCGCAAAAGAGCTTGCTTTGGCGTCAACATCGAGGTTCGTACGTGATTTGCTCAGTTTTAAGGTGGCGTTTTCAATACCAAAAAAAGCTTTAATTTTCTGATAGGTTGCATCATCTATGCCCAGGCTTTCGATGCCATTGGTCGGCGTGCTGGTGGCATTCGTCTTGCCCTGGCCATTTTGCGCTAAATGGTTGAGCTGATCTTCGTTAATTTTAAAGGTAATACCTACATGAAGAATGGTTGAATCGGGTACCGTCCCGACCACAGGGGCATTGAGTGCTTGTGGTGGCAGACCCAGATCCAGGGTGGTAAACGATAGTGACACCGGCGTTGGCGTGGGAACTGATACCGTCGGTCCAGAGCCGCCACAAGCGGCCAGCAGTACCAGAATGAGCAAGAGGCCAGGAGAGATCGCCAGCACTCTTCTCAGGGGGATAGGAAACTTATTATCAATAAACACGCAGACCTCCATACTATACTACTAACAGGGTGGCCTTTGGGACGAGACCTGTTTTATTATAGAGTATAGATGTATATGCGCGTCTCTGCTATGAGGTGTGACACAGTAGCAAAGAGAGATAAGGCACTTCACTATGCAATGAAGTGCCTTATCTCTCTTTGCTACTGGTCTTTTTTAGTACCCTTTTTGCGTGTTGACGAGGTTGCGCAGGGGCTGACCGGCCCGATAGCGCCGCAGATTATCTATGAACAATTTGCCCAGTCGTTCCGCATAGCGCTCATGCCCTCCCGAGATGTGTGGCGTGAGGATGACGTTGGGGAGATCGTACAGTGGACTGTCTGCCGGTAGTGGCTCCTGTGAGGCGACGTCGAGGCCTGCTCCTGCGATCCAGTTTTCCCGCAATGCACGAATCAGGACCTGCTCATCAATAATATCTCCGCGTCCGATGTTCACCAGATAGCTATGCGCTGGCATCGCGCGTAGTTCTGCCTCTCCGATCAAATGTTTTGTCTCCTTCGTCAGAGGCAGCGCAAGCACAACGTAGTCGCACAGACCGAGCATCTCATGCAGTTGCTCCGACGAGAACAGGCGGTCGACGTCAGGATCGCTATCGCCCGCTTGCGTGGAGTGACGACTGGCCAGGATCTCCATGCCAAAGGCTCGCCCCACCTGCGCAATGCGTCGTCCTATGTTGCCCAATCCTACGATCCCGAGCGTTCGATCCACCAGCTCTTGTTTGCGAAGCGGGTATTCCTGGTGCTCCTGCGCTGTGTGCGGCCAGATGTGTTTAGCCTGTAGCTCAACCATTGTCGGCCAGGAACGATTAAACATCAGCATACTTCCAAATACATATTCACTGATGATGTACTGATGCACGCCCGCAGCCGTCGTGATAATCACGCCACTATCAGGGGCCATAATGGGCGTATCAAGGAGTTTATCGATACCTGCTCCCGGATTCTGGAGCCAGCGCAAATGAGGCGCAAGCTCTCGCCAGTTGTCGCCCGGCAAAAATCCACACACAATTTCTGCTTCCGCTAGTGCCTCTTTAAATGCTGCGTCATCCTTTTGATAAATAACTTCTGTCTGCGCCGCCTCACGAATCTGATCTATAATCGAAGCTGGAAAATCATAATTCATGACGACTTTTAACGATGTAGACATAGATGAGAGATCCTCCTGGACAAAGTTGTTGTGTTCTGCTGGATAGCAATGGTGTTTCCTCTCTCATTCCTATCACATTCATGGCGATCCTGCAACATATGCCTTGATTTGCGGCTCCTTGCCCAAAAATAGTGTAATAGAACGTGCAGAAAGTACTGAAGCGAAAGATAATGTGATAAATTATAGTATAGTACTATATCGATTTTTACCTGAATAGAGAGGGGTGAAAAAAGATAGGTACCTTTGGGTGAGTTTTTGGGGAAAGTTTGTGTTAAGGCTTGCTTACATGCTAGGATGAGCATATCCAACAAGCTAGTAGAGAGTGTATACTCGTCTCTAGCCAGAACGGTTGTGCAAGTGGGCGGTGGCATGGATAGCTCCAGGGAGGTAACACGCTCGGTATGGCCAATGCGTTTAAAATAATAGTCATAGATGATAGTACTACTGAATGTCTTTATATGTCTCAAGCGTTACAACAGGCAGGTTATCAGGTGAATTGCGTCATGAATGGACGTGAAGGTCTGAGTCAGGTGCTTGTGGAACGCCCTCATTGTTTGATTCTGGATGTCGTTTTGCCCGAGATGAATGGGTATGAAATATGTCGCTATCTACGGGCTCATGCTGCTTTTAAACAGTTACCTATTATTATGGTAAGCACGAAAAAAACTTCTATAGATACTACGTGGGCTCTTCGTCAGGGGGCCAGTCGTTATCTTTCTAAACCGTTTAGTCAGGATGCTCTCCGCACTGCCGTGCAGGAGCTGCTTATGGGCCAGAGTCGTCCGGAAACGCCTTTCCCGTCCAAACCATCACCCGTGCAACCCATCTCGGTTGATCGTGCATCTACGGATCATCTTTTACAATCTTTGATCCCTTTGCGCGTGCAAGAAAAGGATGCGTCACGGGCCAGTCATTCCTATTCGACGTTGAATGCGGATCGTCTGGTGCGGCGTGTCTACAATATGATCGATGGACATAGCAATATCGAACGCCTCTGCCTGCTCACGCATCTATCATTAGAGCAGATGCGAGGAGCGTTGCGCTTATTGATAGAACAGCGTCTCATCCAACTCTATACTCCTGCGGGCCAGAAAGTCGATGCGATGCTGTTTCTCGGCGATGTCTGAATGCAATTGCTTTGAGACATCGTGGTTTACCCTGCTTGAGGAGCCTGAGAGTGGGACAAAAAGTTGAATACAGTAATTTCAGGCCGACAATCGAAGCGCACATGCGGCTCTACCATACCTATGCCACGGTTCGTGTAATGGTGCATGGATCGTACGTGGTAAAGACCCGCCGGATAGCGCTCCCCTAGCGGTGGCACTCTCAATACTCCATAGAAGGGAAGTTGCACCTGTCCTCCATGCGTGTGGCCTGAGAGTTGCAAGTCAAAGCGCCCGGTAGCTGCGGCAACTTCGGCAAAATCGGGCTCATGAACCAGAAGAATGGCGGCTCCCTCTGTAGGCACATTGCGTAAAATGCGGCGCAAACGCGCTTGATGCGACCAGACGGGGGCCACTGGTCCATACTCGGGCCAGAGATCGTCCATGCCTACAAGATGGAATTGGGCTGTGCCCCGGCGTAAGGTATGGCTGGTATCACTCAAATCATGAATACCATACTGGGAAATGAGCTTGCGCACTGCCTGAGGGCCGCTCCAATGATCATGATTTCCCAGAATCGCGTAGACTCCGTCCCGAGTCCTTAACTCACGCAACGGTGAGAGTGTATCGGGGGTTCGCTTTTTTATGCGGGTCACAAAGTCGCCTGTGATTACAACTGCATCCGCATTTTGCTCATTGATTAATTGTACTAATTCCGCTACACGGGTTCGATCGATCCAGACGGAGCCATGCCAGGTATCATCGGCGTGCAGATCGCTGATTTGAATGAGGCGATATCCTCCAAATGCTGCATCCAGCCGTGGCAGATGCAATGATTGCTGCACTATCTCAATCCAGCCGGGCTCAATATAATTCGCATATGCTATGGCGCTTCCCCCTGCTAGCAGAGCCCCGGTGGCTGTTGTTCCTACAAGTTTAAGAAAGCTTCGACGTTGCATAGTTTTTCCTGACTATCGTTTCATATATCGCAAACAAAGTGTATTGATAAAGATACGTGGTGCACAGGCTCTATTACCATCGTACAAAGACAGCCAAACTACCGAGCACATAGGGGATCTTCAAAGATAAATAGTACTTTTTGGCTAATTGCCGCGGCTATCTTTGCATAAAACATGAATCACAGGATGATGATTTGACCATTTAAAAACTGTACGTTATCTTTCATACACATGTATATAGTAGAGCGACACGCAATCGCTATTTGTCTACATAACCTCTATTGAAAAATGACCGCAATCCTAGAAGCGTCTCAAGTCGGAATGTATTGCTTGCGGTCAGAGGATGAAGTTGTCGTACCATAGATCCTTCTGGTTCTTAACTGGAATAAAAGAATGAGAAGGATTTAGAAGGAGCTTTTTCTCAAGCATGCAAAGAATCAAAAAAAGTCCTGATCTCCCCCCCTTCACGTTTGAATATGGGGTTATCATCTCTGTGCTCTTATTATCCGTAATGATCATAATGTTAGCCGGTCAGAACAAGCATACATCGTCAATACCTGCCGAAATACCACATCAGGTAGGGAATGCGCAACACCGGCATGGGGCCGCAACGCACCCGGTAGCCCCCCCGCACAGTGTCCCCAAACACTCGCACCCGGTAGCGCCTCCGCATACAGCTCCCAAACACTCACAGCCAGCCTCCCCACCGCATGCGGCCCCCGCACCGGTTCCAGCACCACCTGCACCGGTTCCAGCACCACCAGCACCCGCACCGGTGGTTCCTCTGTCCTACGTCGCGCTTGCACGTCAGGATGCTGTGGCTGCTGGCATTAATCCCGATCTGTTTGAACGTCAGATCGAAGAAGAGAGCGGTTTTAATCCAGATGTCGTTTCCCCGGCTGGCGCTATTGGTATTGCCCAGTTCATGCCCGGTACTGCTGCCGAGGAGGGCATCAATCCCTACGATCCTGTCCAGTCATTGAATGCGGCCGCATCTTTTATGGCCAACCTCTCCTCGAGGTATGGTGGCGATTATGCGAAGGCCCTGGCTGCCTATAATGCTGGCCCTGGCAATGTGGATTATGCCATCTCTATGGGTGGCAGTAACTGGTTTGCCTATCTCCCTGCTGAAACGCAGAGTTACCTCAACGTCATTCTCTACTAGCTAACCTCTTCCCTACCCGGGACGATATTTCCCGATTGTGCTCGAACGCAAGATCACAATCGGGAGAGCCGGAAAATCCCCCTTCCATTTTTGGGGTGAAGCAGCTATTATGATACATGGTGGTTTTCCACGTCTATACCTGTATAAACCCGTTTCATGTCGGATATACCTGTTTGGTCTCGCCTCTTATAATGAACTGGATTAGCTCTTGTTCGCAACAAAAAATGATAGAGAGACGTATGCCAGGCATTGCCAATACAGAGAAGAAAAGGATGCATCGCTTCTGGAAGGAGATCTAGAGATGAGTTCGCTCTTTGGACGGGATGAGCAAGAGCTGTACGAGCGCGCATTTGAAAAAGGTGTATTGTTAAAGAATTTCCATAAGGCGGCAGATCTCTTTGATGAAGCCTCTAAAAAGGCCAGCAGGCATGGCAATCAAGCTCTTACTACACAAGCAGCCGCGAATGCTTTGCTATATCGCTACCTGGCAACGCAGAATCCGGCCTCTTTGCAAAATCTGCTCCATCTCTTACGCACTATGACGCAAATCGAGCGTATTGGTGGCCAACGTCATGAAATGATGCCGACCGAACCTCTATGCGCCGAACTCGATTGTCGATTGGTTGAGGCTGCGATTACTCAGGCGATGGACGATGTGATGCGCCTGCGCGATCTGCATAAAGCGGCCAGCACCAGATTCCTCGCGATTATTTGCAATCCTTTGTTGACGTATGAATATGTCAGGTCCGGCAACGGCCATGATGAGCGCACCGATGAGCGCTATTTCTTCCATGAGGGGATGTATCAGTTCTACGAGGCGATGCTGAAAAAGGATCGCTATCCCGGTGCCGCCGCCGATGATCTGGCGCTGGCTCTCCAGGCCTTTCGACGCTGCAACGATACCAGCCGTATTGAACGTATGGAGACGCTGCTGAATAACTGGCGTGTGGTGCGTACGTGCTGGATCTGTCATCGCGAAGTTCAGGGCGCAGATCTGCATTTCTCGCTGTGTCGTGCTACGCTCACGCCCTACACAAAGGAGCTACTGGAGAAGCTGAATCAGGACCCCTTTACGATCAATCTTCAGGAAATGAAGGTGGTGGTATGCAGTCCCTGTGGCTCGATGATCACGTTCCGCGCGGCCGAAGAGGCGGAGCGGGTACGCCGCGATCTGCTGCTGGAGCTGGCTCAGGCATATATGCGCATCGATGGACTGGATGAACGCCTGCATCGTCTTGAGCAGAGTGTCGTTGTTGCACGCAACAAGGGTTAGGGAGCTATGGATAAGCAAGAGATTCTCACTATGCTCAATTCTCTGGACGTGCAGGTTTCGATGGGACGCATCGATCAGCCAACCTATGATTCTCTCAAGCAGAAATGGACGCAGCTCCTGACGGCTGAGCCAGATCCGCCTGTCCCTGTGACACCTCCTGCTATGTCATCTCATGAAACCGGCTACCACGCCGCTGCGACCGAGGTCCTGGCCTGTCCGAAATGTGCCGCGCCTGCCCAGCTGGATACGACGCAAGATCTGAGTCGACCGCTCCGTTGCCCTTTCTGCGACACGGTCTATACGCTACGTCAGGGACAGGATAATGCTCAGCAACTCAAGAAAGAGCTGATTGCCTGGTTCGATCGCGTGGTTGTCGGTAGTGGGCGTGCGAGCAGTTCTGTGGATATTAACGCTCGCCGCTATATTTTCAGCGATTCGCTCTATCCGATTCTGAAAAAAGAGGTTGAGCGGCGCATGGAAGCTTTCGATACGGTTCTGGAGGCTCCCCTCATCCAGGTGAAGGAGACGGCCGGTTTCCGTGAGTATCAGCCTGCCTCATCGCTTCTGGCAATTGCGCAGGGCGATAACCAGTGGCTGAAAACGCTCGTCAGCCGCGTCACAGCTGAACAATTGCAAAATTTTGCGGTGGTTCCCGATGATCAGTACAAGTTGCAACAATTGCAGCTGCGTCTACAAAGTCTGATCTATCACGCAAATATTTCGCAGCAGTTCGCTTCAGCGCAGGTGAGCGCCTATCAGGTCATCCGGCAGAATATTCTTGCGCTACAGGAAAGCTATCAGCCGCTTCTCCAGGAAAATGACGCGGAACAACGCTAT
>Ga0310811_10011981_pt1 | contig 11254 bp, 10 predicted proteins | sample YCmetagenome_FD_207642 | JGI IMG/M metagenome (GOLD analysis project Ga0310811, IMG submission 207642) | Soil microbial communities from experimental microcosm in Duke University, North Carolina, United States - YC | ecosystem: Engineered > Artificial ecosystem > Soil microcosm > Unclassified ... | reverse complement strand
AATAAGCTATTTTTGCCCCCAAATTCATTTTTAACATGGTTCTGAGAATCTTCAAATCATTTTGGTTTTTGTCTGTTTTAGTGGCGTTGGGCAACCTTTTGATGGCTTATGCCAGTTTTCCTGAGCAGGTTGTGGTGCGGGAGGAGGCCTCCAGGCTTATCTCGCTTCCGCGCGATGGAATCTTTTATATAGCGGTAGCGATCATGGTATTGGCCAATGTAATGGTATATTTTGTGGCCAAAATGTATTCGAAGGACAATGCCTTCAGAATCTGGTTTTATGGCCTGATTATCACTTTAAACATATTTTTTGTAGTGGCTTTGAGCCTGCTGAATACCTTTAACAGCGGCGAGCACTTCAAGTATAGCAACATCGATTTTATTATTTACGGGAGTGTTTCCCTGATTGTGTTGTGGGCGCTGGCATGGCCATTTTATTTTCTTTACAGAAAAATTTCAACTAAACAGACTGTTTGATAAGCGCTAACTACAACTTGTAAATCAGTGCATTATCTCGTGTTTAATACACAGGGAGCCGGGTGTAAGTAAAAATTAGTTACTTGAATAGAAGCGTAAAAACCCTTTATTTGGTGCAATAACTATTTTTTAGACTTTCATCCGTCACTACAAACCGTTAGAATTTAATTTTTAAGCTCATTAATTATGGCTAAAACAGATAAACCTGCAGGTTCCATTGATTACGACGAATCCAGTATCAAATCGCTCGATTGGCGCGAGCACATTCGCCTGCGCCCGGGTATGTACATTGGTAAGCTCGGCGATGGCTCTGCTAAAGACGATGGTATTTATGTTCTTGTAAAAGAAGTTGTCGATAACTCCATTGATGAACACATGATGGGGCATGGCAGAAACATTGACGTAAAGATTACCGAACACGGCGTAGAAGTTCGCGATTACGGTCGCGGTATTCCATTGGGAAAAGTGATTGATTGCGTTTCGAAAATCAACACCGGTGGTAAGTATGATTCAGGTGCATTTCAAAAATCTGTGGGGTTGAATGGTGTCGGTACCAAAGCAGTAAACGCACTTTCAAATTATTTTAAAGTTCAATCTTTCAGAGAAGGTCAGACAAAATTGGCCGAGTTCAAGAAAGGTATTCTTACCAATGATGCCAGGCTGGCAAAATCAGATGAGAAGAATGGTACCCTGATAACTTTTGAGCCAGACAATACTGTATTCAAAAATTATCACTTCATTCCTGAATATCTTGAAGACCTCATGTGGAATTATGCATTCCTCAATGCCGGTCTTACCATCAATTATAATGGAGCAAAGTTCTTTTCGAAAGATGGTCTTCTTGATCTTCTGAAACAGAAATCTGATGCAGAACAGATTCGTTACCCAATCATTCACCTGAAGGGCGATGATATTGAAGTAGCCATGACACACGCCAATCAATATGGCGAAGAATATTATTCATTTGTTAATGGACAGAACACTACGCAAGGGGGTACTCACCTGGCTGCTTTCCGTGAAGCCGTAGTAAAAACAGCTCGTGATTTTTATAAGAAAGATTTTGATGCTTCTGATGTTCGCGCCAGTATAGTAGGTGCTATCGCGATACGTGTACAAGAGCCTGTGTTTGAATCGCAGACAAAAACCAAACTTGGTTCGTTGAATATCGCACCAACAGAAGGTGCACAATCAGTAAGAAGTTTTATCAACGACTTCGTTACGAAAGAACTTGAGATCTATCTTCATAAGAACCCGATCGTTGCTGATGCATTCCTGAAACGGATCATGCAATCAGAGCGCGAGCGCAAAGAGATTGCCGGTATCAAGAAGCTTGCGAATGAACGCGCCAAGAAAGCAAATCTTCACAATCGTAAATTGCGCGACTGTCGCTTTCACCTCGATGAGAAGAATGAAAAAGGTCTTGACTCGATGGTGTTCATTACCGAGGGAGATTCAGCGAGTGGATCGATTACCAAATCAAGAGACGTAGAAAAACAAGCCGTATTTAGTTTGCGCGGTAAACCACTGAACTGCTTTGGTCTTACCAAGAAAGTTGTTTACGAAAATGAAGAATTCAACCTGCTGCAACATGCTTTGAATATTGAAGACGGACTCGATGGCCTGCGTTACAACAAAGTAATTATAGCTACCGATGCCGATGTTGATGGTATGCACATTCGCTTATTGCTGATGACATTCTTCCTGCAATTCTTCCCTGACCTGGTTAAAGCCGGTCACGTATTTATTCTGGAAACACCACTCTTCCGCGTTCGTAACAAGAAAGAAACAATTTATTGCTATAGCGAAGAAGAGAGACAGGCAGCTGTTAGTAAACTTGGCAGCAAACCAGAGATCACACGCTTCAAAGGTTTAGGTGAAATATCACCTGATGAATTTGGTGAATTCATTGGTGAGAACATTCGCCTGCAACCAGTGATCTTAGGTGTTGATAGTCACCTGGTGAAAATTCTTGAATTTTATATGGGTAAGAATACACCAACCCGCCAGGAGTTCATTATTGATAACCTGAAAATTGAATTAGATAAAGTAGAAGAAATAGGCGTAGAGCTTTAATGAACAACGCTTATAAATATTTTTTTACCTGAAGGATTTTAAAGTACCATGAGTAAAAATAAAAAGTCTGACGCACAACCTCCCAAGAAATCAGATGTAACAAAGACCGATCATAATGGTGACATTGTTCACTCCATTGCCGTTGAAGGTCTTTATGAAAACTGGTTTCTCGATTATGCTTCTTATGTAATTTTGGAGCGTGCTGTGCCACGCATTGAAGATGGTTTCAAACCAGTTCAACGTCGTATCATGCATTCATTGAAAGATATGGATGATGGTCGCTTTAATAAAGTGGCCAACGTTATTGGTAACACCATGCAATATCACCCGCACGGTGATGCTGCTATTGGTGAAGCTATTGTAAATATTGGTCAGAAAGACATCTTAATTGAAACACAAGGTAACTGGGGCGATGTTCGCACAGGTGATGGTGCTGCTGCTCCACGTTATATAGAAGCACGTCTTTCCAAGTTTGCATTAGATGTAGTGTACAATGCACAGACTACCGAATGGCAATTGTCATACGATGGTCGTAAGAAAGAACCCGTTACACTTCCGGTTAAGTTTCCGTTGCTGTTGGCGCAAGGGGTTGAAGGTATTGCTGTAGGTCTTTCTACAAAAATACTTCCGCATAACTTCTGCGAACTGATCAAAGCTTCTATTGATATCCTGAAAGGTAAGAACCCTAAAATATATCCTGACTTCCCTACCGGCGGTATTGGAGATTTTACAGAATACAACCAGGGCTTACGCGGCGGCAAAATAAAAGTAAGAGCCAGGATTGAAATCTTCGATAAGAAGACATTGATCATTCGTGATATTCCTTTCTCTACCACAACCACTTCATTGATGGAATCCATTGTGAAGGCAAGTGAGAAAGGACAAATAAAAGTAAAACAGGTAATTGATAACACGGCCAGGGATATAGAGATTCAGATCATACTTCAGCCAGGTCAATCGCCTGAAGTAGCTATTGATGCACTCTATGCGTTTACGGATTGTGAAATTTCTATTTCACCGAATGCCTGCGTTATCATGGAGGATAAACCAATCTTCCTTCCGGTAACTGATATTCTTAAATACAACACCAATCAAACCACAGAACTTCTCAAGAAGGAGTTAGAGATCAAGAGAACGGAGTTGATGGAGAAAATTCTCTTCTCGTCATTAGAGAAGATCTTCATTGAAAACAGAATCTATCGTAACATTGAAGAAGCCGAAACGTGGGAAGAAGTATTAAGCACCATCGATAAAGGTTTGAAACCTCACAAGAAGAAATTCTATCGTGAGATTACGACAGAAGATATTGTTAAGCTTACTGAAATTCGTATCAAGAGAATTTCAAAATTCGATGCCTTCAAGGCAAATGAATTGTTGCGCGATCTCGAGAAAGAATTGAAGGAGACTGAACATCACCTGAAGCACCTTGTTGATTATGCCATTGCATATTATCAGAAGCTTCTGGAGAAATATGGTAAAGGTCGTGAACGTAAAACGGAGATCAAGAGCTTCCAGTCTGTTACAGCCGTTGAAGTTATTGCCATTAACCAGAAGTTGTACGTTAACCGTGAAGATGGTTTCATGGGTTACGGACTCAAGAAGGATGAATATGTAGCGGATTGCTCTGAGCTTGATGACGTAATTGTTATTCGTAAAGATGGTAAAGCGCGCGTTTCTCGTATTCAAGAGAAAGTGTTCATGGGGAAAGACATTCTCTACATCGGCATCTGGAAGAAAGGGGATGAGCGCATGGTGTATAACGTGATCTATAGTGATGGTAAATCTGGCGTTAGTTATGCTAAACGCTTTAACATGCCTGGTATCACCCGCGATAAAGAATATGATTTAACGAAGGGAACACCTAACTCACGCATATACTATGTGAGTGGAAATCCTAACGGTGAAGCGGAGAAAGTTGAAGTGAAACTTTCGCAATCAAGCACAGCGCGTAAAAAGATTTTCACGTATGATTTTGCTGAGCTTGAAGTAAAAGGCAGAGGCACTAACGGAAATATTCTCACGAAGTATCCAATGCGTAAGGTTGACTTCCTCAAGGCAGGTTCATCAACATTAAGCAAGCTTAGCTTATGGTATGATCCGGATGCTGGACGATTAAACAAAGAAAAACGTGGTAAGTATCTTGGCAAGTTTGATGTAGACGATCAACTTATCACCTTTAGCCGAAACGGTACGTACAAGATTACAGGTTATGAATTGACTAACCGTTATGAGCCAGAGAAGACATTGGTAGTTGAGAAGTTTAACATTGAGAAACCAATCTCTGCTGTTTATGTTGATGGTGAGAGCAAGCAATACATGGTGAAGCGTTTCATGATTGAGACGAGCACGCCAGATAAGGAATTCAACTTTATTACAGAAGGCATTGGCTCACGTCTTGTAGCCGTTACATCAAGTGAAACACCAGAGATAGAACTTGAAGTAATAAAAGAGAAAGGCAAAGACAAGAAATCAAGCGTTGTAAATCTTGAAGAGCTTGTAGACATAAAAGGTTGGAAGGCTCTCGGCAATAAGCTGTCTCAGTACAAGGTAACGAAAGTCACACTTGTAGAGGAAGAAGAAGTGGCGCCGGAAGAGGACGAAGAAAACAGCGATTTGGAGATGGCTGAATCAGAAGATTCTCAGTCGTCAAAAAAAAAATTGAAGATGAGCCCACCGTCATCGAAGAAGACGGACAAGTCAGTCTCTTCGGCGAAAGGGAAAAGCCCGCTCAAGACCAAAGCAACAGCCAGCAAAAAAGCCAGCCCCGCCAAAGGATCGAAGTTGAGCAGCAAAGCCTCTTCGGCGAGCCCGAAAAAGGCAGCAAAAAAAGCGACGAAGAAAGTGGTAGCGAAGAAGGTAGCCAAACCAGCCAAAAAGGCGGCGAGCAAACCAGCGCCGAAGAAGAAAGCGAAAGGCAAAAAGTAGACGACGATAAAGAAGGTGGAAAAGCCTTTGGAGTTGGCGAAACAATAGACCTGGATATTTGATTTAACAAACAGAAAGCTTCGGATAATCTCCGAAGCTTTTTTGTTTATACGAATACAGTGATTAAAATATTCAGTAGACATCAGTAGTGGTGTTGATGTGTCAAAAGTAGAGGGGCAGACCACACCCAACATGTGGGCTGAATTCTTTCTGAACTTTTTAAAAAATATTTCACATGACAAAATTTCCGATTCGGTAACCGACATACCACGGGAACCCATGCATTACTCACCCAGTACGCACCCAACAACGACTCAACAAGAACCCATCAAGAGCCCAAGGTCAATTTCACCATGGTCAAAATGACAGTACGTGTAAAAATGATATTGATATATTCATGAAAGCAGCAGAGCAAAGGGGCGTTCATCTATGTTACCAGGAGAGGCTTTGAGCAATTGATAAAAGGATATGTAGGCAATATTGTTTATATATGTATGTTGGGCGCAATTCATTTTTGGGACAGATTAATCAACTAAGACAATATTTGACAATGGACTTTATAGTTAACTTCAAACCAGACTTAGACTATTATAAGGAGGCATACTCGGAGATAGTTAGGAACAAAGGACTGAAAAGATTTGAGCCAGTATTTGCGACTGTGATGATATTAGTAGGTATTGGACTTTTTTACTTCGACAAAACAAACGCACTGAGATTTTTTCCCATTCTATTTAGCGGACTTGGAGTGTTTGAATTAATTAAATTTTATACTTCGAGAAAGAAGTGGGTAAACGACAGAGTAAAAAGTGGAGTCACTGGACAAGAAATTCAGTTACAATTTACTGACGACTTAATCATTCACAGCGGACCATTCTCCAATGGAAATTTAAAATGGACAGGTATTAAATCTGTTGGGCAGACGGAGAAAGGAATAATAATTAAACCTGAGACAGGGACGGTCATTTATTTGCCGAAGAGAATGTTTGAGAGCAAAGACCAAGTTGACTTAATAATAAGTAAAGGAAAGAAATTAACAGCGCCCAACAATGTCTATAAAACATATGCTGTATTGTAGGTTCTTAAAGTGTGTGCTATTAAATTTCCTTTGCAAGGTGGGACAAAGATGTAGGTATTTAGACGAATACGTCTTATAGCTAAATGTTGTGTACACTTTTTCATCTGAGATTGGGATATGGGACTATTTGATAAATTATTTGGCAAGAAAAAAGAAACACTAGACTTTCCGCCCAAGCCAAAGTGGAGACCCAACCTGCCGATTGACATAGACGCAATCCTGGATAGAGCGAAATTTTACACAAGAGAAAAGCTTCAGTTAGCTGTGTTCAGTCATGGGACAGTTGTAATTTTTCCAGACAAAGTTGTTGACATAACTAATGCGGGACTAGGCGCCTTGGATAAAATCTACAATTTCCATCCAGATTTCAAACCAATGACAATGGACGATGGAAACTACTTAATCGAGTATAGTCAGCCAGCGTTTACAATTGTGTTTAAGGAAGAACTTGAAAAGTACTGGGACTATATTGAGCAGAATCATCTTGATGGACTTTGCACCTCTGAAGTCCTTATCAATGAAAAAGGAGAATCAAACAAGTTTGACACAATAGGGAAGATATGCTTGTTTGGGCGGACTAAAATGTTTCAAGACGCACAAGATCCCAAAGTTGTAAGGACATATGACCCACAGAGGTAGAGCGGACAGAAAAACCGCGCACAACAATGTATATAAATCATGCCGGAAGAGTTTGATTATTAATTTGATCTGCCGGGACGTTTTATATATACAGACGTTATCGGTAATAGTAAAACATCACCCTACAAACTAAGCGTAGACAAAATGCAAGAAGCAAACGACAAACCTAAGAGTTCGCAGCAGGATAAATTGAAGATTAAGATTAACTCAAATGACAACCCTTATCCTTCAACTGATATTCAGCAAAAACTGCTTCACCCTCGCAGGCTGACTTCTTATTTCATTGTATTAATTGACAGCGGCTCTATCACTTATAAATTGGACTTGCAAGACATCACCATTTCAGATGGAGACTTGCTTTTTGCGATGCCTAATCAAATTTTTATACCTCCTGCTAAAACAGACAATCTAAAATATTTTAAGATACTGTTTGATGAAAATACATTGGCTTTGCTACCTCAACGCTTTGCATTTTTGGTTAACCCATTAAACTCACAAACCATAACGTTAGATAATGCTGCAAGGGAAAGGGTAAGAAAAGTTTTTGAGATCTTGAATCAAATACTCTATACAGAAAAACATTTAACCGACTCAGAAATAATATTAGCCTACTTGAATTTACTATTGTCAGAATTGAACAGTGCTTATTTTAAAAATGAACCAGTTGATATTATCAATACTAATTTATCAAAGTTTATTGAGTTCAAATTAATGGTAGAAACCCACCTTACAGAGCAACCATCTATAAATACAATTGCCGAAAAATTGGCTTTAACTACCAACAGCTTATATCGGCTCGTAAAAGAGTATTCAGGCACATCGCCAAAGGATTTTTTCACTAATCGCCTGATGATGGAAGCCAAGCGTAAATTGCGTTATTCTAATCTTTCTGTAAAAGAGTTAGCGTATGAATTAGGATTTAATGATGCTGATTATTTTTCAAGGCTGTTCAAAAAGAGTACAGGAAAAAGTGTAAGCGACTTTTTACACAGTCAGGATTTGTAGGGCAAATAAATCGATTTGTCCATTTCATCTATTTTTTGGCTCTCTACTTTTGCTTCATCAATTTTAAAAGATTAAAAAATGAAAACAGCATTAGTAACAGGAGCAAATAAGAGCATTGGCTTTGAAGTAACAAAGCAACTTGCCCAAAAAGGAATTTATGTTTATCTCGGCAGTCGCAATTTAGAAAACGGTATTGAAGCCGTGAATAAATTAAAAAATGAAGGAATAAATAATGTAGAAGCCATTCCATTGGATGTAACAAATGATGAATCGGTAAAGGAAGCCAGTTTAGTAATAGGTAAGAAAACAAAATCATTGGATATTCTTATCAACAATGCAGGAATCTACGGAGGCTATCCGCAGTCCGCATTTGACGCAACAGTAGAACAGTTCAAAGCAGTATACGATGCCAATGTTTATGGAGTGGTAAGAGTTACACAGGCATTTATTGATTTGCTGAAAAAATCTTCTGAACCTCGTGTCGTAAATGTAAGCTCAAGTCAAGGTTCAATTACGTTGCACAGCGACCCGTCTTACAAGTATTACGACTATAAAGGTGTCGTTTATCTTTCTTCAAAAGCAGCCTTGAATATGTATACAGTTGTATTGGCTTACGAACTAAAGAATACCAACTTTAAAGTAAACGCCATTTGTCCAGGATATACAAAAACAGATTTTAATGGACATCGTGGACCCGGAACTGTTGAAGATGCCGGAAAACGAATAGTAAAATATGCTTTGATTGATAAAGAGGGCCCGACCGGAAAATTTTTCAGTGAAGAAAACAACCCCGAAACGGGAGAGATACCTTGGTAATAAAAAACAACTACCACCAAGAAAAGCTATGTGCTATTGCTTTATTAATTATTTTTAAAGGTCAAAGCAGACTCACAGTAAGACATTGTGGCTAGCCCTAAGAACAACCGCATTAAAAAGAAGACTATTAACATTGGAGAGCAATTGGAGATTTAAAAGCTTAGAGATTCTTGAAGGAGAAAATTTGGCACAAGTTTCCAAAGAACAAAGCAGTATCGTAAAACGACTTTGTACACTTTGGAAGACACCTGTTTATGAATTTGAGGTTGATGATATTCGATTTATGATCGGACAAGGTCATGGACTCAAATATATGTTAATTGAAGCCATTGCATTATTGGAAGAAAATCTTTTAACGGAAGGAGACTACTATCAAGGTGACTTACTTAATGCTGTTCTTGAATTAAACGCTACTCAGTGGGGACAATTTAAAGAACAATGGGATAAGGTTGATAGTTTGCTTCAAGTTCAAATTGAACACTTGAGGACAATTAGACCAAAACTAGAGATTGATAACTTTTATAACAATCGGCCCACATAGGACACTATAACAATTGTTTTATGTCAGCTTTGGTGCTGTTTAAATTTAAAGTTTTGTTTTTCTTAATTTCGTTTAGCAACGGGTTAGCACAGACATTGGTAGCAATGCCCTGCGACAAAGTTGTAACCTAATAATTGACTGAATATGTTTTTGTTTTTGATGGGAGTAGACTTACCGACAATTGGATTACTCGTTTTACTTCTCCTAGTCTTCGGACGACTTATTTTCTGGCTGACAAAGAAACTCCTTCGAAAAGTATTGAAGGACTCGTCTGACGAAAAAGTAAAGCTACTATCGAGAATGAGCGCATTTATTTTATCACCGACAATAGTTATAGGTTCGCTTGCCCTATTTATCTATATATCCATACAGATTGCTCCGAAAGATTCGGACGAAGAAATGGAAAGAAATCATTATGAAATGATGGAAGAGGGTATCAGAAAGGACTTAAAAGTAGGGATGTCAAAGACAGAGGTTGTTGGACTCTTTGGTGAAGCGGACACGACTCAGTCCATTTTAATTTATGACCTATCGTTGTTGGACGCAAAAGAAAAGTACATGCTTAAAATAACGTTTGACACAAAAGGATTGAAAGATTTTAAGAGACAGCGGTGACGGGCACAACTGTCAATAATGCATATAAGTCATGCCGACAGAGTTTGATTAATTATTAATGTGGACTGCCAGCAAGCGCTATGACACATACCAAAACTTTACCCGCTATTAGAATGAATAAGATGATTGTATTAATAATTGTGATTCTTCTTTCCCCTATAATCGGAGGATTGTATGGAATACTTCATGATCAAATAACATATTCGATAAGCGAAGAATATTACACCAAATATAAATTCTATCAATTCGGAATTCCTGATTACTTCAGAGATAGATTTGGTGTTTCAATAGTTGGATTCTCAGCCACGTGGTGGATGGGATTACCAATAGGAATTATAATTGGTCTAGTTGGATTGATGCAAGAAAATTATAAAATAATGATAAGGTCAACTACTAGAGCCTTTTTCATTGCAATTCTCATAGCGATTTTAACTCCCTTAATAGCTGTAAGTATTTGGTTTATTAACCTTTGGTATCAACAAGTTTCATTTGAAGGATATGCATTTGGTATGGATGCAGAATCACTTTATGGGACGGTAACAAATCCATTTGCATTTTACGTTGTAGGAATGATACACAACTTTAGTTATTTAGGTGGATTATTGGGATTAATTGGAGGAGTTATAACCCAACTAATAATTAAGAGAAAAAATAAACCAAACGTTGGCGACAATTTCTGACCGAGCGAACTACATATAATGAGACGGGCAATGCAAACTAGAATTTTTCTAATCGTTTCAGGACTTTTATTTTTAACTTTTTCAGTTAAATCACAAGGACAAGGAGTATTGTTAATACATGTGGACACTCTAAAAATAGTTCCTGATACAATTAAAAGAGGTGAAGGATTAAATGGAAAATTTGTTGGATACAGAACTTATTTAGTGAACAAAGAAATTTATCAGCCAAAGGAAGGATACAATAAAATAATTAGAACTGACGGAAAAATATACTTAGAAGGCAAGTACGTTTTCATTGATTCAGCTTACAAGAGGATTGGGCTTTTTAAATTTTATAATGAAAAGGGTATTCTTGACTACACACAAGACTTTAATTCAGATATAAGAATATACTACGTTGACAGTGGAG
>Ga0310811_10011980_pt1 | contig 11254 bp, 7 predicted proteins | sample YCmetagenome_FD_207642 | JGI IMG/M metagenome (GOLD analysis project Ga0310811, IMG submission 207642) | Soil microbial communities from experimental microcosm in Duke University, North Carolina, United States - YC | ecosystem: Engineered > Artificial ecosystem > Soil microcosm > Unclassified ... | reverse complement strand
CGATCGCCGGAGCGCTCGCCGTGGTGCGGGATGGCCGCATCTACGTCATCGGCGGCACGGACGATCAGGGACGGCCACAGAGCACGGTCTATACCGGTCGCATTCGCACCGACGGACATATCGACGGCTGGTTCGCACAGCCGTCGCTACCCGGCCCAAGGGCCTATGGCGCCGGTCTCATTCGTGAAGGGAGACTGCTGGCGATCGGCGGCGTCGCCGACAGCGTCCCGCCGGGCGGCGGGTTGGATACGCTCGGGACCCAGCGGCTGGTGACGGGCGATACGGCGGCGGTCAGCCTCGTTTCGGGATTCTTCACGGGTGCCTGGGGCGCCGGGCCTTCAGTATTGCCGGCGGCTCGCTCGCAATTCGCCCTCCTGGACCTCGATTCCACCGTGTTGATCGTGGGCGGGATCTACGCCGGGGCGAGAGCCAATGCCGCGGAAACGCTCGCGGGAACGGTCGAGAGTGACTCGATCGGCGCCTTCACGGGTCCTGTGGGCACGAACCGCATCGCCGACCTGACGTGCCTCTCCACTCCGGCGGGAACCCTCGTGGGACCGGCCGGAATCAGCTGGCGCGAAGCCGACGGAACGGCTCGGGGAATCGTGCTGGGAGGCGTGGATCTGGCCACCGGCGGTGGCCGGACCTGCGTCTGGGGTTTCTGAATGAGAGGCTGACTATTAGAGTGGAGTGCCGCCAACCACGGAGCGAGTCATGCGCGCGCGAATGACCCTTGGAGCGCTCGGGGTGCTCGGTCTGCTGTCAGTCCCTACGTTGTGTGCCGGGCAGCACGCCCACCAATTCGAAATCGGCGCGTTCGCGTCGTTCACGCGCTACGATCGCGCGTTCAATCTCGACAACCAAATCGGCGGCGGCGGCCGGCTCGGCTACTTCTTCGGGCCGGCGGTCAGCGTCGAGCTCGAATTGGGCTATCAGCAGCCCACGCCGCGCGCGGGCGGCGCCAACGCCACCCTGGGACTCGGCGGCGCCAGTCTCGTGCTCAACGCCGGCAGCGAGCACAACCTCTTCTATATACTCGGCGGCTACACGCGCTTGCGGTTTACGGACAATCCCGCCTACACGTTCAACGACAACGGCTTCCACGGCGCCATCGGAGACCGGATGTTCTTCGGCGAGCGCGTGGCGCTGCGGCTCGAGGGCCGGGCGATCTACTCGCCCAGCACCGGGTTCAGCGGCGGCACGTGGGCCGGTCACATCGTCGGCTCTGCCGGGCTCTCGATCTTCACCGGGCCAAGCGCGTTCCACGACACCGACCTCGATGGCGTCGCTGATCGGAAGGACACCTGTCCCGGTACGCCCTCGGGCGCCGTCGTCGACGCGAAAGGTTGCCCGAGCGATTCCGATCGCGACGGCGTCTACAACGGCCTCGATGCCTGCCCCAACACCGTAGAACGGGCTGAGGTCGATGCGCGCGGGTGCCCGAAGGATGCGGACGCCGACGGCGTATACGACGGGATCGACAAGTGCCCCGGCACACCGACCGGTGCGCGCGTCGACGCGACGGGATGCGCGACCGATGCGGATAACGACGGCGTGGTCGACGGGCCCGATCAGTGCCCCAACACGCCCGCCGGCGCGACGGTAGATGCGAATGGGTGCCCGGTGGACAGCGACCACGACGGCGTTCCCGACGGGCTCGACAAGTGTCCGAACACGCCCGCCGGCACGGAGGTCGACACGGCGGGCTGCCAGCGCGCCTCCGATAGCGATGGCGACGGCGTCGATGACACGAAGGACAAGTGCCCCGGGACGGCGGCCGGCACGCGCGTCGACGCGGCGGGATGTCCGATCCTCTTCACCGAAGCCAAGACGCCGGTCGTCCTGCGCGGCGTAACGTTCGAAACGGGACGCTCGGCGCTGAAGCCGGATTCCTACACGATTCTCGACATCGTTGCGGCGTCGCTCGTCGCGAACCCAGACATCAAGATCGAGATCGCGGGCCACACCGATAACACCGGTTCCGTGGCCACGAACACCCGGCTGTCGCAAGCGCGCGCCGACGCCGTCCGCGCGTACCTCGCGACCAAGGGTGTGGGACCCGAGCGCATGGTGTCGAAGGGCTATGGGCCGACGCAGCCGGTCGCGCCGAATACGTCGGCGGCGGGCCGCGCGCAGAACCGGCGCGTCGAGCTGCGGCAGACCAACTGAGGCGGAGGCCACCGTGAGGAAGTTCGCCCCGATACTTGTCCTGGTGCTGGCGTGCCCGCCCGCCCTCGCGGCGCAATACGCACGCCGCTACGAGGTCGGGTTGTTCGGCGCCTTCACGAAGTACGACGCGTCGTTCAATCTCGACGACAAGATCGGCGGCGGCGTGCGATTCTCGTACGCGCTGACGCCGATGATCGGTCTCGAGGTGGAAGGACTGTTCCAGTCGCCCCAGGATGTCGCGCCGTTCGTGCAGATCGAGCCGATGATCGGCAGTGGCAGCCTCGTCGTGAACGTGCTCAACGCCAGCCGCATGTCGGTGTACGCGCTCGGCGGCTATTCCCGACTCGATTTCGGAAACACGAGTCCCTATCGCTTCACCGACGGCGGCATCCACGGCGGTGCGGGCGCGAAGTTCTTCATGAGCTCGCGCTTCGCCCTCCGGGTGGAGGCGCGTGAGATCTACACGCCCACCACCAACTCGAGCTTCAGCACAAAGAATCCGAAGCACCTCGTGGCGTCCGCGGGATTGGCGTTCTTTCAGCCCGACGCGACGCCCCGTGTGGTCGAAGGAGACGCCGACCGCGACCGCGTGGTGGACAAGAACGACGCCTGCCCCGACACACCGCTCGGCGCGACCGTGGACAAGCGCGGCTGCCCGGCCGATGAGGACAGCGACGGTGTGGCGAACGGCATCGACAAGTGCCCCGGCACGCCAGCGGGCGCGACCGTCGATGCCACCGGCTGCCCGCACGACTCCGACGGCGATCGCGTGCTCGACGGGATCGACAAGTGCCCCGATACGCCGGCCGGCGTCACGGTGGATGCCAACGGTTGCCCGCCCGCACCCGCCGCGCCGCCCGATACCGACGGCGACGGGGTGAACGATCTACTCGACAAGTGCCCCGACACGCCGCATGGCGCTACCGTCGATCCGAACGGTTGCCCGATCGATTCCGATCACGACAACGTCTGGGACGGGATCGACAAGTGTCCCGACACGCCGGTCGGTGCGACGGTCGATGCGACCGGCTGCCCGTCCGACGCCGATGGCGACAAGGTCTTCGACGGGATCGACCGCTGCCCCGACACGCCCGCCGGCACGCCGGTGGACGCGTTCGGCTGCCCCGCAGACAGCGATAAGGACGGCGTGGGCGACGGGATCGACAAGTGCCCGAACACGCCGGCCGGCACGCAGGTCGACGCGACGGGCTGCCCGATCGCGAAGGACACGGATGGCGACGGCGTCCCCGATCCGCAGGATCGCTGTCCGAATACGCCCGCCGGATCTCGGGTCGATCAGTTCGGCTGCTTGCTGCTGTTCGAGGAGCGAGCGCCGGCACCCGCGACGCCAGGGGCGCCTGCGCCGGCGCGCCCCACGCTCATCCTGCAGGGCGTGAACTTCCAGACGGGACGTTCGGTGCTCACGGCGTCGTCGTACGCAGTGCTCGATCAGGTGGCGGGGTCGCTCGTTGCGAATCCCGAGATACGGATCGAGATCGCCGGCTACACCGATTCCACCGGCCGGAAGTTGGCGAATATGCGGTTGTCGATGGCGCGTGCCGCGGCAGTGCGCGCGTATCTGGCGCGGCGCGGCGTCAGCCCCATGCGGATGTCGGCACGCGGCTTCGGTGCGTCGGGCTACATTGCGCCGAACTCCACGCCGGATGGTCGTGCGATGAATCGCCGCGTCGAGCTGCACAAGATGAACTGAGGTCATACGCGTCGAACGCTGTAACGACCCCGGTCGCGTCGCGCGGCCGGGGTCGGTAGTTTTGTGCCGTGCCGCGATCCTTCCGTCTTTCGCTGCTCGTCCCAGTGGGGGGGGCGCTGCTGCTGGTCGGTTCGCTTGCCGCGCAACGCCCCCCCCCCGCGCGTCGCACCACGACGCGGTCCCCGCGTACGCCTCCGCCGCCTTCTGCCACGCCGAACATCCCGACACCGCGGTCAGTGCTCGGCTTCGATCCCGGGGACGACCGCAAGCTCGTCGAATGGCCGGTCCTCGTCCGGTATTTCGACGCCCTCGCCAAGGCGAGCGACCGCGTGGACATCAAGGAGCTCGGCAAAACGACGCTCGGCGCGCCGTTCATCGCGCTCGCGATCTCGAGCCCGCAGAACCTGCGGCGCCTGGACTATTACCGGCAGCTCAATGCCGGGCTGGCCGATCCCCGAACGCTGCGGACCGCGAAGGCGGCACGGGACGCGGTACAGAACGGCAAGACGATCGTGCTCATCACGTCGAGCATCCACTCGACCGAGGTGGGCGGACATCTGTCTCCGGTCGCACTGGCGTATCGCCTCGCGACCGACACCGGCGCCACGACGCGCGCGATTCTGGACAACGTCATTGTCTGGCTCGTTCCGTCCCTCAATCCGGACGGCGTCACCATCGTCGCCAAGTGGTACAATCGCACGCTGGGCACGACAGCCGAGGGGACCGAGCCGCCGGAGTTGTACCACCATTACGCCGGCCACGACAACAACCGCGACTGGTACGCGTTCACGCAGGTCGAAACGCAGCTCACCGTGGACTCGCTGTACAACGTGTGGCATCCGCAGATCGTCCACGACATTCATCAGATGGACGCCAACGGCGCGCGCCTGTTCCTGCCGCCGTATCTCGATCCGATCGAGCCCAACGTCGATCCACTCTTGATCGACGGCGTCAACGCGCTCGGCGCGACGATGGCGTGGGAGCTGGGTGGTCAGGGCAAGACCGGGATCTCGATCAACTCCACGTACGACGCGTGGACGCCGGCCCGCGCATACCAGCATTACCATGGCGGCGTGCGCATCCTGTCGGAAACGGCGAGCGCCGATCTCGCTTCACCGATCGAGATCCCGTTCGACCGCCTGCAGGCGCGCGAGCGCGGCTACAACCCGCGCGAGCGGTCCTGGAATTTCACCAATCCGTGGCGCGGCGGTCGGTGGACGCTGCGCGATATCGTGTCCTATCAGACGGACGGCGCGTACGCGCTGCTCACCCAAGCGGCGCGCGAGCGCGAGCGCTGGCTCGCGAATTTCCTGACGATCGAAACACGCGCCTCGCGCGGCTGGCGCGAGTGGCCCTATGCGTATGTCATCCCGGCCCGGCAGGATTCGGTGGCGCTGAGTGCGCTGCTCGGCATCCTGCATCGCGGCGACGTCGAGATCCGTACCGCGCAGCAAGCGTTCACCGTACAGGGTCAACGCCAGGCCGCCGGCGCGTACGTCGTCGTGCTGCGGCAGCCGTACGCGTCGTTCGCGAAGACGCTGCTCGAGCCGCAACACTACCCCGATCGGCGACAATATCCGGGCGGCCCGCCCGAACGGCCGTACGATGTCACGGCGCACACGCTGCCGCTGCTCATGGGATTGCGCGCGATCGAAGTGAGCGACTCGTTGCGCGTGCCGTTGTCGGCCCCGATCGTCCCGCGCGTCGTTGCACCGATTCCTCCCATTGCGCCGACAGACTCCCACCCGCCGCGGATCGGGTTGTATCGCTCCTACAATGCGACGATGGACGAAGGGTGGACGCGCTGGGTGTTCGACACCTGGAAGGTGGCGTACACAACGCTCGTCGATTCGGTCGTGCGCGCCGGCAAGCTTCACGAGCAATTCGACGTCATCGTGTTGCCCGATCAGCCACCGGGCGAGCTCATGGAAGGTCTGCCACCGCGATATCCTGCGCCCTACCCCGGCGGCGTCGGGTCGGACGGCGCCGACGCGCTGCGCCAATTCGTCGCGGACGGCGGCACGCTCGTCGCACTCAATGAGGCGAGCCGGTTCGCGATCCAGGCGCTGCTGCTGCCGGTGCGCAACGTGTTGGAGGCCGTGAGCGACGAGGATTTCTACGCGCCGGGCTCGATCTTTCGTCTCGAGCTCGACACGGCGAACGCCGTCGCGCACGGCATGCCGCGCGAAACGATCGGCTGGTTCCAGAGCGGACCAGCGTTCGACGTGCTCGATTCGAGCGTCACGCAGGTGATCGGGCGCTGGCCCACCGACCCGGCGCGCGTCTTGTTATCCGGCTGGGTGCTGCACCCGGAACGCATCGCCGGCAAGGCGGCCATTCTGGAGGTGCAGATGGGAACAGGGCGCGTCATCCTGTTTGGGCTCAGGCCGCAGTACCGCGGCCAGAGCATCGTGACCTATCCTTTGCTGTTCAACAGCTTACGAATCAAATGAGGTGTTAATCCTTGCCCGCCGGGGGGTCATTTTCCTATGTTGGTGGCCCCTATGAGGTTGGCTCGGCAGGCAGGCGCTCTCTTGCTCTGGGCCGCGACCATGAGTCGCGGCCTTTTTGCGCAAGCGTTACCGTCCTCGGCGGACAGTATGCAGCTGCGTGGTGTCGCGCTGCGCTACGTCTTGCCCGAGCCGCTGTTCGATAACGCGCCGGCCGCGGATCCGATCAAAGCGCTGTACGTGAACGCGTGGGCGTTTGGCTCGCCGAAACTCTGGCAGCTCGTCCGCCTCGCGGATTCCACCGAGATCAACGCCTTCGTCGTCGACGTCAAGGACGACACGGGCTGTCTGCTCTATCCATCCGAAGTGAAGGTCGCGCAGGACATCGGCGCGACGAAGTGCGTCCGCACGAAAGACGTCGCATCGCGGCTCGACACCCTGCGTGCGCACAACATCTACACCATCGCGCGGATCGTCGTCGCCAAAGATCCGCTGCTCGCCGAGCGCAAGACCGCGTGGTCGGTGCAGCGGCGTGACGGCACCGGGTTGTGGCGCGACCGGATCAACATCGCGTGGGTGGACGCGTACAACGATTCAGTCTGGATCTACGCCGCACAGCTGGCTGCGGAAGCCGTGCACTTCGGGTTCAACGAGGTCCAGTTCGACTACGTGCGCTTCCCCGATGAGCCGAAGGAAGCGCTGGCCGAGGCGGAGTTTGCGGCGCGCAAGCCGGGCGAGACACAGCGCGAAGGCGTGCAGGCCGGCATCGCGATTCTGACGAATCGCCTGCAGCCGCTCGGCATTCCCGTGACGTTCGACATTTTCGGGCTGACGTCATCGGCGACCGGCGATCTCGGAATCGGTCAGGTGTGGGAAGACTTCGTCACCGTCGCCGATGTGGTGCTGCCGATGGTGTATCCAAGTCACTACTACCGCGGCAGCTACGGTCTCGCGTGGCCGAACGGCGAGCCCTACCGCGTAGTGCACGACGCGCTCAATGAGGCGATCGAGCGCTCCAAGCCGCTCGCCAAAGCAGCCATGATCCGGCCCTATCTCCAGGCGTTCACGCTGGGACGGCGCAAGCCGCGCTACACGCCTCACGAAATCCGCGAGCAGATCCGCGCGGCCGAGGAGCTGGGCATCGACACGTGGGTGCTGTGGAATCCCCGCAGTGTGTATCAGCGCGACTCGCTCCGGCCGTACCGCGGTGCCGAGCCGGCGGATACGGTTCCGGGCGGCGGCCGGTAGCAGCATATTCTCCGACATGCGAAAACTGCTCTTCCCCCTGATCGTGGTCGTCGCGGGGACGCTGGGCGCGTGCTCCGATTCGGGCGGCGTTGATGCCGACGCTATTCCCCAGAACGAGCTCGTGGCCGTCCGCATGGCGCTCGACTCTGCGTTCCTCCACGACTCCAATCTCGACTCTGGATTCACCGGAGATTCCGGACTCTACGCGCTCATGTCCGCGCTCGTGTTTCCATTCATCGATCGCGCCTCGCGAATTTCGAATGGCACCGACACGACGCGGATCGTGGGAATCGAATTCGACATCGACGCGACCCAGGGCGGCACCCATACCGTCAGCAACCTGACCGCGCTGCTCGGCTGGCGGGGGTATGAGGCGACCAGCCGCACGGTGGATACGGTGTTCTTCCTGCTCGGCTCGGGACGGGCGCCGGTGAGCGATTCGCTCTGGCCGCGTTTCACACTCGACACGGCAGGAACGGGGACTGGTTTCGTCATCCATCAGGCCACCGATTCGACGGTGACGAAGTGGTTGTCGCGGGCCGGACACCTGCGCACGACGAGCAGCCAGTATGGATCGACTCAGGGCACGTCGACGTTCAACGTCGCACGCGGCACGCTGAACGGAGAGTTCACGATTTCCGCGAAGCTGGTTCCCGACTCTAGCACCACCGTTACGTCCGCGGTCGACTTCGGCAGCGGCGCGCGAGCGGTGAAGGTGAAGATTCGCGGGACGCTGCCCTAGCGGGGCGGGACTGTCTCCAGCACCATCCCCGGCTCCCAGGCGGTGATGTAACCGGTGATCGCCGAGGCGGCGACGGTATACGGATTGGCGAGATAGAGCTGGCCGGGCCCTGAGCGTCCCGGGAAGTTGCGATTGATGGCGCTGATCGTGATTTCTTCTTTCGTCTTCGACACGCCTGGTCCCGCGTTGATGCACGCCCCGCACGATGGCTCGAGGAATGTCGCGCCCACCTGTTTGAAGACGTCCAGATAGCCGCGCTCTTCGCAGTAGCGCTTCACGTCCTGTGAGCCGCTCTGAATGAAGAACCGCACCCATGGCGCGACGCGCTCGCCCCGGGTGGCGGCTTCCGCCAGCACGCGCGCATACATGTCCATGTCCTCTTTCTTGCCGGCGGTGCAGGAACCCGCGTAGGCGATGTCGACCTTGATCCGCTGCTGGACTTGATCGATGTAGAGCCCGTTGCCGGGATCGCCCGGAAGCGCAATCATCGGCCGGATCGCGGCGGCATCGATCTCGATGGTCTCGCAGTACTCCGCATCCGGATCGCTTACGAGTCCGGCGCACAGCCGCTCGGCTTCCTCGCGCGACATTTTCCGGTAGTCCATCAGGTACGCCACCGTCTTGTCGTCGGGGGCGACGTAGCCGGTGAAGCCGCCGACTTCCGCGGTCATGTTCGTCATGGTCGCGCGCTCGTCGACCGACAGCGCCTCGACCGCGTCGCCGCAGTACTCGACCAGCTTGCCGATCGCCTTTCCCGTCTTCACGTAGGGGTGCCGCAGCACCTCGAGCATGAAATCCTTGGCGGTCACGTTGTCCGGCTTTTGCCCCCGAATCACGACCTTCACGGTCTCGGGGACCTGGAGCCGCACATCTTTCGTGATCCAGGAGTTGAAGATCGCGGTCGTGCCGACGCCGAATGCGATGCACCCGACGGCGCCGGCGTGCGGCGTGTGGGAATCCGACCCGATGATCACCTGCCCCGGGAGCGCGTGCGACTCGAGAATCTTCGAGTGGCAGATCGCCTCCGAGCCGTGATGCCCGAGGCGCAGCTCCCCGTAGAGCTTGATCCCTTGGGCAGCCGCGAACTCGCGCTGTTTCTTCTCGAGCTGCAGCGCAACGTCGAGCAGCCCTTCCTTGATGCGCTCGGGCGTCATCGCTTCGGGCAAGAACGTCAGGTGATCGCGAAACATCAGAATCGATCCGGGATCGTTCACCTTCGCGTCTTTGCCGACCAGCTGCTCGAAGAAGATCGCCGCCATCGGCGTGACGTATTCGTGACTGAATCGAATGTCCGTCAGCACGAATCCTTCGTCGCCGGGCTTGACCGCCGGGACGCCCAACGTGCCTTTGGCCGGATCGACGACCCAACGCCGCGCCAGAATCTTTTCGCCGAGCGTCATGGGGCGGCGCTTCGTTGCCGGCGGATGTACGACGACCTCGCCTTGCAAGCGGGCCATGTTGTAGTTGAACAGGCCGCCGCGCTCGATGATGCCGCGCGTGATCTCCCCTTCGCCGGCGGTGAAAGCCGAGAGCGGGATCGCTTCGCCGCGCCGCACTTTGTCGAGGATCGAGAAGTCGGTCGTGGTGAGCACGCCGAGATTCTGGCAGTTCTCGCGGTAGATCCGCTCGATGCTTTCGGCGACCACGAGCTTGATACCGGCACACATCTCCGCGTACGGCGACTGCTCGCGCGAGGAGCCCTTGCCGCGGCGCTTACCGCTCACCGCCGCCACAAAGCCGCCCTGCTTCACCGAGCCGCGCGTGATCGGGAATTCCGTGCCGCACTTGAGGCCGAGATAGGGGAAGTCGCCCAGCGTCTCGTCGTAGTAGTAACAGATGTATGCGGGGGTGATTTCGTCTGTGGAGATGTCGTCGCGCAGCTTGATCGCAGGGTTCCATTCGGGATCATTGCCGGCGAGCTGCGCACGCACGAAGCCGGGATCCTCGGTCAGATAGAGAATCCGGCCCTGCAGGCGAACCTTCGCGTCGCGCATGGGCGTATTATCACCACTTGCCGAGGGGCCAGCAAGCGGATTTTGTTGGAGAACAGTGCTCGCCGGCGCCCTGCTGTTATTACAAGCGACCTTCCAGAGCCCCAGGCTCATCGAGAGCTCGGGCGTTGCTGCCAGCCGCGCGCATCCCGGCATTCTCTGGACGCACAACGACTCCGGCGACCGCCCGTACGTGTACGCTACGAACTCGCACGGCGACGATCTCGGCGCGTTGCTGGTGCCGGGCGCGACGGCGATCGATTGGGAAGACATGGCGCTTGGGCCCTGTCCGCTCCACTTCCCGACCGCACCGCGCGACTGCCTGTATCTCGCCGATACCGGCGACAACCTCGAGTTCCGTCCGTTCGTGACGGTGTACGCCGTGCCCGAGCCCGAGCCGCCGGAGCGCGCGAGCGACACGCTCGGCACTACCAGAGCCCCGGCGGCGGTCCGACTCCGCTATCCCGACGGCGCGCACGACGTCGAGGCGATCTACGTTTCCCCGCGCGATAGCGCGCTCTATCTCGTCAGCAAGGGCTGGCGGCGGGGCAGCGCGATTCGCTTGTACCGGATCGACCACCGCGCGTTCAGTCTCCCGGATACGGCGGGCACGCTGACGATCGCGAGTCTCGTGCAGACGCTCGACATCATTCCAAATCCGGAGTCGGGGCGTGTCGTCACCGGAGCGACGATCAGACAGGACGGGAAGCTCGTCGCCATCCGTACGTACTCGGAGATCTTCTTCTACTATCCCGGCGTCGGCGGGCGGCTGGCGCCCGCCCGCGAAGCGCCGTGCAACCTCGGCGGCCTCGAAGCGGCCGGCGAGGCGATCGATTTCTACAACGATTCTCTCTTGGTACTGACCAGCGAAGCGACCGCGCGGCGCCGGGGTACGATCGACTTCGTCCGCTGTAACTAGCCTGAGGAGATGCGCAATGCTAAG
>Ga0310811_10011978_pt1 | contig 11256 bp, 8 predicted proteins | sample YCmetagenome_FD_207642 | JGI IMG/M metagenome (GOLD analysis project Ga0310811, IMG submission 207642) | Soil microbial communities from experimental microcosm in Duke University, North Carolina, United States - YC | ecosystem: Engineered > Artificial ecosystem > Soil microcosm > Unclassified ... | reverse complement strand
GTTCCGCCAGGACATCGCCCAGGGTGACATCAAGAAAGCCACCATCCAGGGCCAGACGGTCTCCGGCGAGATGCGCAGCGGCATGGCCTATGTGACCGTCATTCCGCCTGGCGACGGCAGCGTCGTCGCGCTGATGGAAAAGCACAATGTCGAGATCACGGCGAAGCTGCCGGATGACGGCGTGAGCATCGTCTCGCTCCTCGTCAACGCGCTGCCCATGCTGCTTCTGATCGCGGTGTGGATTTTCTTCATGCGCCAGCTCCAGTCGGGCGGCGGCAAGGCGATGGGCTTCGGCAAGTCGCGCGCGAAGATGCTGACGGAGCGCACCGGCCGCGTGACCTTCGAAGACGTCGCCGGCGTCGACGAGGCCAAGGACGACCTGAAAGAGATCGTCGACTTCCTGAAAGACCCGCAGAAATTCCAGCGCCTTGGCGGCCGCATCCCGAAGGGCGTCCTGCTCGTCGGTCCGCCCGGCACCGGCAAGACGCTTCTCGCCCGCGCCATCGCCGGCGAGGCGAACGTGCCCTTCTTCACGATCTCGGGCTCCGACTTCGTCGAGATGTTCGTCGGCGTCGGCGCCAGCCGCGTCCGCGACATGTTCGAGCAGGCGAAGAAGAACGCGCCCTGCATCGTCTTCATCGACGAAATCGATGCCGTCGGCCGTCACCGCGGCGCCGGCCTCGGCGGCGGCAATGACGAGCGCGAGCAGACGCTGAACCAGCTCCTCGTCGAGATGGACGGCTTCGAATCGACCGAAGGCGTGATCCTGATCGCGGCGACCAACCGTCCCGACGTGCTCGATCCCGCGCTGCTGCGTCCGGGCCGCTTCGACCGCCATATCACCGTCGCCAACCCGGACCTCGGCGGCCGCGAGAAAATCCTTCGTGTCCATCTGCGCAAGGTTCCGCTCGCGCCCGATGTCGATCCGCGCGTGCTTGCGCGCGGCACGCCGGGCTTCTCCGGCGCCGATCTCGCCAATCTCGTCAACGAGGCGGCTCTGCTTGCGGCGCGCCGCGGCAAGCGTGTCGTGACGATGCACGAGCTCGAAGATGCCAAGGACAAGGTCATGATGGGCGCCGAGCGCCGGTCGATGGCCATGACCGAGGAAGAGAAGAAGCTCACCGCCTATCACGAAGCCGGTCACGCCCTGGTGGGCCTGAACGTGCCGCAGCACGATCCGCTGCACAAGGTGACGATCATCCCGCGGGGCCGTGCGCTTGGCCTCACCATGAACCTGCCGGAGCAGGACCGCCTCAGCTACACGCGTCAGTACTGCGTGTCGCGTCTCGCCTCGATGTTCGGCGGCCGCGAAGCCGAGATCCAGATCTTCGGTCCGGAGAACGTCACCAACGGCGCCACCGGCGACATCCAGCAGGCGACGCAGCTCGCCCGCGCGATGATCATGGAGTGGGGCATGAGCGACAAGCTCGGCCGCGTCCGCTACCGCTCCAACGAGCAGGAAGTGTTCCTCGGCCATTCGGTGGCGCAGTCGACCAACATGTCGGGCGACACGGCGCGTCTGATCGACGCCGAAGTGCGCCAGCTGATCGAGGATGGCGAGCAGACCGCGCGCCGCATCCTGACCGAGAAGCGCGACCAGCTCGAGATCATCGCCAAGGGCCTCCTCGAATACGAGACCCTCACGGGCGATGAGGTCATCGGCCTGATCAAGGGCATCAAGCCGATCCGCACGCCCTATGAAGAGCCGACGCCCGAACGCGGCGCCGGCCCCTCCGTCCCCGCCGCGGGCCGCCCCCGCGGCATCGGCCAGGCCGTGCCGGAGCCGGGGCGGTAATCGTCTCGCATTGAATTGCGAAGCGCCTCCTGCCGTAATGGCCGGAGGCGTTTTCGCTTTTTCTGGGCCGCATGACCACGATCCTCGGCATCCTCAACATCACCGACGACTCGTTCTTCGACGGCGGGAAGTATCTCGAGCCATCCGCCGCCATCGCGCAGGGCAGGGCTCTCGCCGCCGATGGTGCCGACATCCTCGACATCGGTGCCGCCTCGTCGAACCCGGACTCGAAGGGCGTTCCGCCCGAGCTGGAGATCGCCCGCCTCCAATCCGTCCTGCCCTTGCTCGCCGGCACACCGATATCGGTCGATACCTTTTCGCTTCCCGTCCAGCGCTGGGCGCTTGAGCAGGGCGTCGCCTATCTCAACGACATCCAAGGCTTCGCCGATCGGGAGCTCTATCCCGCGCTGGCCGCCTCGCCTGCGAAGCTCATCGTGATGCATTCGGTCCAGGCCCGCGGCCAGGCGACCCGGGTCGATGTTCCGCCCACGGAGATCATGGACCGCCTCTACCGCTTCTTCGACGCCCGCTTTGCCGCTCTGGAAGCTGCCGGCGTCGCCCGCGGCCGCTTTATCCTCGATCCCGGCATGGGCTTCTTCCTCGGCACCGATCCGCAGACCTCGTTCACCGTCCTCAGGAACCTCGGCGCGCTCAAAGCCCGCTACGGCTTGCCGGTCCTTGTCTCGGTCTCGCGCAAATCCTTCCTGCGCCGCATCACGGGGCGGAGTGCCGCGGACTCCGGCCCCGCCAGCCTCGCCGCCGAGCTCTTTGCCATCCGTCAGGGGGCGGATTATATCCGCACCCACGCCCCCGGCCCGCTGAAGGACGCCCTTCTCACCGGCCGGGCGCTGGCTGGGCCGCCGTCATAACCGTTAACAAATGTTGCGGCTTTGCCTGTCAGACTGCCTGTCAAATCCTGCTAAACTTGTTCCGATAGATGGGGAACCCACGAGCATGAGCCGGAAATATTTCGGCACCGACGGCATTCGCGGCCGTGCCAATTCCGCAGCCTTGACCCCTGCCATCGCCATGCGCGCCGGCATGGCCGCGGGCCGCATCTTCACCCGCGGCGAGCATCGCCACCGCGTCGTGATCGGCAAGGACACGCGCCTTTCCGGCTACATGATCGAATCCGCGCTCGTCGCCGGCTTCACCGCGGTCGGCATGGACGTGTTCCAGTTCGGCCCGCTGCCGACGCCGGCCGTCGCCATGCTCACGCGCACCTTGCGCGCCGATATGGGCGTGATGATCACCGCCTCGCACAACCAGTACCAGGACAACGGCATCAAGTTCTTCGGCCCCGACGGCCGCAAGCTCTCCGACGAGCATGAGACGGCGATCGAAGCGCTGATGGACAACGGGCTCGAGCATGGCCTCGCCACCTCGCCCAAGCTCGGCCGCGCCAAGCGCGTCGACGACTCCCAGGCGCGCTATATCGAGTTCGTGAAGCGCACCTTCCCCGCCGATCTCACCCTCGAAGGCATGCGCATCGTGCTCGATTGCGCCAACGGCGCCGCCTACAAGGTCGCGCCCGCCATCCTGTGGGAGCTCGGCGCCGAGATCATCACCATGGGTGTCACGCCAGACGGCTTCAACATCAACTCCGATTGCGGCTCGACCGTGCCGGAGATGATGGCGGCGAAGGTCAAGGAAGTGCGCGCCGATTTCGGCATCGCGCTCGACGGCGATGCCGACCGTGTCGTGATGGCCGACGAGCGCGGCCGCATCATCGACGGCGACCAGGTCCTCGCCTTGCTCGCAGACTCCTGGGCCAAGCGCGGCCGCCTGAAAGGCGGCGGCGTCGTCGGCACGGTGATGTCGAACGCCGGTCTCGACCGCTACCTGAAGAGCCTCGACCTCAAGCTCGCCCGCGCCGCGGTCGGCGACCGCTACGTCCTCGAGCAGATGCAGAAGGGCGGCTTCAATATCGGCGGCGAGCAATCCGGCCATATCGTGCTCAGCGATTTCTCCCCCACCGGCGACGGCATGATGGCCGCGCTTCAGGTCCTCGCCGTGCTCGTGACCCAGGGCAAGCCTGCTAGCGTCGTCGCGCACCGCTTCGATCCCTTGCCCCAGATCCTCGAAAGCGTCCGCTTCCAGAAGGGTTCGCCGCTGACCAGCGCCCGCGTGACCGAGAGCATCAAGGCCGGCGAGGCGCGCCTCAACGGCTCCGGCCGTCTCCTGGTGCGCAAATCGGGCACCGAGCCCGTCATCCGCGTCATGGCCGAGGGCGACGACGAAAGCCTTGTCCGCTCGGTGGTCGCCGATGTCGTGAGCGCGATCCAGGAAGCGACGGCGGCTTGAAGCCCGCCCGCATCTTGAGCATCGCCGGCTCCGACTCCTCCGGCGGCGCCGGCATCCAGGCCGACATCAAGACCGCGAGCGCGCTCGGCGCCTATGCCATGACCGCGATCACCGCGATCACCGCGCAGGACACGGCCGGCGTCGGCGCGGTGCAACTGATCGATCCGTCGACCGTCGCCGAGCAGATCGCGCGCTGCCTCACCGATATCGGCGCCGATGCGATCAAGACCGGCATGATCGGTTCCGCCGCCATCGCCCGCGCCACGGCGCAGGCGCTCGCCACGCATGGCAAGGCCATCCCGCTCGTCGTCGATCCCGTGATGGTCGCGACCAGCGGCGCCCGCCTCGCAGACGCCGCGACCATCGAGGTTCTGAAAGCCGATTTCTTTCCGCGCGCGACTCTGATCACGCCCAACCTGCCGGAGGCGGAAGTCCTTTGCGGCTTTACGATCGCCTCACCCGATGAGATCGCCCATGCCGGCGAAACCCTGCTCTCGCTGGGCTCGCAGGCGGTGCTGATCAAGGGCGGGCACGGCGCGGGCGACACCGTCATCGACACGCTCTTCACCCTCGACACGCCCGCGCGCGAATTCCGCAGCCCGCGCATCGCCACGACCAGCACCCATGGCACCGGCTGTACCCTCTCGACCGCGATTGCCTGCGGCCTGGGGCAGGGCCTCGCGCTCTCCGACGCCGTCGAACGCGCCCATGCCTTCGTGCAAACCGCGATCCGCACCGCCCCCGGCTTCGGCAAGGGCCACGGTCCACTCAATCATCTGCGCCAATAGCAAAATGGCGAGCAGGGAATCCCCCACTCGCCATTCGCTGTGCAGAATTCGCTTGCTGCTTAGGCGACCAGCGACTCCAGCCGCTTGCGGATGATCGTTTCCGCTTCGCTGACCAGCCGGTCGACAAGCTCCTTGCAGGTTGGGATGTCGTGGATCAACCCTTGCGTCTGGCCGGCCGACCAGATGCCGTAATCCGTGTCGCCCGTGTCGTAGACCACGCCGCCGCGCGTCCCGGCCACCAGATCGCGCACGTCTTCGAACTTGGCGCCGCCGCGTTTCTCGATCTCGACCACCTTCTGGCTGATCGCGTTGCGCGCCACACGCGAGCTGTTGTGCATGGTGCGGAAGATCATGTCGGTCGCGCGTTCGTCATTGGCGACGAGGGCCTGCTTCACCTTCTCATGGATCGGCGCTTCCTTGGTCGCCATGAAGCGCGTGCCCATATTCGCGCCTTCGCAGCCGAGCGCCAGCGCCGCCACCAGGCCGCGCGCATCGGCGATGCCGCCCGAGGCGATCACCGGGATCTTCAGCTTCTCGGTCGTCACCGGGAACAGCACGAGCCCGCCGATATCTTCCTCGCCCGGATGCCCCGCGCATTCGAAGCCGTCGATCGAGACGCAGTCGACGCCGATGCTCTCGGCCTTCACCGCATGGCGCGCGGTGACGCATTTGTGGATCACCTTCACGCCCGCTGCCTTGAACGCCGGCAGATGCGGCTGCGGATTGTTGCCCGCGGTCTCCACCACCTTGCAGCCGCTCTCGCAGATCACCTGGCGGTATTCGTCGTAAGGGATCGGATTGATCGATGGCAGGATGGTGAGGTTGATGCCGAACGGCTTGTTCGTCAGCTCGCGCGTCTTCTTGATCTCTTTCACCAGCGCCTCGGGCGAGCCCGGCGTCAGCGCGGTGAGAAAGCCGAGCGCGCCGGCATTGGCGACGGCGGCGATCAGCTCGGCCTTGCCGACGCGGGTCATGCCGCCGCAGGTGATCGGCACTTCGACGCCGAACATTTCGGTGAAACGAGTCTTGATCATGGGGCAGTCCCTTCCCGGTTATGTCTGGGCAGGAGCGTGCCGTGAATCCGTGGCCGAAGGAAGGGGTCGTTACGCTGGGGAAGCCGCCTTATCCCAGGAAGGGATCGCGTACCATGATCGTGTCGTCGCGGTCGGGGCTGGTGGAGAGCAGGGCGACCGGCGCGCCGATCAGCTCCTCGATCCGCCGTACATATTTGATCGCGTTGGCCGGAAGATCGGCCCAGCTTCGCGCCCCGCGCGTCGAGCAGTTCCAGCCCTCTATGGTCTCATAGACCGGCACCAGCTTCGCCTGCGCCACCGCATCCGCCGGCAGATAGTCGAGCACCTGGTCGCCGAGGCGATAGCCGACGCAGACTTCGATCGTCTCGAAGGTGTCGAGCACGTCGAGCTTGGTCAGCGCGATGCCGTCGATGCCGCCGGTGATCGCGGTCTGGCGCACCAGCACGCTGTCGAACCAGCCGCAGCGCCGCTTGCGTCCCGTCACCGTGCCGAATTCGTGCCCGCGCGCGCCGAGCTCCTCGCCGACGGCATTTTCCTGCTCCGTCGGAAACGGCCCTTCGCCGACGCGCGTCGTGTAGCTCTTGGTGATGCCCAGCACATAGCCGATCTGCTTCGGCCCGATGCCCGCGCCCGCCGCCGCCTGTCCCGCCACCGTGTTCGACGAGGTGACATAGGGATAGGTACCGTGATCGATGTCGAGCAACACCGCCTGCGCGCCCTCGAACAGCACGCGCTTGCCGCTCCGCCGCGCCGCGTCCAGTTCGCGCCAGCTCGATCCGACATAGGGAAGGATCTTCGGCGCGATCTCCGTCAGCTCGGCGAGCAGCTTGTCGCCGTCGATCTCCTCGGCCCCCGCGCCGCGGCGTAGCGCATTGTGATGCGCCAGAAGCCGGTCGATCTTCGCCGGCAGCGAGGCAAGGTCCATCAGATCGACCACGCGGATCGCGCGCCGCCCGACCTTGTCCTCATAGGCCGGACCGATGCCGCGCTTGGTCGTACCGAGCTTCGAGGAGTTCGACATCTCGCGCACCGCATCCAGCTCGCGATGGATCGGCAGCACCAGCACCGCGTTCTCCGCCAGCACCAGTACATCCGGCGTTACGGCGATCCCGGCCGCACCGACACGCGCGATCTCGTCCAGCAGCGACCACGGATCGACCACCACGCCATTGCCGATGATCGAGCGCTTGCCCTGGATCACGCCAGACGGCAGCAGCGACAGCTTGTAGGTCTTTTCGCCCACCACGATGGTATGGCCGGCATTGTTGCCGCCCTGGAAGCGGACGACGACCTCGGCCCGGTTGGCCAGCCAGTCGATGATCTTGCCTTTGCCCTCGTCGCCCCACTGGGCGCCGATCACGGCCACATTGGACATAATTTTATCGGGAAGGGTCCCGCTCGCCTTTGGAATCGCAAACGGTGACGACTTATAGCCGTCGTCATCTCGCAACGCGAATGCCTTTAGGCCGCAGGCGTTTTACGCGCGCTTCCCCGCGATATATCCATCGATCACCCCATCCAGCACCTCCAGTGGCACCCGCCCGCAACCGAGGCCCGCCTCATGGAAGTCCTTGATGTCGTAGCGCGCGCCCAGCGCCTTCTGGGCTCGTGCCCGCGCCTTGGTCCACACCGTGTGCCCGATCTTGTAGGCGCAGGCCTGCCCCGGATTGGCGCAATAGCGCTCGACTTCGCGCGTCGCGAAGCCCTTCGCGTCGCCGTCGAGATCGACGAAATACTGGATCGCCTTCTCGCGTCCCCATTTGTAGTGATGCATCCCGGTGTCGACGACGCAGCGCCCCGCGCGGAACAGCTGCATCTTCAGGTAGCCGATGCGCCCCAGCGGATCGTCGTCATACATCCCAAGCTCATCGGCGAGCTGCTCGGCATAGAGCGCCCAACCCTCGGCATAGCCCGAGAACCCACCCACCTTCCGGATCAGCGGCAGCGAGGTGTTCGACAGCGCCAGCCCGCCTTCGAGCTGATGCCCCGGCAGCCCCTCATGGAACACGGTCGTCGACAGCGTCCATTTCGGCCATTCGGCGCTGTCATGCAGGTTGAAATAGACGATGCCCGGCCGCGACCCATCGAGTGCCGGCGACTGGCTGAAGGCCGATGCCGCACCGGCTTCCGTGGCCACCGGCACGCGCCGCACCTCGAAGGCATAAGGCGGAATGCGCCTGAACGCGCGCGGCAGTCGTGGCCGGATCGCATCGAGCCTGTCATTGCAATACGCAATCGCCGCGACTTTGCCCTCATCGGTATTGGGGAACATGTAGCGCTGATCGCGATAAAGCGACGCGATGCGCCGCCCGACACTGCCCTTCGTCAGCCCCTGCTTCTTCAACAGCCCATCGAGCCGCGCCAGAATCGCCTTCGCCTGGTCGAGACCGAGCTTGTGGATTTGCTCGGGCGTCAGCTTGGTTGTCGTGTTGAAGCGCAGCGACGCGGCATAGAACGCCGCCGCCTGCGGCAAGCGCCAGATTCCCGCATCATGCACCGCCTCCTTGCGCAGCCCTCGCGTCTCCGCGATCAGCCGGTCGAGCGCCGGCCCAATCTTGCCGTCATAGATCGCCGCCGCCTTCGCCGCATAGTCGCCTTCGATCCCCTTTGCCCTGGTCCGCCGCGCCAGCGAGGTCACCAGGATCGACTGGTCCGCCGGCAGCCGTGTCTTTGTCATCTGGTCGAGCGACGTGTCGAGCAGGAAGTCCGGCGGCGTCACCCCCAGTTTCGCATCGTGCCGCATCCGCGCGGTGTCGTTGTCGAGCGCCACGGCAAACGCCTCCAGCCGCGCCAGGTACGCGTCCGCATCCGCCGGGGTCTCGATCCGATGCTTGGTGTCGAGGAAATCCGGCACCTGCTGATAGACGCCGGTCTGCTGGCTCACCGCATAGGGCGAAGGGCCATAGGCATTGCCGCCGAAATCGAAGGCCTGCACCGCGACCCGCTGCTCGAGCGTATAGCGCACGGTGTCGTAGTTGACCTTTTCTGCGCCGCTCAGCTTACGGGCGTCGATGGTCATCAGCCGCTTGAGCTGGTCCGCATTCATAGCCTTCGCCGCCGCGATCCCATCCGCCGAATTGTCGCGCAGCTTGCTCCTCAGATCGGCATTCGCGCCGGTATCGAGGCCGAGCTGCGTGGCGCTCTCCGGATTCTGCCGCAAATTCTCCTGGAAGAACGCATCGAACAGCGCGTTCAGCCGCATGGACTCGGTGGGCGCATCCTCGGCGAATGCCGGCCGGACGAACGCAAGCGCGGCAGCGCTTCCCAGAAGCTGGCGGCGGTCGAGCATGGCATCCCCACTGATGAAAAAGACGGCACGTTTTAACGCGCCCAAACAGCCCCGCAAACACGCTGCGATGTTGCCGCCGCTCTGCTAGCCTGACGCTCGAGAGTCGTCCCATGCCGCACCGCTTCATCCATCCTGTCCAGCTCGTCCCTTACGCGGCGCCCCGTGCCGGCATCGGCCACAATGGCGGCCCGACGCTCGATCTCTCCTGGGAAGCCTGGCTCTGGCGCAAGGCCCATGCCGAGGCCTGGAAGCCGCCCCGCCGGGACATCGCCCTGCATCGCCTGAAGCGCGCCGAGCGCCTCGGCCTGGACTACCGCTCCTACACCTCGGTCCTGATGAACCGCGGCACGCATTTGGGCGCCGCGATCTTTCTCCTCGACGGACTCTCGGCACCGGAGCTCGCAGCGGCATCCGCCCGCATCGCCGCGCTCGGCGACTGCCGTGTGCTGATCGCCACGCAGGACGATCTCGACCCCGCCACCGTATCCCGCGCCGACAAGCTCATCGCGGCCGCAGACGAACGCGAACGCGCCCGCGCCATCGACCGCTTCATCCTCGCGCATAACCTGACACCCGGCGGCACCTTCCTCGTCGGCACGGCGAGCGCCCATCTGCGTCTCGCCGAAGATGCCGGGCTGGCGCTCTTCCTCTGGGCCAAAGATTATTTCAGCCGCATCTCGAACTAGCATCAGCCGCGAATTCGCCACGCTCGCCCGGTCCCATCGCGGCGCAATCGGAAGGGGCCTTCCATGCCGACGCCTTTCGTCCTCTTCGGCCAGCAGCACATGGCCGTCATCGGTCTCACGCTCGCCGTGCCGGCCGTCCTTGCCGGCGTGAAGCGCCGCGCCCTGCCCGACAGCGACACGCTGTTCCGCTGGCTCTTCGCCGCCGTGCTGATCGGCACCTGGATCGCCTGGTATTTTCTCTTCATCGCGCGCGATTGGCTCGGCACCGGCAATGAATTTCCGATGAATCTCTGCGACTGGGCGACCGTCGCGCTCATCGTCACCCTCATCCGCCCGAACCAGAAGGCCTATGAGCTCGCCTATTTCTGGGCGCTCGCGGGCACGACGCAGGGTCTCGTCACGCCCGACGTCACCTACGCTTTCCCGGAGCCGCAGTTCATCGTCTTCCTGCTCGGCCATGGCGCGATCATCGCGGCGGTGCTCTATCTCACCTTCGGCACCGGCATGCGTCCCGTGCCGGCCTCGCTGCCGCGCGTGATGATCTGGTCGTTGGTCTATGCGGCCGCCGCATCGCTGACCGACTGGCTGCTCGGCGTGAATTACGGCTTCTTCCGCGCCAAGCCCGGCCACGCGACCTTCTATGATCTCCTGCCGGATTGGCCGTATTACATCCCGATCACGATCCTGATCGGCTTCGCGCTCTATGTGCCCTGGTTCATTGCCGACAAGCTGCGCCGCCGCTCAGCTTAGCTCCAGCTCGAGCTTGTCCGCCATGCGCACCAGCTCCGGCAGGGAGTTCGCCTGCATCTTGCGCATGATCTGCGTGCGATGCGCCTTCACGGTCGATTCCGAGGTCCCGATCGTCGCGCCGATCTGTTTGTTGAGCTGCCCGGTGACCAATATTGACATCACTTGCCGTTCGCGCGCCGTCAGTGTCGCCAGCCGCTCGCGCAGCGCGAGGATCTCATCGCCTTCACGGCGCTGCTCGCGGTCTTTGGCGATGGCGAGCTGAATCGCGTCGAGCAGGTCCTGGTCGCGGAACGGCTTGGTCAGGAATTCGAAGGCGCCGGCCTTCATCGCCCGCACCGACATCGGGATGTCGCCATGTCCCGTGATGAAGATGATCGGAATATCGATCTTCGCCTGCGCCAGCTCGCGCTGGAATTCCAGCCCGCTCGATCCCGGCAGGCGGACATCGAGCACCAGGCAGCCCGGCACCGCCGGCCGCGGAAATCGCAGGAACTCCTCCGGCAGCGCGAAGCCTTCGGCATGCAGTCCCACCGTTCGCATCAACCGCGTCAGCGCCCGCCGCATCGATGGATCGTCGTCGATCACATAGACAATGGATTCGCGCATTTCA
>Ga0310811_10011977_pt1 | contig 11257 bp, 8 predicted proteins | sample YCmetagenome_FD_207642 | JGI IMG/M metagenome (GOLD analysis project Ga0310811, IMG submission 207642) | Soil microbial communities from experimental microcosm in Duke University, North Carolina, United States - YC | ecosystem: Engineered > Artificial ecosystem > Soil microcosm > Unclassified ... | reverse complement strand
AAAGCATCTTTCGCGCCTGGCTCGCGGCCATTCCCGGCGATCCCCGCGGCGTTCTCGCTCTGGCCGAGTTGCTATTGTCGGCCGCCAAATTGGAGGATGCCGAGCGGGTGCTGCGCGCAGGCATTGCCGATCCGCTGGCGGCGCCGATGCACGGCGTGATGCTTCAGCACCTGGGCCTGAGTTTGCGGCGCCAGGGCAGGAATGAAGAGGCGCTGCAGGCCCTGACCCGCTCCGCCGCCCTGGAACCGCTCGTGTTTACGGACGCGCTTCGCGCCGAGCTGCTGCAGGAACTGCACCGCCATGACGAAGCGCTGGCGCTTTCCGCCGACATGATCCGGCGCGAACCCGAAAATCCGGAATGGCACAGATTCCACAACGAGCTGCTTTATCGCCTGCGCCATCCCGACTATTTGAAATCATATCAGCGGGCGCCGGAAACCGCGCCGCTGCTCTTGTCCAAGGCTTTCTTCCTCAGTCACGAGAAGCGGGCCGAAGAGGCGCTGGAGGCTTACAATCGCGCCGCAGTCCTGGAGCCGGACAACCGCCAGGCCGCCGCCGGCGCCGCCAATGTCCTGACCATGCTGGGCCGCCATGGCGAGGCTCTGGCCGCCTTTGATCGGCTGCTGGCGGCGGACCGCAACAGTGTCGAGCTTTATGGCTGCGCCGCGGAGGCAGCCCTGCTGAGCGGCGATCCGCAGAAAGCCGAACATTTCTGCGACCAGGCCTTGCGGCTGAATGCGCATGACCAGATCGCACTCTCCATCCTCAGCACGGCGTGGCGGATGATGGAGGACGAGCGCGACGAAACACTTAGCGGCTATGACAGCCTGATCCGCAGCTTCGAGTTGGAGCCGCCGGACGGCTTTGCGAGCATGGACGCTTTCAATGCCGAACTGAACGCCTGGCTGGACGGCATCCACCCCGACACGCGGGAATATCTGAATCAGTCGCTGCGGGGCGGCACCCAGACCCCTGACCAGATTTTCGGCAAGGGCCATGTGCTGGTTGAAAAAATCCGCGCCCGCATCGACGAGGCGGTGGCGCGCTACATCGCCGAGATGCGCAAAGACGATCGGCACCCCTTCCTGTCGCGGCGCACGGAGGATTTCCACTATATCGGGTCCTGGTCGTCACGCCTGCGCGATTGCGGTTTTCACGTCAATCACGTCCATCCCCTTGGCTGGATCAGCTCCTGTTATTACGTCGCCGTCCCCAAAGCCGTGGAAGATGCCGGCGCGCAGCAGGGCTGGATCAAATTCGGCGAACCCGGCCTGAATGTGCCGGTGAAGAATCCCATCCGGCGGGCGATCCAGCCTCGCCCAGGGCGGTTGGTGCTATTTCCGTCCTATATGTGGCACGGCACCATCCCGTTCCACGACGCACAGCCGCGGACGACGATTGCATTCGATGTCGTGCCGAAAGGCTAAACTTCGCAGTTTGCCTTGCCGCTCGCCGAAGCTCGCGGCGCTCCTCTAGGATGCGCGGCGGCGGGTATGCACGGTGCGCGAGCTGGCGCGGCGCGCTTTTGCGGCCGCCACCAGGGTCAGCCAGTTGCCGAACAGCTTGACGGTATTGGCACGCCAGGTCTGCCGCGGCAGGGCCCCCGCCACGATCCCCTGACACCGGGCAAGATCGGCCTCGCTGCCGGCGCCAATCTCGGAAAGACGATCCTCGGTTGCGCGGTCGAAGTAGTTTTCCGGAATGGCGGGCTTCTCGCCGGTTTCACCGCGCAGGAAGCGGCTCATGTCGCGCAGATATTCCCGACCCAGGGTACCGGGATCGTATTCGGGATGGCCCTGGAAAAAGACAAAGCGGCTCTGCCCCGGCGTCTCGCGGGTGAACATATCCACTTGCCCGTTGGAAAGCCGCGACAGGACGCGATAGCCCGCGGCTGCCAGATCGCTTTCGGCAATGTCGTTGCGGCGCGAATGCGGCACGGGCGCGGAGAGATTGGTGTTGAAGAACAGGGCATCGTCTTCGGTCCGGCTGCTCTCATAGATGCCCGACAGCTTCTGCGGCAGGGCGCGGCGCTCGATCCCGTCCAGATGCAGCACCGCGACATGGGCGGCCAGGCACGAGAAGATGGTCGAGACCGTGCCGGTTTCGGCCCATTCGATCAGCTGCGTGAGTTCCGACCAGCAGGATTCCCGGCGCAGGTCAGCGGTACAGGGCTGGGCGCCGGTGATGATCAGGGCATCGACATTGGCGGCCGGCAGGAAAGCGGCATCGTCGTAAAAGCCGGTCATGCGCGAGCGGGCCTCTTCGCTGCGCCCGATGGTGTTCAGGGAAAACAGCCGCAGCCTTACATCCAGCGGGCCTGCGGCAGCCTTCAAGAGCCGCGCGAACTGCAGCTCGGTGGCGCGCATCGCGGCATCGGGCATGTTGTTGACCAGTGCGACATGCACCGCCTCGCGGTTGCGTCCCCCGCCCAGCAAAAACTGTTCTGCCCCGCTCATCGTGCCATCCGCAATTGACCGCGCATGGCGGCAGCAAGCGCCTGGTCCAGATCGGCGATGATATCGTCGCGATGCTCGATGCCCACGGACAGGCGAATGGTCTCTGGCGCCACGCCCGCCTTGCGCTGCTCGGCTTGCGGCATCTGGCGATGGGTGGTGGAAGCGGGATGGCAGGCCAGCGACTTGGCATCGCCGATATTGACCAGCCGCTTGATGAGCCCCAGCGCGTCATAGAACTTCTTGCCAGCCTCAAAACCGCCCTTCACCCCGAAGGTCAGTAGAGAGGGAACGCGCCCATCCAGATATTTGCGCGCCAGGTTGAAATAAGGACTTTCGGCGAAGCCCGCATAATTCACCCAATCCACGCGCGTATCGTCGCGCAGGAAGTCGGCGACATGACGGGCATTGTCCACATGCCGCTCCATGCGCAGCGCGACCGTCTCGATGCCTTGCAGCAGAAGGAAGGCACTCATCGGCGACAGGATCGCGCCGGTGGTGCGCTGATAGACGCTGCGGGCGCGGGCAAGGAAGGCCGTGCGGCCGAAACGTTCGGCATAGACCAGCCCATGATAGGAATGGTCCGGTGTGGTGAATTGCGGGAAGCGGTCCTTGTGGGCCATCCAGTCGAAGTTGCCGGCATCCAGCACCATGCCACCCATGGCATTGCCGTGACCGCCCATGAACTTGGTCAGGGAATGGACGATGATATCGGCGCCATGCCGGGCCGGCTTGAGCAGCACCGGGGTCGCCACCGTATTGTCCACGATCAACGGCACGCCATGCGCATGCGCCATGCGGGCGATGGCTTCGATGTCGCAGATGTTGCCGGCCGGATTGCCGACCGTCTCGCAGAAGACCGCGCGCGTGTTTTGATCGATGCAGGCCGCCAGCGCCTCGGCGCTGTCGGCATTGGCGAAGCGTCCCAGCACGCCCTGGCTGGGCAATACCGAATGCAGCAAGGTATGGGTGGTGCCGTAAAGCTGCGGCGTGGAAACGATGTTCTGTCCGGCTTGCGCCACATTGGCGAAGGCATAATAGAGCGCCGCCTGGCCAGAGGCGGTGGCAAGGCCGCCGGCCGCACCTTCCAGCGCCGCCACCCGCTCCTCCAGCACCGCCACGGTCGGATTGGCGATGCGGCTGTAGCGATAGCCGTCCTGTTCCAGGTTGAACAACGCCGCGCCGTGATCGGCCGAATCGAACTGATAGGCCGCCGTCTGATAGATCGGCACCGCCACCGCCTTGGTCGCGGGATCGGCTTCAAAACCGGAATGCAAGGCGAGCGTTTCGTCGCGCATGAAAGCCCTGAAAGACAGAGAGCGCGTATTTTATCCGGCCGGGGATTAACAAAATCTCCGTTCAATCGCAGAGCAATGCGAGTTTTGTTGAGGCATGTTTTCTGCGCTTGTTAACGGCACCTGCACGCGCCGCGCGCTATCTTTCGATGGTGATCGCGACACGGCCGTTTCAATTCGGGACAGCATGAATCAACATCTCGCCGGAAACTCCGCCTCCAAGGCGTGGCTGCGCGCGCTCGAGATGACGGCCAGGCTCGAGGATGCGCCGGCCCGCACCTTTCCCGTGGTGGTGGAAGAGCTGGGCACGCGCTTTGGCGATGCGCCGGCCATCGTCGGATCGGCTGAAACCTGGTCGCATGCGCAGCTCGCAGCGCGCGCCAACCGCTATGCCCGCTGGGCGCTGGCGCAGGGCATCGCCAAGGGCGACAGCGTGGCGCTGCTGCTTGGCAACTGCCCCGATTATCTCGCGATCTGGCTGGGCATTACCCGCATCGGCGGGCTGGTGGCGTTGATCAATACCAACCTGGCCGGCGAAGCGCTGGCGCATTGTCTGCGGGTGGCGCAGCCCAGGCACATTATCGCGGGCGAAAATCTGGCGGACGGCTTCACGCCGACCGCGCCACTTTGGCGCCATGAAGATCTGTTGCGCGCGATCGAAGGCCTTTGCGATGCTGTGCTTACCGAAGCCGAACAGCGCCCGGTCTCGCTGAACGACCCGGCGCTGCTGATTTATACTTCCGGCACCACCGGCCTGCCCAAGGGGGCCTATGTCAGCCATCGCCGGGTGATGAGCTGGACCCACTGGTTCGCCGGCATGACCGGCGCGGGACCGCAGGATCGGCTCTACAATTGCCTGCCCATGTATCACAGCGTCGGCGGGGTGGTGGCGACGGGCGCGGCGTTGCTGGGAGGCGGAGCCGTCATCTGCCGCGAGAAATTCTCCGCCTCGCGCTTCTGGCAGGACGTTGCCGACAGCGGCGCCACCATCTTCCAGTATATCGGCGAGCTTTGCCGCTATCTTCTGACCAATCCGGAAGCGCCGCCGCGGCACACGTTGCGCCTGGCCGTCGGCAACGGCCTTTCCGCCGATATCTGGGAAATGTTCCAGGATCGCTTCGGCATTCCGCAGATCCTGGAATTCTATGCCGCCACCGAGGGCAATTTCTCGCTGTACAACGCGGAAGGAAAAGTCGGCGCCATCGGCCGCATTCCGCCCTTCCTGGCACATCGTTTTCCCACCGCCATCGTGACGCTCGACGACGCCACCGGGCTGCCCGCGCGGGGGCCGGACGGGTTATGCATTCGGAGCGCCCGCGGCCAGGCCGGCGAGGCGATCGGCGAGATCGCGGGCGGCGCGGCGCGCTTCGAGGGCTATACCGATGCGTCCGCCAGCGAAAACAAGATCCTGCGCGACGTCTTCAAGCCGGGCGATGCCTGGGTCCGGTCCGGCGACCTGATGCGCCAGGACGCCCAAGGCTTCTTCTATTTTGTGGACCGGATCGGGGACACCTTCCGCTGGAAAGGCGAAAATGTCGCCACCACCGAGGTTGCCGCCGCTGCCGCCAGCGCCCCGGGCGTCAGGAATACCTGCATTTATGGCGTGGCCGTGCCGGGCACCAATGGCCGTTGCGGCATGGCGGCGCTGGAAGTGGAAGATGATTTCGATCCGGCGGCGTTCCGCGCCCATATGGCCGCGCGCCTGCCCACTTATGCCCGGCCGCTCTTCCTGCGGATCGTGGATTCATTGGCCGTGACCGAGACCTTCAAGCAGAAGAAGCAGATCCTGGCGCAGGAAGGCTTCGATCCTGCCGCCATTGCCGATCCGCTGTTTGCCGATTGCGGCGCGGGCTTCCAGCCGCTGGATGGGGCGCTTTACGTCCGGATCAGCTCAGGCCTGATCCGCCTGTGAACCCGCCGCTCCTTGACCGGTAGATCCACGACATACCGGATTTCCGTGCCGATGATGCCCACTGCCTCCAGTGCGTAAGGGATCATGCGCGGCATGGAATAGAAATAATGGATCATGCCGGGATGGGCCCGGCCATGCACCGGCACGCCAAAGCCGCCCAGCCGCTGGGCATAGGCTTCGCCTTCATCGCTGAAGGGATCGAACTGCGCGGTATGGATGAAGGCCGGCGGCAAACCGGCGAACTCCTCGGCGCGCAAGGGCGACAGCCGCACATCCGACAATTCGGTGCCCGGCGGCACATAAAGCTCCAGGTCGCGCTGCAAGGTCTCGCTGTCCAGGAAATAGCCCTCCGCCAGCTCGCGGCGGGCCGCCGACTCTCCATGCACATCTAGAATGGGGCAGATCAGAAGCTGGAACGCGATATGCGGCGCATGGGGATTATCCCTGGCCGCGTCGCGCGCCATGCGGCAGAGCACGGCGGCCAAGGTGCCGCCGGCGCTGTCACCCGCCACGCCCAGCCGCATCGGATCGATGCCGAAGGTCTTGGGATTGTGCGCGACATAGTTCAGCGCCGCCCAGGCATCGGCCAGGCCGTAAGGAAAAGGATGAAGCGGCGCCAGGCGATAATCCACCGCGACGATGCGGCAACCGGTTTCGTTGCTGAGGCGCCGGCACAGACCGTCATGGGTGTCCAGGCTGCCCGCGACCCAGCCACCGCCGTGGAAAAACAGCATGCCCGGCAACTGGCGCGCCGGCGGACCCAGCGGCGAATAGATGCGCAGCGAGATGTGACCGTCATGCACGGGCAGCAGATGCTCGCGCACGCCGCCGATTTCCACCATGCCGGGGGGATCCACCAAATCGGCCAGATGGGCGAGCGCCGTGCGGCGCTCCTCCACGTCTTCATAGCGGCCGCGGGCCTTGCCGGCAGCGGCCAGCATTTCCAGAAAGCGGCGGGCGTGGCGGTCCAGCGGCACGGCTCAGCTTCCTCGAGGGAACGAGAGAGCCGCCATCATGCCGCTTTCAGCGTGACGCAAACCAGGGAGTCGATGGCGGCCACCGTGTCGAAATTGTCGGGCGTCATGGCGCTCTGCGGGATCTCGATATCGAACTCCGCCTCCACCGCCAGCATCAGGTTGACCATGTCGAGCGATGTCAGTCCCGCCTCGCGCAGATTGTCCTCGCCACGAGGGACCGCTTGGATCCCGCGCTTGACCAAAAGCTGGCAGGCAATGGCAGTGATGCGGTCTCTGGCGTTGGACATGCTTGGAACTTTGCGAAGCTGCTGAACCGTTCAATCTAAAGACCAGCCGTAAAGCATTGGTTGCCCCGGCATTGTTGAAGGCCATTAAGCTTTCGCTTACCAAGATGGCGGGGTTCATCCTTGTTTCAGTTTTGCGCCCTATCCTCGCGGCTCCATTTCCAGAGCACGCCATGGCCCCGACACAGACTGCCGCCCAGACTGTTTCCCTTCCCGTCCGCGACAGCCTGGCAGTCCGCGCCACCCGCGCCGCCGAAATCGCCGCGGCCCATGCCGATCCTGTGGATGCCAACAGCCGCTTTCCGCAGGAGGCGCTGGACGCGCTGCGGCAGGAAAAACTGCTGGGCATCATGGTACCCGAACAGCTTGGCGGTGAACAGGCGAGCGTCGCCGAGGTGGTGGATGTCTGCTACACGCTGGGTCGCGCCTGCGCCTCCACCGGCATGATTTACGCGATGCACCAGGTGAAAGCCGCCTGCATCGCCCATCACGGCATGGATAGCCAGTGGCACCGCGACTTCATGGTCCGCATGGTGGACGACCAGCTCCTGCTCGCCTCTTCCACCACCGAAGGCAAGGGTGGCGGCAATGTGCGCTCGTCGGAAGCGCCGGTGGAACATATCGACGGCCGCATCCATCTGGTGCGCGATGCCAGCGTGATCTCCTATGGCGCCCAGGCCGATGCGGTGGTGACCACCGCCCGGCGCGCCGCCGATGCCGATGCCAGCGACCAGGTTCTGGTGGTGTTCGAGAAGAAACACTATGCCCTGGAAAAGACCATCGGCTGGGACACGCTGGGCATGCGCGGCACCTGCAGCACCGGCTTCAATCTGAAGGCGGTGGGTTCGCCCAAGCAGATCCTGCCGGGGCCTTACGCGCCAATTCATGCCCAGACCATGGTGCCGACCTCGCATCTGATGTGGTCCGGCAACTGGGCCGGCATCGCCGCCGGTGCGGTGGACCGCGCCAAGAAGTTCATGCGCAAGGCCCAGCGCGCCGGCAGCCTGCCGCCGGGCGTGCCGCATTTCACCACGGCGCTGGCGAATCTGCGCGCGCTGCGTGCCCTGATCGCCGCCACTTTGAACCGCTATGAGGCGATCGCCGGCGATCCCAGGGCGTTGTCGAGCATCGACTTCCAGACCGCCATCAACCTGCTGAAGGTGGATGCTTCGGAACTGGCGGTGGCCACGGTGCTGAACGCCATGCGGGCCACCGGTCTTTCCGGCTATCGCAACGATACGGATGTTTCCATCGGGCGGGCGCTGCGGGACGTGCTGTCCTCGCCCATCATGATCAACAATGACCGCATCCTGGCGAGCCTGGAGAGCGCGACCTTACTCTCCGACATTCCTGCTTCCATCCGGGATTAGCCATGAACATTGCGACGCCTGTTGCCCATTCCTGCTGTGATCATACTTTCGAGCCCGATCATCTTCACGCCACCCTGGCCCAGCTTTTCAAGCCGTCTGGCGTGGACGGCGTCTATGGCCGCACCGGCGCTTACGAAAGCGTGGTGGAGGCGCTGGCGGCGCTGATTTCCTGCTATCGCCCCCATGGGGCGGAGGTGTTCCGCTTCCCGCCGGTGATGCCCCGCGCCAGCCTGGAGAAACAGGGCTATCTGCAGAGCTTTCCCAATCTGATTGGCGCCGTCTCCACCCTGACCGGCAGCGAGCGCGAGATCACCCGCTCCGCCAACAAGTACCAGGAGGGCGGCGACTGGACCGAGGACCTGAAGCCGGCCGACCTGGTGCTGGCGCCGGCGGCCTGTTATCCCATCTATCCCATCGCCGCCGAGCGCGGCGTGGTGCCGGATCAAGGCTATGTCTTCGATGTGGCGGCCGATTGCTTCCGCCGCGAGCCCTCACGCCAGGCCGACCGCTTCCAGAGCTTCCGCATGCGCGAATATGTGCGCATCGGCACACCGGAGCAGATCCAGGAATTCCGCGAGCCGTGGATCGAACGCGCCAAATCCATCGCCGACGATATCGGGCTTCCTTATAGCGTGGACGTGGCCAACGATCCCTTCTTCGGCCGGGTCGGCACCATGATGGCGACCCAGCAGCGCGCCGATGCCCTGAAGTTCGAGTTGCTGGTGCCGGTGCGCACGAACGATTCGCCCACCGCCTGCATGAGCTTCAACTATCACAAGGAGCATTTCGGCGAAGTTTGGGGCCTGCACAACGCCAAGGGTGAGGTGCTCCACACCGGCTGCGTCGCCTTCGGCATGGACCGGCTGGCGGTGGCGCTGTTCGTCACCCATGGCGCCAAGGTCAGCGCCTGGCCGGCCAGTGTGCGCCGGGTCCTGGAGCTTTAAGCCGTATTTCCGGCGTCCACGGTCATCACCGTCCCGGTGATATTCCTGGCCGCATCCGACATCAGATAAGCCACCATCGCCGCCACATCCTCGACCTCCGCCAAACGCTTCAGGGCGGCGCGCGAGGCGATCTTGATCCGCTGACCGGTGGCCATGCTGCGGGTCATTTCGGTATCCATGAAGCCCGGCGCCACGGCATTGACGTTGATGCCCAGCCGCCCCACTTCACGCGCCAGCGAACGGGTGAAGCCCAGCATCGCTGCCTTGGTCGCGCCATAGACGGCCAGACCGCTATAGCCGGTGGATGCGATGATGGAGCTGATATTGACGATGCGGCCCTCGCCCGCCGTCATCATGCCGCGCGCGACATACTTGGTCAGCACGATGGGCGAGACTGTGTTCAGCTTCACCAGCTTCTCGATATCGGAATTGTGCATATTGGAGAGCAGACCCTCCGTACCCAGCGCGGCATTGTTGACCAGGCCGTAAAAGGGCCCGTGCTCGGCCTTCATCTCGCGTATCAGGTCGGGGATCACATCGACATCCATCAGGTCGAAGGGCACGAAATTCAACGCGCCGGCAGGATATTTCGCGACTGCTTTCGCCAGATCGTCGCTTTCCTTGCGGCCCAGGGCGAAAACGCGAAAGCCGTCAACCGCCAACCGGGATGCCACGGCCAGGCCGACCCCACGTGTCCCACCCGTGACCAGCACGTTACGCATGGCGCCCCTCCTGCGAACGAGACAGCTTTCCGCCGGCGGTCAATTTCAGCGCAGGGACAAAGCGCAACATGGCGGGCACCTTGTGCGGCGGCAGGGTCTGCCGGCAGGTCTCCATGATGGCTTCCTTGAACCTCACATTGTCATTGGACGAATCGGCCAGGACGACCTCGGCCACGACAATGAAGCCGGTGAAGGGGTTCTTGCGGCCCGATACCCGCGAGGCGTGAACGCCGGGATGGCGGTTGATCACCGCCTCCACTTCCTCTGGATTTATCTTCAGGCCGCCGACATTGATGATGCCACCCACGCGGCCGGCAAAATAATAACGGTCGCCGCGAAGCTCCAGCATGTCACCGGTATTGACCCAGCCATCATCGGTGAGCGCTTCGGAACTGCCGACATAGCGGCTGGCGGTGCGCGGCGAGCGGACATGCAGCACGCCGTCAACCACTTTCATCTCGACCGGGCCCGGGCGGCCGACATAGGAAACCGGAAAGCCTTCCAGCCCGTCTGTGACTTCAAAGCCCACGCCTGCCTCGGTCGAAGCATAAGCATGGCCCATCGGCACACCGGAAAAGCGCGCTTTCAGACTGTCCAAAATAGCCTGGTCCGCAGTCTCGCCCGACAAGCGCACATAGCGCGGAGAAATCGCATCCTCGCCGCGGCTCATCACCGCGCGCCGCCAGTGCGAAGGCGTACCGGTGAGATGGGTGACGCCATGCCGGCTCAACCGCACCAGGAAATCACTCGCGCTTTCCTCGGCATCCGACAGGATCAGCGAGGCCTGGCCCAGCAAAGCCCGAAGCAGGATCTGCAGGCCGCCATAGCGGCGGATATCGTAGAAGGTGCCCCAGACGATGTCGTTCGCCGCGGCTGGCTGAATGGCGCCGGTCAGCGCTTCCAGGCTGTGCGCCACCATCTTGGGAATGCCGGTGGTGCCTGACGTAAAGAGAATCCATTCGCTTTTGCGCGACGGCGGCACCGCGACGCCTGGCTGCGGCAGATGAAGCCGCACGAAATCCACGCCCGGGGCCGCCAGCGCCGGATCATCGCCGACCACTATCTCGACACCGGCGCGCTGGGCGATGGCGGGAAGATACTCTGGCTGAATATCCGGGGGCGCGATCACGATGCTTGCGGCAACACCGTCCAGTTCGATCAGGCCCAGAGCGGCGAAGATCTGGTCCGAGGACCGCAAAAGAACATTGCGGCCGGACAGATCGGCGTCCAGCGCCCGGCCCATGTCGGACAGCCGAACCGTCTGGTCACGTCCGAACAGCGAGGCGGCGCTGCCTGCGAT
>Ga0310811_10011976_pt1 | contig 11259 bp, 11 predicted proteins | sample YCmetagenome_FD_207642 | JGI IMG/M metagenome (GOLD analysis project Ga0310811, IMG submission 207642) | Soil microbial communities from experimental microcosm in Duke University, North Carolina, United States - YC | ecosystem: Engineered > Artificial ecosystem > Soil microcosm > Unclassified ... | reverse complement strand
GAGCACCTCGGCCGCTCCTCGCGCGCCCTCCTCGAGGTCGTCGATCGGCTCGACCAACGGGGCGCCACCCTCGCCACCACCGAGCCGGCCGTGACCAGCGCCGGCCACGACGGCGAGACCCTCCGCGCGGTGCTTCGGGCCATGGCGGCGCTGGACCCGGCCGAGCAGCCGCGCCGGCGGCCCCGCGCCCCGGCCCATGAGATCCTCGCCCTGCAGCGCGCCGGCCTCGGCCCGGTGGAAATCGCCCGCCGGCTCGGCGTGTCGCGCATGACGGTGTGGCGCAAACTGCGCAGCGTCGAGGGCTACCACGACGACACGGCGCTAGACCGCGCCTCCTGAGGCTGCCTGCGGGCGCTCTGGACTTCCGGCGCCTGCGGCCCCATCCTCGGCGTTCAAACGATTGTTCGCCGCGAGGCACGGCCGATGTTCATGCGCTTCTTCACCGAGCTCCGGGACGCCAAGGTCCCGGTGACGCTGAAAGAGTACCTCATGCTCATGGAGGGGCTCGACAAGCAGGTCATCGACCGCTCGGTGGACGACTTCTACTACCTGTCGCGCGCGGCCCTGGTGAAGGACGAGAAGAACCTCGACCGCTTCGACCAGGTGTTCGGCCATGTCTTCAAGGGGCTCGAGCGGCTCGAGGAGGGCCTCGCCGCCGACATCCCGGCCGAATGGCTGAAGAAGATGTCCGAGAAGTTCCTCACCGAGGAGGAGAAGGCGCAGATCGAGGCCATGGGCGGCTTCGACAAGCTCATGGAGGCGCTCGCCGAGCGCATCAAGGAGCAAAAGGAGCGCCACGAGGGCGGCGACAAGATGATCGGCACCGGCGGGACCTCGCCGTTCGGCGCCAACGGCTATCACCCGGAAGGCATCCGCATCGGCCAGGACAAGGGCCGGCACGGCAAGGCGATCAAGGTCTGGGACAAGCGCGAGTACAAGAATCTCGACGACCAGGTCGAGCTCGGCACCCGCAACATCAAGGTGGCGCTCCGCCGGCTGCGCAAGTGGGTGCGCGAGGGGTCGGCCGAAGAGCTCGACATGCCGGCCACCATCAAGGGCACGGCCGAGAAGGGCTATCTCGACATCAACCTGCGGCCCGAGCGGCGCAACAAGATCAGCGTGCTGTTGTTCCTCGACATTGGCGGCTCGATGGATTCGCACATCAAGGTCTGCGAGGAGCTGTTTTCGGCGGCGCGCTCCGAATTCAAGAACATGGAGTTCTACTACTTCCACAACTGCCTGTACGAGGCCGTCTGGAAGGACAACCGCCGTCGCCACGCCGAGAAAATCAACACCTGGGACGTGCTCCACAAGTTCCCGCACGACTACAAGATCATCTTCGTCGGCGACGCCACCATGAGCCCCTACGAGATCACCTATCCGGGCGGCTCGGTGGAGCACTGGAACGAAGAGGCGGGCGCGATCTGGATGGACCGCGTGGCGCAGATCTACGAGCACATGGTCTGGCTGAACCCCACCGCCGAGCGGCACTGGGACTACACCCCCTCGATCGGCGTCATGAAGCAGCTGATGAACGACCGGATGTTCCCGCTCACCCTGGACGGCCTCGACAAGGCGATGCGCGAGCTCGCCCGCTGATCGGCGACGGCCTGCGGCGCCAGCACGGATTGCGGGCGTAATTCAGCAGCCTATGCTCGCGCGATGATCGCTAAGGGATTCGCATGACCGATCCCCTCATCCATGAGGCGCCGGAGACGGAAGAGGCCCAGGCCGCCACCAAGGCTGCGGTGTTCACCGCGGCCGAGCGGCTGTTCGCGCTCAACGGCTTCCAGAACGTCTCGGTGCGTGACATCACCGCCGCGGCCGGGGTCAACCTGGCGAGCGTGAACTACCACTTCGGCTCGAAGGACGCCCTGCTCTTCGAGATCTTCCGCAAGCGCACGGCCGAGCTCAACCGCGAGCGCGCGCGCATGCTGCACGAGGCCAACGAGCGCCACGGCGGCAAGCCGCCGGTCCGCGAGATCCTCGAGGCCTATTTCGCCCCGCCGCTGCGCTGGAGCGATCCGGCCAACGATCGGCGGATCTCGATCCAGTTCATCATCCGCGCCCGCTCGGAAGGCACCGCCGAGATGCGCGAGGCGATCCAGAAGGACGTCACGCACCTCGCCCGCTTCGCCGACGCACTGATCGCGGCGCGCGCCGACCTGCCGCGCGAGACCGTCTACTGGCGGCTGCACTTCGTGCTGGGGATGGTCCACAACAACCGCTTCGCCGAGTTCGACCGGCTGCACCACCTGTCCGGCGGCGTCACCCGCGAGGGCGACGTGCAGGGCCTGCTGAAGCGCATGCTCGACTTCGCCGAGGCGGGCTTGCTCGCCTAGATCCTTTCCGGTTCAGAATGGAAACGTCTGAACCGGATAAAGGGGTTTAAAATCATAAAGTTAGAGCATGTCCGAGCGGCGAAGCCGCTCACACTATCGCCTGACAGCTCTAGAAGCCTTCCTGCGCGACCACCGCGGTGACCGGCCCCTTTTTCAGCACGACGCCCTTGTAGCGGACCGCGTCCCCGGACCCCTCGCAGCCGGCGAGCTCGAGAAACTCTTCCCAGCGGTCCTCGGGGACGAGCAGCACCAGGTCGTGCAGGTCGCGGCCATAGACCTCGATCTCGCGTTCGACCTCCTCACGGATATCGCACACGTCGGCCTTGGCCGGATCGCGCTCGTCGAGGTGGCTGGGAGGCGGTTCCATCGCCAAGCGAACCAATCGGGAGCCGACCGGTTCCCGCCGGTCAGCCGCCCTTCGTGAGGACGATCGTGCCCTCGAGCATCAGCTCCCGCTTGGTCTGGACGTTCACCGCCGCGTCGAAGGCGTCCAGGATCTCGTTCGCCCAAACCGGCAAGGCGAGGTCCGGGCGGCCGGTGGCGAGCCGCAATTGCACCGCGGTCCGGTTGCGGTAGAGGCTCGGATTGTCCGGGTTGGGCACGAACCGGACGTCCGCAAAGCCGACGTCCGACGCCATGGCCTGGATCTCGGAGCGGGAGAAGATCCACTTGTCGTCCAAGGCGGCGATGCTCTCCGGCGAACGCCCGCTAAGGCTGCGCTCGGCGATATCCGTCACCGTGAGCCGGAGCGCCTCCGCCGCCAGCGGATCCAGCGGGTCGCCCCGCAGCTCCGCCTCAGCCAGGATGCGTTCGTAGGCCAGCCGCACGATGGACCAGCCGTTGAACGGCTCGAGGAAGATGGCGTGCCCGCCGGGCTTCAGCGCCCGCGCCGCCGCCGCCAGGCCGGCCTGCGGCTTGTCCAGGTGGTGCAGGATCGAGGCGCCGGTCACCAGGTCGAAGGCCCCCGGCGTCACATGCTCGCCCATGGCGTCCATCTGCACGCAAAGCACCTGATCCCGAAGCTCGCCCTGCCGCGCATAGACCGCCAGCATGGCCAGCAACTCGGCCGAGAGGTCGGTGGCGACCATCCGCGCGCCCGGGAATATGCGGCTGCAGGGCACGATCGAGTTGACCCCCGACCCGCTGCCCAGATCCAGGATCATGGGCCGCGCGGGCGTCGGCGCGCCCGTGATCTCGACCGCGCGGCGGATGAGGCGCTCGAAGGCGTCACTTGCGGCGTAGCGGCGATGGTACTCCTCGGCGTCGGCCTTAAACTGGTCGGTGATGGTCGCCTCGGACCGCTCGCCCTCGACGCCCCAGACCAGCACCTCGCCGTCGGCGGCCGTCATCGCCGGCTTCAGCGGGCGGGTGAAGAGCTGTGAGCCATCGGGGAGGAGTGTCAACGGCCGGGCTCCGCGCTGCCAGGGCCCCAAGGCAGGAGAGCCCCCCACCGGTTTCCGCTAATCCGGTCGGCGCGGCAAGGCTAGCCCACCAACCCCCACGCAAACCTCAGGTCGTCGACGAACATGGCGTAGGCCTTCGCCTTGGCCTCGGCGTCTGGCAGGCGAAGCAGGTAGGACGGATGGTAGGTGACGACGCCCTGCGCCTGGTCGGTCAGCTGCAGCGCCTGCTGGCGGAACTTGCCGATCGGCGTCGGCTTGCCGACCACCGCGAGCGCCGCCGTGGCGCCGAGCGCCACGACCACCCGCGGCCGGACGATCCGCCGCTCCTGGTCGAGCCACCAGCGGCAGGCCGAGACCTCGCCGGCGTCGGGGGTCTTGTGCAACCGACGCTTGCCGCGTGGCTCGTGCTTGAAGTGCTTCACGGCGTTGGTGACGAAGGTCTCGGCGCGTGGCACGCCGGCCGCCTCGAGCGCCTTGTCCAGAACCTTACCGGCCGGACCGACGAACGGCCGCCGCGCCTGCTCTTCCTGGTCGCCGGGCTGCTCGCCGACGAACATCAGCTTCGCGTGCGGCGGCCCCTCGCCCGCCACGCCGTCGCCGCAACGCCAGAGGTCGCAGCGCCGGCAGACCTGCACGCCCGCCCACACGGCGTCGATGCTCGTCGGGGCCACGCCGTCGTAGGGCGCGTCGCGGCTGGCGCGCAGGGCCGCGCGCAGCTCGCGGGCGGAGGGTTCGGGCGGTCGCACCATGACGTCGGGCGAAACCTGCGCCGACGCGGCCGGTTCCCGCCATTTCGCCTTGCGCCGATCGCCTGACGGGACAGACTTCGGCCCATGAGCGCGACGCCGGCCGCCAACGTCGATCAGACGACCTTCTGGAACAAGCTCGGCGGCCCCGCCTGGGCCGAGCTGAGCCCTCTGCTCGACCGCCAGATCGAGGGCGTCGGCCGGCGCGCGATGGAGGCGCTCGCGCCGAAGCCGGGCGAGCGCCTGCTCGATGTCGGCTGCGGCTGCGGCCAGACCACGCTGGCTCTGGCCGAGCAGGTCGGCCCGCGCGGCGAGGTGATCGGCCTCGACCTCTCCCGGCCCATGCTCGAGGTGGCCCGCCGGCGCGCCGCGGACGACGGCGCGGCGAACGTCCGCTTCGAGGAGGCCGACGCCCAGACCACCGCCTTCGAACCCGCCGCGTTCGACGGCCTCTACTCCCGCTTCGGCGTGATGTTCTTCGACGATCCCAAGGCCGCCTTCCGCCATCTCCTCGACGCCCTGAAGCCCGGCGGCCGCCTGGCCTTCGTCTGCTGGCGGGGCATGGCCGAGAACCCCTGGATGACGGCGCCCCTGGTCGCCGCGCTCGCCGCACTGCCGCCCGGGCCGCCGCCGCCCGATCCGAACACCCCCGGCCCGTTCGCCTTCGCCGATGCGGAGCGCGTGCGCGACATCCTGGCCTCGGCCGGGTTCGCGGACATCACGATCGCGCCCGTGGACGCCGAGATCGGCGGCAACAGCCTGGCGGATTCGCTCACCCTGGCGCTCCGCATCGGCCCGCTGGGCGCCCGTCTGCGGGAGGCCCCGGAGTTCCGGCCGATGGTGGCCCAGGCCGTTGGCGACGCCCTGGCGCCGTACGTCCGCGACGGCGGGGTCTGGATGCCCAGCGCGGTGTGGATCGTGACGGCGCGGCGCGACTGATCGGCGGCGAACCGCGGTTCGACACGCCTTCCGCCCACCGGCGGGAGTCTGCTACGCCTGGGACATTGATTTGAACTGGTTACAGGGCGTCGCGTCCCGGACGCATTTTCCGGACCCTGCGCGGCGGATAGCAGCTTGGACGCCACGGCCCGACCCGCCGATGCCGCGCCGGACGACCTCGTCGCCCGCGAGGCGGCCTATGAGAAGTTCGTCTGGGACAACCTGAAGCGCAATTACCTGGGCAACTTCCTGCACGGCATGCTCGGCATGACCGGTTTCCGGCTGGTCAACGCGCCGACCTTCCTGCCGGCCTATCTGCACCAGGTCTCCGGCTCCAACTCCATCGTCGGCCTGGGCCTCGCCCTGCAGCAGGTCGGCGGGGTGATCTCGCCGATTTTCGGGGCCACCAAGATCGAGCACCGCACCCGGGTGATGCCGGCGGCGATCTGGATGGGCAGCCTGGCGCGGCTCGCCGTGCTCGGCATGGCGATCGCCGGCTGGCTGCTCAAGGGGCCGGCGCTGGCCAGCGCCCTCCTCCTCATGATGCTGCTGTTCGGCCTTTTCATGGGCGCGCAGCGGGTCGTGTTCTCGCTGCTCGTCGCCAAGGTGATCCCGATCAGCCGTCGCGGCCGGTTGCAGGCCTGGCGCAACATGACCGGCAGCGCCATCGCCGCGGTGCTGTCGTACTTCGCCGGCAAGTACCTCATCGGCCACAACCTGTTCGGCAACGGCTATTCGACGACCTTCGTCCTGGCCTTCATCCTGACCAGCATGGGGCTGTGGGCCATGCAGTTCCTGGTCAGGGAGCCCGAGCCGCCGACCACCCGTCCGCAGACCGCCTTCCGCGAACGGTTCCGCGACCTGCCGAAGCTGATCGCCCAGGACCGCTCCTACGCCTTCTTCCTGCTCGTGCAGATGCTGGCGACCTCGGCCCGGATCGCCACGCCGTTCTACATCCTCTACGCCACCCAGAAGCTGCACCTGAACGGGCCGGCCGAGATCGGCGCGATGCTCGGCCTGATGTCGATCGCCTTCATGCTCGGCGACACCCTCTCCAACATCGCCTGGGGCTCGCTCGGCGATCGCGTGGGCTTCCGCCTGGTGCTGCTGCTGTCGCTGGTGGCCTGGGTGGCCGCGACGGTGCTGCTGATGAACGTCGCGGTGAGCGCGCTGATCGCCGCGGCCTTCTTCGGCCTCGGCGCGGCCCAGGCCGGCTACATGATGGCCGCCCAGACCATGATCCTGGAGTTCGGCTCGCGCGACGAGCTGCCGATGCGCATCGCGATCTCGGCGACGGCGGAGAGCATCACCGCCACCCTCGGCCCGCTGGCCGGCGGCGCCCTCGCCGACCTGTTGGGCTACGACACCGTGTTCGGCATCTCGCTGGGCTTTTTGGCCGCCGCCCTGCTGATCCTACTGGCGCTCGTCAAGGAGCCGCGCACCGCCAGGCTCGCCGCGATCTGAAACTCGCCGAGCGCCAAGCCTGGGTGGCGCGTCGAGTCGGCTCGGATTGCGCGCCTGACGGCCGGCTGGCTTGATCGCAACATGATCCCCGTCGCGACCGCGCCCTGGGCGCACCCGGCCTTCGATCTCGCCGCCTGGGGCGCCGGCGCGGCGTTGAGCTGGGCGCTTTACCGCTGGCGGCTGCGCGAACTCACGGGCGAGCTCGCCCGGCGCGTAGACCCAGCGTACTTCGCATCCCTCGCCGTCGGCGCGCTGCCGGGCGCCTGGCTGGCCGGCTCGCTGAACAGCTTGCGCGGCGTTCATCCGGCGCTGTCGCACAGCGTGGCGGGCGCCTTGGTCGGGGCGATCGTCGCCGTCGAGCTCTACAAGGGGGGCCGCGGCGTAAAGGGCTCGACCGGCGGCGTCTTCGTGGGCCCCTTCGCGCTCGGTGTGGTCGTGGGCCGGCTCGGCTGCCTTTTCACCGGCCTACCCGATGGGACCGACGGAACCCCCTCCAACCTGCCCTGGGCTGTCGACCTCGGCGATGGCGTGGCGCGGCATCCGGTGCAGCTCTACGAGAGCCTGGCGATGGTCCTATTCCTGGCCACCTATCTGGCCGGCCTCTCTCGGCGCGAGCCATGGGCTATGCGGCGCGGCTTCTACGCCATGTGTCTCTGGTACGGGCTGACGCGGTTCGTCTGGGAGTTCCTGAAGCCCTATCCACCTCTGGTTGGACCACTTAACATCTTCCACCTGCTGTGCGGGGGGCTTGCAGTCTATGGATGGATTTACTGGCTCACCGACCTCCGGCGCGACCGCGCGCAAGGCCGCGCCCTATCTGTTCCTCGGCCAGACCACCAGCCTGTGTGAGGCGTGCCTGGACCTCGTGCCGGCAAAGATCATCGGCGAGGCAGGCTCGGTCTATTACCTAAAGCGCTGCCGTGAGCATGGCGTCCAGAAGACCCTGGTCGCCGACGATCTCGGTTACTGGAAATCGCAGCGCGACTGGCTGAAGCCTGGCGACCGGCCGCTGACCGCACAGACGCGGACCGACCACGGCTGCCCTTACGATTGCGGGCTCTGTCCCGACCACGAGCAGCACTCGTGCCTAGCGATCATCGAGGTCAACGAGGCTTGCAACCTCTCCTGCCCGGTATGCTTCGCCGACTCCTCGGTGAAGCGCGAGGCGCACCGCCCGCTCGCCGAGATCGAACGCATGCTCGATGTCCTCGTCGCCTCCGAGGGCGAGCCGGACCTGGTGCAGCTCTCCGGCGGCGAACCGACGATACATCCGCAGTTCTTCGAGATCCTGCACGCCGCCAAGGCGCGGCCGATCCGGCATCTGATGATCAACACCAATGGGCTGCGGCTCGCCCGCGAGCCCGGCTTCGCCGAGAGGCTGGCGGACTTCATGCCGGGATTCGAGGTCTATCTGCAGTTCGACAGCCTGCGGCGCGACTCCCTAATGGAGTTGCGCGGCGCCGACCTGACCCGCTTGCGGATCGAGGCGCTCGAGGCGCTGGAGCGAGCCGGCCTCTCCACCACCCTGGTGGTCACCCTGAAGAAGGGCGTCAACGACGACGAGATCGCCGAGATCGTCCGCTTCGCCCTGAAGTGGCGCTGCGTGCGGGGCGTCACGTTCCAGCCGATCCAGGACGCCGGCCGGAACGAAGGCTTCGATCCGAAGGCGCACCGCATCGTGCTCACCCAGGTCCGCCGACGGATCGCCGAGGCGGGCGTCTTCGCCCTGGAGGACCTGATCCCCCTGCCCTGCAATCCCGACCAAATCTGCATTGGCTACGGCTTGCGCGACGGCGAGCGGGTCACGCCAGTCACCGCCATGCTGCCACGGGAGCTGTTCGTCGCGGCGGCGCCGAACACAGTGACCTTCGAAGCCTTCCCGGAGCTGCGCGAAAGGATCTTCGATCTGCTGTCGTTGTCGACCGCCCAGGCCGACACCTCCGAGAAGCTGGCCAGCCTGCTGTGCTGCCTGCCCGAGGCGGCCGTCCCGGCCGAGGTGGCCTACGAGAATACCTTCCGGGTCGTGGTCTCGCAGTTCCTCGACCGCTTCAACTTTGACCTAGGGACCGTGAAGCGCTCCTGCGTGCACTTCGTGCAGCCGGACGGCCGCATCATCCCGTTCGACACCTTCAACACCTTCTACCGGCCGGGCGCTGCGGGCGCCGAGGCCCTGCGGGCGGGACGCATCCAACCATGAGCGAACGTCCGCGCGATCCACAAGGCGAGCGGTTCTTCGGCGCCGGCCTGATGGCCTTGGGCGCGATCATCGCAGGACTATGCGGCGCCTGCACACTCGCCGTCGCGGGAGACCTTGCGTGGAGTGCGCTAAGGTATCCCGGCGGCATGGGATCGCTGAGCATCCTGATCCTGCCCGCGGTCGTCGGCGGCTTGCCGACCTTCGCCGGCGTCAGCCTTTTCCTGATGGGCCTGAGGCGTTACCGGGGCGGGCGCAAGCCGGACGCGCGACGGATCGCCAAGACCTTCGACTAAGCCGCCGCCTTCTTCTTCTCAGCGGCGACGGTGATGCGGGCCTGGGCGATCTCGTTGGCGATCTCGTGGGTCGGCCGGGTCTCGGCGTCGGCCCGGTCGAGGACCTCCTCAAGGGTCAGCATCAGGCGGTCGAGCTTGGCCTCGACCCAGGCGGGATCGAAGGCCGCGTCCTGCTCGAGGGCGCGGATCTCGGCGGCCACGTTGATGATGCCGCCGCCGTTGATCACGTAGTCGGGGGCGTAGAGCAGGCCGTGGTCGAAGACCGCGCGGCCGGTCTCGCCGTCGGCGAGCTGGTTGTTGGCGGCGCCGGCGATCACCTTGGCCTTGATCCGCGGCAGGGTGGTGGCGTTGATCGCGCCGCCCATGGCGCAGGGCGCGAAGACGTCGCAGTCCACGTCGAAGATGACGCCCGGCGCCACGACCTGGGCGTTCGTCCGCTCGGCGACGGCGTGCAGCAGCTCGGCGTGGACGTCGGTGAGGATCAGCTTGGCGCCCGCGGCGTGCAGCTTGTCGGCGAGGTAGCCGCCGACGTGGCCGACGCCCTGGACCGCCACCCGCACGCCGTCGAGATCGCGGCCGAGCTTGCGCCGGACGCAGAGCTGGAGGCCGCGGAACACGCCCTCGGCGGTGACCGGGCTCGGGTCGCCGGAGGCCGCCTTGTGGCCCTCGAGGCCGGCGACATAGCGGGTGCGCTTGCGGGCGTGGGTCAGATCGGCCGGCGAGACGCCGACGTCCTCGGCCGTCCAGTAGCGGCCGCCGAGCTGCTCGACGCAGGCGCCGAACGCCTCGAACAGGGCCGGCGACTTCTCGGTGCGGGCGTCGCCGATGATCACCGCCTTGCCGCCGCCGAGGTCGAGGTCGGCCATGGCGTTCTTGAACGACATGGCGCGCGACAGGCGCAGCGCGTCGGTGAGCGCCGCCTCCGCGTCGGCATAGGGCCACATGCGGCAGCCGCCGGCCGCCGGGCCGCGGGCGGTGGAGTGCACCGCGATGATGCTCTTCAGGCCGGATTTTTCGTCCGTGAACGCATGGACGCCTTCGTGTCCTTCAAAGGCGGGGGAATCGAACAAGGTCATGCCGGGATCAGCGCCTGAATGGGGTCGATGGTTGCTTGGCCGCTGTACGCCCTTGCCGCGCGTCTCACAAGCCCGCCGCGACGCGGGTTTCGCTGCCGCGGGCCGGCGAGCCCGGGATCGGCGGCGCCCCCGAGGGCAGCGCCGCCTTGGGGTCGCGGACGAAGGCGGCGACGTCGGCCCAGACGGCAGGCCCCTGCTTGTCGCGCATCAGCAGGTGGTAGCCGTTGGCGTACTCGGCCGAGCGGTCGGAGGGCTTGAGCCGCGCCGCGGCGCGGCGGGCGGCGTTCTTCGGGATGATCTCGTCGCGGGCGCCGTGCAGATAGAGGGTGGGCACGCTGGCCCGGCCCATGGCGTCGGCGGCGCGGTCCATCATCGAGACCAGGCCGTAGAGCGCATCCGACCGCGCGCCCCAGATCATCAGCCGGTCGTGGCCCATGGCGATCAGCTCGTCGCGGTTGTCGGTGGGCTTGATCTTCGAGGTGAGCCAGCGCGGCGGCTCATAGACCTTGCCGGCGGTGAAGTTGGCGGCGAACCACAGCAGCGTCCGGTTCGGCAGCGGCTGCTCGTTCCAGCCCCAGACGGCGGGCGACAGCAGGATCAGCCGGCCGGCGGCCGGCGGCCGGTCCGAGGCGAAGGCTTCCATCGCCACCGCGCCGCCCATGCTCTCGCCCGCCACCGCGATGATCGCCTGCGGATAGCGCGCGCGGACCAGGGCGGTGATCGTGCGCAGGTCCTCGACCATCAGCTCGTCGCCGGCCCAGATCCCGCGCCCCGGCGAGCGGCCGAAGCCGCGCTGGTC
>Ga0310811_10011975_pt1 | contig 11259 bp, 10 predicted proteins | sample YCmetagenome_FD_207642 | JGI IMG/M metagenome (GOLD analysis project Ga0310811, IMG submission 207642) | Soil microbial communities from experimental microcosm in Duke University, North Carolina, United States - YC | ecosystem: Engineered > Artificial ecosystem > Soil microcosm > Unclassified ... | reverse complement strand
GGGGGGGGCGCCCGCCGCGCTCCGCCCGGCCCCCACGCCCCGGGTCGTCGGCCGGCCGCTCACTCCTGCGGGCTGAGCCCCTCGCGCGGCAGCTCGCCCAGCTCGCGGAACGGGCCCGGGCCCGGGCTTCCCGGGCGGCCGGGTTCGCCGGCGACGTCCCCGGGCAACTCGTTCAACTCAGGCGTCTCGGTCAGCTCGAGCCGCTCCGCGTACCCCTCATCGGTATCGAATTCTGCGTCCAATCCTGCGTCCAATCCGGCATCGAGCGCGGGATCGAGCCTGGCGTCGCGGCCGGCGGCGAGTCCGGCGGCCACGTCGATGCCGGGCGCGGCCTCGAGCATCCGGGCCTGGTCCGTCCCGCCGGCCAGCTGCGTCCCGGACTCGCCGTGGGCGTGCAGGTGCTGCGCCACCGCCGCGACGGCGACCGCGCCCTGGCCGACCGCGGAGCCGATCCGCTTGACCGATCCGGCGCGCACGTCGCCCGCCGCGAAGACACCGGGCACGGAGGTCTCCGACAGGTAGGGCGCGCGCTCCTCGGACCACGGCTCGGGCAGCAGCTCGGGACGCCGGGTCACCTCGTTGTCGGTGAGGATGAAACCGAACTCGTCGACGCCGACGACGCCCTGCACCCACTCGGACGAGGGCACCGTGCCGAACAGGATGTAGAGCCCGGTGGCCGGCACCACCTCGGTCTCGCCGCTGATCGTCTCGAGCAGCACGACCTTCTCCAGCCGGCCGTAGCCGCGCACCTCGCCGACCTCGGTGTCCACCCGGACCCTGATGTTCGGGCACTGCTCCACCTGCTCGGCCAGCCGCTCCGACATGCCGCCGGCGCGCAGCTCGTCCTCGCGCACCACCAGCAGCACGGTCCTGGCGTAGCGGGCGAACTGCAGCGCCGCCTGGCCCGCCGGGTTGCCGGAGCCGGCGACCACCACGTCCTCGCCTTGGGCCTGCTTGACCTCGGCCTCCGAGATGCCGTAGTAGACGCCGGCGTTGTGCAGCTCCTCCACGCCCGGCGCGTCCAGCCGGCGCCAGGTCATCCCGGTGGCGATCAGCACGCTGCGGCCGACCACGCTCGCGCCGTTGTCCAGCGTCACCAGGTGCGAGCCCTCGCCGGGCACCAGCCCGGTGGCCACCTTCGCCGCGCACCACTCGACGCCGAGCCGGCGCGCCTGGGCCAGCGCCCGGTGCGCGAAGTCGGCGCCGCTGAGCCCGGCCGGGAAGCCCAGGTAGTTCTCGATCCGCGGGCTGACCGCGGCCTGCCCGCCGGGGCAGTCGTCCTCGATCACCACCACGCTCAGGCCCTCGCAGGCCCCGTACACCGCGGCGGCCAGACCCGCCGGGCCGCCGCCGACGATGATCAGGTCGTAAGACTGCCGGGTGGCCTCCTGGGTCAGCCCGAGCGCGCCGGCCAGCTCGGCGATGGAGGGGTCGTAGAGGCAGCGGCCGTCGTCGAGCATCACCGTGGTCGGCGCCGGGTTCGGCAGGTTCAGGTCGCGGGCCAGCGCCTGCGCCTCCGGGTCCTCGCCCAGATCCATCCAGGTGAACGGGACCAGGCTGCGCGTCAGATAGTCCTTGACGGTGTAGGAGCCGGGCGCGAACCGGTGGCCGAGCACGGTCACCCCGACCTGCGCGCCGGAGTGCTCGCCGAACCACTCGCCGAGCAGGTCGTCGACGATCGGCAGGATCCGCTCCTCGATCGGGTGCGCGGGCAGCACCGCGTACCGGTCGGTCTGCGCCTGGTTGATCGCCTGCAGCGCCGAGTCGGCCTGGTCCATCGTGGTCAGCAGCAGCCGCTTGGTGGCCGGGGAGGAGCGCCGGATGTGGCTGAACAGCTCGACGCCGGTGCCGTCGGCGAGCCGGTGCGCGCACACGGCCAGGGCCACCGCGCGGCCCTCGATGCTCAGGTGCGCGAGCACCTCGGAGGCCTCGCGCACCCCGCCCGCGCCGTAGACGCGGCAGGCGTGGCCGAGGTGCCGGCGCAGGCCCTCGACCGTCTCGTCGCGCTCGATGGGGTCGGAGTCGACGACGAGGACCGTGGATCCGTGACCGCTGCCGATCGCCATGGGTCTGCCTTTCTCGCCAGGGGGTCGCGGGGTTCGCCTGTCAGGTTCGCCTGTCCCCAATGTAAGGAAACGTCCGGATGTCCGCGCGGCGACTGCGCTGTCGGGGGCCGCCGCTGCCGTCGCGGGGCTGTCGGGGTCTGCCGTTGCCGCCGGGGGCCGCCGGGGCTACCGGGCGTGCACGGACACGAAGTCGCGGTCGGAGGCGGAGAAGTAGCGGTTGGCGGGCTGATTGAAGTTCCACATCTTCTGCGGGACGGGCTTCTGCGGGTTCTGCAACCCGTTGTAGGTCATGAACGAGGTCCAGTCAGGGTTGATGTCCAGCTCCATTCCGTAGACCGCGCCGGCCGCCTTGAGCAGCTTGGCCAGCGTGTAGACGGACAGTTCGGTGCCGCCGACGTAGACGATGTCGCCCTTGGCCGTGATGCCCACCCCCGAACGGGCGATGTAGTACGAGCCCCGGATGGTGTAGCCCCAGTCGCCGCCTGAGCCGTCGTACGGGCCGACGGTGACGCCGCCGTCGTCCACCAGCAGGTTGAGGTTCTCCCGGACCGCGGCGACGTCGTCCGACATGGTCAGGTCGCGGCCCCATTTGCCGATCTTGAGCGAGCCGTCCTTGTAGAAGACCTCGGCGGCCTTGCCGTCGACCAGCGGCACGGCGGTGCGTCCGTCCTCGTAGAAACCGCCCATCGCGTCGTCCGGCTCGACCTTGAAACCGCCGTTCCAGGTCGCTACCAGGCGCGGCAGCATCGCCGCGGACAGGTGATCCGGCTCGTTCCAGCTGCCTCCGGGCTGCTGGAAGCCCGGGTGCAGAGTGAAGGTCAGCGCCTTCTGGTCGAGCCAGGCCACATACGCCAGGCTGGAGGTGTGCTCGGCGTCCGGCCGCAGCGCCGCGGTCTCCACGACCGGATCGCCGTGCGGGCCGACGACGGCAGGGGCGAACACGCCCTCGCCGGGAATGGTGCCGGCCGCGATGGGGACGATGTCGGCCGGGATGTCCTCGGGCGCCAGGCGGAGGTTGTCTTCGCCACCGCGGTTCGCCGCGCCCTTCTTGGACTGGAGTTGGGCGAGCTGATCGGCGTTCAGCTTGCCGCCCGTGGCCGGGGCCCGGTACGTCTCGTTCTCCAGCCAGGTCACGGCCATGCCCAGGTGGTGGTCCCGAGCCCATTCGGCGACACGCGCGTCGAACGGGTCGGTGCCCGGCGCGGTGAGATAGGGCGTCAGGGTGACGCCGACGTATCCGACGAACAGCACGACGACGCCCAGCACGGCGCGCAGCATGTACCTGTGCCGCGATCTACGCCGGGACGCGCGCGGATCCCGCGGTGGGCCGGGCACGGCCTGCTCGGGATCGGCGGCGTCGTCGACAGGCGCTTCGGGGTCGGGTACCGGGTTCATCGGCTCTCTGGTCCTCGCACGGTCGGGTGCGGTGCGGCGCGGTGCGGTCGGTCGTGGTGCGGGCGGCGGCCGGGCGGTCGGCGCCCGCTGACCGGCCGTCACCTTGAGGCATTGCCGAAAAGCCACCCTTATATGCATATGACTGAACAATCAGAGAACAACCCCCGCCAACTGGGGTAATCAGGCGACACGGCTGCGCCGAACCGGTGAGTTCACCGTGCCCCACGGAGCGTCAGACCGCGACGGAAGCCGGGGCGCGCGCAGAGTACTCGCGGTGTTCGCGGCGCCCATGCGGCCGATGCAGCCGATCCAGCCGATGCGCGGGAGAAACAGTGCCCCGGAATACGAACCTGTACGTGGCCGCCGCGGCGACCGCTGCAGCGCTGCTGGCGGCCGGCTTCAGCACAGGCGGCGGGCCTGCCGACGGCGGCGCGGACGACGGAGCGCCGAACCCTGCGGTGAGCTCTGCAGCAGACTCGGCGTCGACCTCGGCGGCAACGTCGGTGATGGTGCGGTCCGCGCCGGACCCGGCGGCGAGCGGGCACGACGGGGCGGGAGCGCAGACTCAACCGTCGGCGAGCCCGACCGTGACGGTCCCGGCGAACCCGGACCTCGGCGCACCGCCGCAGACGCACGTGCTGCCCGGCGACCGGGATCCGCAGTTCCAGGCCGGAGCGCAGGCGCTGCGGCGCGCGATCGTGCTGGACAAGCCGGAGCTCGCCCGTCCGTTCCTCTTCCCGCTCTCCGCCTACCAGCAGGTCGATTCGGCCTGGAACCCGGCCGACGACTATCGGAACCGGTTGCCGGCCTGGTACGGCCTCGATATCAGGGCCGCCCACGACCACCTCGGCGCGAACGCGGCGAAGGCGCAGTTCGTCGGCGTGCAGGTGCCCGAGCAGAACGCCGAATGGATCCAGCCAGGTGTCGAATACAACAAGGGGTCTTACTACCGCGTGTACGGCGCTCGGCTGAATTATCAGATCGACGGGCGCGACGCGTCGATCGGCGTGTTCTCGCTCGTCTCCTGGCGCGGCGAGTGGTACGTCGTGCATTTGGGCCCGAGCACCCGCGCGGCGGACACGGGCATCGTCTACGACCCGCGGGGCCGAGGCTGATCGCGGCGCGTCGGCGTCTCCCGGGCGCGCAGTTCGTCGGACCAGCGGGCGAACGCGGCGACGTACGCGGCGGAGCTCGGCGCGACAGACGACGGTGACGCTGACGCTGGTGCTGGTGCTGGTGCTGGTGGTGCTGACGTTGACGGCTCGGCAAGCAGCCGGCCGAGCGCCGCGGTGCCGAGGCCGGTCATCCGGGCGACCTCGTCGGCGAACGCGTCCCGGTCCCGCGGCCACGGGAAATAGGGATGCGCGATCATCAGCGCGACGCAGCCGTGCACGGCGGTGAGCGCGCGCAGTGCGATCTCCTGCGGGTCGCCGATCAGCACGCCCGCGTCCACGCACGGGCGGACGGCCTCGGTCAGGTAACGCAGGCAGGCGGTCGCAGCCTCCTGCTCGGGCCGGGCACTGCCGGAGCGCGGCGGCCCCATCATCAGCAGCCGGTACTGCACCGGGTGGTCGAGGCCGAAGCGGACGTACGCGGCGGCGCCGTGCCGCAGCCGCTGGAAGGCGTCGTCGACGCTCTCGATCCCGGCGCGCACCTCGCGGCCCAGCGCCTCCCACACGCGCATGCACACCGCGGCGACCAGCGCGTCCTTGTCCGCGAAGTGCCGGTAGACGGCCGGAGTGGTGACGCCGGTGCGCGCGGCCACGGCGCGCAGCGTCAGCACCGACTCGTCTCCCGCCTCGGCCAGCAGCGCCTCGGCGGCACGCAGGATCTCCTCGCGCAGCAGCGCGCCCTCGCCGGGGCGGGCGCGGCGTCGCGTCGGTGTGCTCACTCCGCCATGTTGACACCCCCTGTGTTGACGCTGTCAACTTGACAACGTCAACCTGGCTCGCCAGCCGTCCGACCGAAGGGGGCGCCGTGTACCCGCAGCCCGAGAATCCCGCCGAGCTCACCGGCCTGCGCCTGTTCGAGCTCTACCGCGACGGCCGGATCGACCCCGCCGGCATCGCCGCGCTGCTCGAGATCGGCTGCCCTGAGGTCGAGGACGGCCGGATCGTGTTCACCTGCAAGACCCGGCCCGAGTACGCCAACCCGCTCGGCGTGCTGCACGGCGGGATCGCCGCGACGCTGCTCGACTCGGTGATGGGCTGCGCGGTGCACACCACGCTGCCGGCCGACCAGGTCTACACCTCGCTGGACATATCAGTGCGGTACCTCAGGTCGGGCCCGATCGACGGGACGAGGCTGCGCGCCGAGGGGCGCGTGGTCCACCGCGGCCGGAAGGTGCGGACGGCGGAGGCGACGCTCACCGACGAGTCCGGCAAGCTGATCGCCACCGCCACCTCATCACTGCTCGTGATGCCGCTGGCGCCTAGCGGATCGTGACGTCCACCGGTCCGGCCAGCACGCTGTATCCGTTGTCGTACAGGTACCAGAGCGCGTATGTGCCTGCCGCGGGCAGCGAGCCGGCCGCGAACGTAGCCGTACCCGAGCCTCCGGCGGCCCACTCCCAGGCCCTCGAGGTCTGCGATCCGGGCACGACGCCGACCGGGTAGAGCCCGACCCAGTTCTCTGCGTTCGCCGTGTTCGTCGTGGTCTGATAGGTGACCGTGAGCGGCGCTCCGGCCGCGACCGTCGTGCTGCCGGGCACGACCGTGTTCGGCGCGGGTGCGGCGTCGACGCCGGTGAACGCCTCGTTCAGCGGCGTGGCGTAGGCGTCGTTGCCGGTGAGCGGGGCGATGCCCAGCGCCTGCTCGATGGTGCGCCCGGTGCTGTAGTGGTCGTAGCGCGCGTTGCCGACGGTGCCGGCCGGGACGCTGCCCTGCGAACCGAGCACGATCGTGGCGACGTGGTTGCCGGGCTCGTTCTCGTCCTCGTCCCAGGTGACGATGAGCAGCGACTTCTGGGTGGACCAGGCCGGGGAGGCGAGGATCGGCGCGACGGTCTGCTTGAGCCAGCCGTCCTGCACCTGAAGGCTCGTGGCCGAGCCGTTGCCGGAGGACTCCCCGTCGTAGTAGTCGTCGGCGGCGACCCAGGAGAAGTTCGGGGTCGTCGACGCGCTCGCGAGATCGGTGGTGAGCCGGCTGGTGTCGAACAGGTGCGCCTGGCAGTAGGCGTTGTTCCCGGACACGTCGGTGAAGTTGATGAACGGGGCGTCATCGGGTTCGTAGTACGAGTCATACTTCGTACTCGTATTGCACGGGGTACCCATGCCCTGCTCGTAGGCCTTCCAAGTCTTGCCCGCGGCGACCAGCTCGTCGCCGATGTTCGCGTTCGGATCCTTGACGTTCGGGTAATACGTGGCTCCGGACGCGTACGCCTCGCCGCCCGCGATGGCCATGTAGTTCTCGTCGCTCGGGTGGTAGACGGCGTGGTAGTTCGCCATCGTCGCGCCCTCTGACATCAGCGTGTGGAGATACGGCGTGTCGGCCGGGTTGTCGAGGACCTCGTCGTAGTCGGTGTTCTCCATCATGATCGTGAACACGTGGCTGTAGCCGGGCACGGACGAGGCCGGCGGCGCCAGCGTCGGGGAGGCGACCTGGGTGTTCAGCGTCAGCGACAGGTGCTCGGCGTAGCCGGCCTCACTGGCGCTGTCGACGAACGCGAGCGACACCTTGATCGTGCGGGTGCCGGCCGGAACCACGCCGGTGGCCGAGCGGGCGAGGAACTCGGTCGCGCCGCCGCGGTCGGACTCGGTGACCGTGGGCAGCGCCGCCGAGCCGAGCGGCGCGCCGGCGGAACTCAGGAAGCTGAGGGAGAGTTCGGCGTAGCCGGCGTCGGTGGTCCAGCCGCCGAGCCAGGCGGACAGGTCGTAGTCCACCGCGCCGCCGTCGATCGCGGACGCGGCGGAGGCGACGCTGACGGTCTGTTCGACCGAGCCGTCGCCTTGATTCCCCGGCGCGTAGAAGGCGGCGTCGGCGCTCGCGCCCGCGGGGTAGCCGAACTTGGCCGCGGACGAGCAGATCAGGTCGGGACTGCCCGAGTCGACGGTCCAGCCGGGCAGGGTGGTCGCCGCCGTCCAGTCGGCGGTGCAGCGCCCGACGGTGGCGTCGCCGTTGCGGATCAGGTTGCCGCTTGTGGTCGCAGCGAGCGCGGTGGGAGCGCACACAAGCGCCGCTGCCAGCAGCGCCAGGGTGCCGATCATCGCAGACCAGGAGCGTTTCAAGGTCGTGGGTCTCCTCGCAGAGCCGGAAGTTGTGCAGACAACTATGGGCAAGCGTGGTGACCGTACGGCGAACGGCGCCCGACCGGAACCCGTCCGGCGGGAACCCGTCGGCTCCCGCCGGATCCGGGCGGCCGGTTCAGTCCAGGTTCGGCCCCTGGTTCTTCAGGTCCTCCACCCGGGTCATCGCCTCGCGCAGTTCGGCGAGCCAGCCGTCGGCGTGCTCGCCGACCAGCCGCACCGCCCAGGCCAGCGCCTCCGAGCGGGACCGGGCGACGCCGGAGGCCACCAGCGTGTCCAGCACGATCCGCTCCGGCTGGCGCAGCCGGGTCATCACCGGCACGGACAGCGTGGTGAACAGCTCGGCGCTCTCCCCGAGCCGTGCGCCCCAGGCGACCTTGCGGCCGAAGCGGTGCTCGGCCTGACGGGCGATCTCGATCCGCTCCTGCCTGGTCTGCTCGCGGAACCGGCTGATCCGGCCGGACTGCGCGGCGGCCCGCGCCGCGGCGTCGGTGAAGTCCTCGGTGAGCTCGGGCAGGGTGCCGACGACGAGGATCTCCTCGCGATCGACGGTGACGTCGGGCGCCGCGGCGAACCAGCCGTCCGGCAGCCGGCCGGCGAACCAGGCGGCCGCCTCCTCGCTACTCAGGGGCTCGGGGTTCTGCTGCGCCCCGCCCCAGCCTCGGCCCCGGCCCATTCCCTTGTGCATGAGCGTGCTCCCGTCTCGAGCAGTGACTAACGATAGCGATTACAGCATTACAGCCTTGCGTCGATTCCGACGTTACGCCGATGCCGGCCCGGCGGCGAGGGTGTTCGCTCTCGGCGGACAGCGACCGTTCGAGGTCCTAGAGCGCGCGGTAGCTGTCGGGGGCGGCACGCCGGGCGAGCGCGCCCAGCCAGACGACGGCCAGGCAGATCACCGCGATGGCGAGGGCGACGATGAAGCTCTCGGCGGCCACGTGCAGGTAGCCGTCCACCCGCGGGTCGAGGAAGGGATACGGGTACCAGTACGCGATCGCCCCGCGGGTCAGCGAGTAGGCAAGGAAGACGCCCGGGAAGATGAGCCAGTACGGCACTGCTGCGTACGTCACCCGCCGTCGCGGCGGCACGGCGAGCCAGTCCACGAGGACGAAGGCGGGCAGCAGTCGGTGGACGACGTCGTCGACCCAGGGCAGCAACTGCCCCTCCTGAACCGCCTGCAACACCACCGCGTAGACGAGGCCGGTGACTGCCATGTACGCGACCACCGCGCCGCGCACGGCGTCCGGCACACCGCGTAGCCCGAACAGCAGCGCGACGCCGCCGACGCCCAGCACGACCATCGCGGCGGCGTTACTCAGAATCGTGAAGTAGCTGAAGAACTCGACGACGCCGATGCCGTTCTGCGCCGTCACGGCGCGGTGCGCGGCGAAGACGAGGGTGTATCCGGCGAGTGCGGCGAAGGCGATCCTGAGCACCGCCATGATGCGCAACACCATTCGTCGCCGGCTCCGTCGTTCCGTGGTTGATCCCTGACTCCCGAGTATCGGCCAGCGCCCGCCCGGGCCGCGGCAGCGGCCGAGCACCGAGCGCCACGCCGGAGCCGGATCTCACCCGTTCAGGCCCGTCACCGTTCAGCCGTGCGGCCCACCATCACACTGGTGTCGTAATCGTCTGATTTCAGCACCCGCGCCTCCAGGCCGGCGGCCAGGAACGCGGCGAACGCCGCCTCCTGCTGCCGCTCGCTGATCTCGATCAGCACGCTGCCGCCGGGTCGCAGCCAGTGCGGTGCGCGGCCCGCCACCCGGCGCAGCACGTCGAGGCCGTCCGCGCCGCCGTCCAGGGCCGTCAGCGGTTCGAATTCGCGCGCCTCGGCGGGCAACAGCGGCACCTCCGAGCTCGGCACGTACGGCACGTTCGCCGTCAGCACGCCCACGCGCCCGGCCAGCCGGGCCGGCAGCGGCATGTCGAGATCGCCCTCGTACACGAACGCAGTACCCTGCCGGATCGCGCCCGCCAGGTTATGGCGGGCACAGCGCACGGCGACCGGATCGAGGTCCGCCGCATGCAGCTCGATCCCGGCCGCGGGTGCGCCCGTCGCGAGCAACGCCGCGCCCACCGCGCCCGCGCCGCAGCACAGGTCCACCGCGACCCCGCCCGGCGCGAGCAGCGGCGCGGCCGTGCGGGCGAGGAACTCGGTGCGCCGCCGCGGCACGAACACACCGGGCTCGACCGCGATGCGCAGTCCGCAGAACCCGGCCCAGCCGAGCACCAGCTCCAGCGGCTCGCCGGCCACCCGGCGGCTGGTCAGCCCGGCCAGCCCGGCCGCGTCCGCCGCCTCGGCGCACAGCAGCGCCGCCTCCTCCTCGGCGAACACGCAGCCCGCCGCCCGCAGCGCGCCCACCAGCGCCGCGAGTTCCGACTCGTCCGGCTCGAGCGCCATCGGCACCACGTTCCCCTTCTCGACCAGAACCTTACGGTAACTTCAGCATTCATGAGCCTCTACACCGTGATCCGGCACCCGCACATCCACCTGCGCCGGACACACGGTCCCGTGCGCCTCGAGCGCGAGCACATCGGGTTCAACGGGCGGCTGGCCGCGTGGATCACCGACAGGGTCGGGTCGATGTGGACCGTGTACGTGTGCGCGGGAGGCACCGCCGTGTGGATGCTCCTCGGCTCGGGCCGGCTCTACGGCTTCGATCCGTACCCGTATCCTTTCCTGCTGTTCGTCGGCAACCTCGTGCAGCTGTCGCTGATGTTCGTCATCCTGCTGGGCCAGCAGATCCTCGGGCGCAGCGCGGACAAACGGGCGCTGCAGACCTACTTCGACGCCGAGGCGATCCTCAAGGACTGCGAGGAGATCCAGAACCACCTGATCGCGCAGGACTTGCACCTGGACTCGTGCATCGACCTGCCCGAGCGCGACCGCAGGGCGCTGGTCCGGGCTGCACGGCGGCTGCCCGAGCCGGCCAAGACCGAGGACGCCTACGTCGGGCGCAACGGACGGCTGGCGGCCTGGCTGACCCGCCGCATCGGCACCATGACCGCGTTCTACGCCGCCGTGCTCTTCCAGCTCGGCTGGATCGCGCTGGAGCAGCTGCGCGTGATCACGTTCGACCCGTACCCGTACCGCTTCCTGCTGTTCCTCTCCAGTCTCGCGCAGCTGCTGCTGATGGTCGTGATCATGGTCGGCCAGCAGGTGATCGGGCGCGCGGCGGACAGCCGAGCGGTGCAGACGTTCCTCGACGCCGAGGCGGTGCTGCACGCCTGCGAGCGGCTGCAGCTGCACCTCAAGGCGCAGGACGTGGCGATCCGGCACGTCGTGACGCACATGGAGGGCTGCAAGCCGCAGGCCGACAGCTTCACCACCGGCTGAGCCGACGCGCCGCGCGGCCGTGGCGGATTCACTCATCCATTACCGTCGTCGCCGCGTCGGCCGGGTACACGCCGCCCGCGGGGTACGCTGCGCCCGGCTGCTCGCGCTGCGGCGAGTTGTCCCAGCCGAGCTTGATCCGCACGGCGGCCTTGGCGCGGGCGTCGGCGATGAGGCTGATCGCCACGCCCGAGGTGACGTCGATGTCGAGCCCGAACTCG
>Ga0310811_10011974_pt1 | contig 11260 bp, 9 predicted proteins | sample YCmetagenome_FD_207642 | JGI IMG/M metagenome (GOLD analysis project Ga0310811, IMG submission 207642) | Soil microbial communities from experimental microcosm in Duke University, North Carolina, United States - YC | ecosystem: Engineered > Artificial ecosystem > Soil microcosm > Unclassified ... | reverse complement strand
TATCGCAAACACGTGGGAGTTGTTTTTCTCTATTCAAGGTGCGTGCCGTTACGTTGTACATCCATGTCGCCGTGTCTGCCGGATATCGGAGTCGATCGGCCAAGGGATCACGAGGCGCTTTGAATGCGTATCTTTCGTCACCGCCTAACGTTGCAGCGTGGCCTGCCGGCGATCGTCCTGATCGGCATGTTGACGCTCCGCGTCTGGGACCCCGGTGTGTTGCGCGATATGCGCCTGCAGATCTTCGATCTCTTCCAGCGCGCGGCACCACGGCACTATGTCGACACCCCGGTGCGTATCATCGATATCGACGAAACGACGCTGTCAAAATACGGCCAATGGCCGTGGCCGCGGCAGGTGGTGGGACGGCTGGTCGAGAACCTGCGCAAGCGCGGGGTCGCCTCGATCGCCTTCGACATCGTCTTTGCCGAACCGGACCGCACGGCGCCCATGGCGATGCAGCGGCTCTGGCAGCCGGGCGACAAGACGGGCACGCTGCATGACATCCTGGCAGGCTTGCCCGACCCCGACGTGGAAATGGCGGCTGCCTTGAAGACGGCGCCGGTCGTCACCGGCTTCGTGCTGACCTCCGAATCCAGCCAGGAAGCGCCACCACGCAAGGCCGGCATGGCAACCAACGGCGCCGATCCCAAGGCCTTCGCCTTTGGCTATACCGGCGCCGTGCCCGGCCTGCAGATCTTCGACGATGCCGCCCATGGCAGCGGCCTGATCAATGTCCGACCTGACCGCGACGGCGTCACCCGCCGCGTCCCGATGGTGATGCAATATGACGGCAAGCTCTATCCCAGCCTGTCGGCCGAGGCTCTGCGCGTGGCGCAACATGCCTCGACCTTTGTCGTCCGAGCCTCTGGCGCCCAGGGCCTGGCATCCTTCGGCCGCTACGAGGGCATCAACCAGATCCGCATCGGCGCCTTCAATGTGCCGACCGACCGCAACGGCCAGGTCTGGCTTTATGATACTGGCCATATGGAGCAGCGGCTGGTGCCGGCCTGGCGCATCCTCGATGACGAGCCGGTCGATCTCCGGGGGATGATCGTCTTCATCGGCACCAGCGCCCTGGGGCTGAAGGACCAGCGGACGACGCCGCTCGACCCCGCCATCCCCGGTGTCGAACTGCATGCCCAGATCGTCGAGCAGATCCTCACCGGCAACTATCTGCAGCGCCCCTATTGGGCCGATGTCGTCGAGCTGGTCTTCCTGGCCTGCCTTGGCATCGGCATGCTCCTGCTGCTGCCGCAACTGGGGCCGATCGGCTGTGCCGTTGCCGGTGCGGTCGGCGTCAGCATCGGGCTTGGCCTCGGCAGCTTCGAATATCTCGGCCATGGCTGGCTGTTCGATCCGGTCTATCCCTCGCTATCGGCCCTGCTGGTCTATCTGAGCGGCTCGCTGATGGGCTATATCAAGGCTGAGCTGGAGCGCCGGCATGTCCGCAACGCTTTTTCGCGCTATCTCGCCCCGGCTTTGGTCGAGCGCCTGGCCAAGGATCCGAGCCGCCTGAAACTGGGCGGCGAGATGCGGGACATCACCATCCTGTTCCTCGATATCCGCGACTTCACCTCGATCGCCGAGGGCCTGGATGCATCCGCCCTCACCCATCTCATCAATCGCTTCCTGACCGAGATGAGCGCCGCCGTGCTCGAACATGAAGGCACCATCGACAAATTCATCGGCGACAGCCTGATGGCCTTCTGGAATGCGCCGCTCGATGATCCCGATCATGCTGCCAATGCCTGTCGCGCCGCCATATCGATGCGCCGGCGCCTGGTCGAACTCAATGCCGAGTTCAAGCAGGAACATGAGGAAGCGGTGCGGCAGGAAAAGGAATTGCTGATCGAGGGCGAGATGCCGCCGCTGCCGCCGCATGCCATCGAGCTGCGCATCGGCATCGGCATCAACACCGGTGTCTGCTGTGTCGGCAATCTCGGTTCCGAGCAGCGGCTGAATTATTCGGTCATGGGCGACAACGTCAACCTCGCCTCGCGGGTCGAGGGCCTGACCAAATTCTATCCCGTCGACATTCTCGTCACCGAAGCGACGCATCAGGCGGCGATGGGCTTCAGCTACCGCAACCTCGATGTCGTCCATGTCAAAGGCCGCTCGGCCGAAGTCACCATCTATGCCCTGCTGGAAGAGGGTGAGGAAACCGTCACCACCCTCGCCGCACAGTGAAAGCAAGCGGCTGCCTTTTCGACAACCCTTTTAGGCGACTTTCGGGTGCCTCCAGGTGCCTTCATATTCCATTTCCCGGGCGACATCTTCGGCGACCGCCTCGCCCGCCAGCCGCGCCACCAGATGCAGCGACATGTCGATGCCGGCAGAGATGCCCGCCGAGGTGACGATGCGACCGTTATCGATATAGCGGGTGTTGGGCAACACCACCGCCGCAGGCGCCATTTGCTGCAGCAGAGCGAGCGCGCCCCAATGGGTCGTCGCCTGCAGACCGTCAAGTAGGCCGAGACGCCCGAGAAAGAGGGCGCCGGTGCAAATGCTGGCGGTGATCGACGCATGGGCGGATTGGCCGGCGATCCAGTCCAGCAGATGCTGATCCTTGACCGCCCGACGGCTGCCCATGCCGCCGGGCAGCAGCAGGATATCTGCCTGAGGGCAGGTCTCGAAACTGTGGCTGGGTGTCACGCGCAGGCCGCCAATCGTCAGCACGGGCGCTGCGGCAACGGTCAGGACCTCGAATTGGCGCGGCTCCGTCAGCGCGCCGGCGATCGAGAAGACTTCGAACGGGCCGGCGAAATCCAGCACTTCCACATCCGGGAACAGCAGCAAGGCGACGCGCAACGGGCGTGGTGTCTGACCGGTATCGATGCTGGTCATTGCAGTCTCCTATGGGTTCATCCGTATGACGCCGCTACTGGGCGGCCCCTGTTCTACTGCGCAACATTGGCGATCTGGAAATGTTCGCGGAACTGGGTTGGCGTCACCGCGAGGTGACGCTGGAAGGTGCGGCGCAATCTTTCCGCCGTGCCGAAGCCGAAGCGATGGGCGATACGATCGATGCTGTCAGCACCGATCGCCAGAGCCTGGCGCGCCGCATCGAGCCGGGCCGCGGCCACGAAGCCCGCCGGTGTCATGCCGGTCTCCTCGCGGAAGCGCCGGGCGAAATGGCGCGCGCTCATGGCGCTGCGGGCCGCCAGCACCTCCACCGCGAGGTCCTCCTCGAGATGCGCCAGGATCCATTCCTGCAAGGCCTTGATCTTGCCGGGGGCCGTCTCCTGCGCCTGCAAGGCCGGGCTGAATTGCGCCTGGCCGCCGCTGCGCCGGGCATAGAGCACGAATTCCCGCGCCAGCGCCTGGGCAATAGCGGCGCCGTGATCCTCTTCGATCAGCGCCAGCGCCAGATCCATGCCAGCGCTGATGCCGGCCGAGCTGTAGAACTTGCCGTCACGCAGGAAGATCGGATCGCGCTCCACTGTCACCTGCGGATAACGGGCAGCCATGGCACTGCAGCGGTCCCAATGGGTGACGGCATGCCGGCCATCGAGCAGGCCCGCTTCCGCCAGCAGCAGGGCGCCGCTGCAGACCGAGGCGATGCGCCGCGTTTGGCCGGCCTGGCGCTGCAGCCAAGCCAGCAGGCGGCGATCGGTCAAGGCATGATCGACCCCGGCGCCGCCAGCGACCAGCAGGGTATCGAGGCCAGATATCGGCCGGGCGATGCCGGCGGTTGCCCGCAGCTCAATGCCGCCGGTGCTGCGAAAAAGGCCGGCGCCGGGCGCCACCAAACCGACGTCATAGGCCGGTGCCCCGACAAATTCGCTGGCGCTGGCGAAGAGCGAGATGGGGCCGGCGATATCCAGGAGATGCGCGCCCTCATAGACCAGCATGCGGATCTTGCGCGGGGACGGCGCGGCGTTGGGCCGTCGGGCCGCGCTTGCCCTGGTGCGGTCCTGGTCCGTGGTGTCGTCCTGATACCGGCTTGTCTTTTGTGCCATCGCCCGTCGCGCCCATGCACCCTATTTCAATCCCAGGACCATCCTGCGCCAGCCGTTGCTTGGCAGCAATGACATCTGACAGGCATTTTCTGCCATCCCTTCCCTCCGGCCGGGGGGCGCTGTTAGACTGCGCAGCCGCCGCGGAGGCCCATTGAACGGGACGTTGCATGGGAACCCGGAGCGGCTGGGATGATTTGGGGGCATCGGACTGGTTCGCTGCGATGAAGAACGCGGATCGCATCAATTTTTATCTGGCCGGTCTGCGGCAGCCAGGCGACAGCCGAGGCGCCGAGGTCCGCACGGGTGAGAACCGAGCCGGTGAGAAGCCGGCTGGCGTCACTGCTGCGCCGAGGGAGACCCCATCCGTCCCTGCGCCGACCGATCCTATTCCAGCGGCCGTCTCGCCGGCGGTCCGCGCCGAGGCCCTGGCCACGGCGATACAGCCCCCCAGCGATACCGAGAGCTTTGCCGCGGCGTTGCGGGCGCAACTGGCTGCCACTGAAGGGCCGGGCCTCTCCGCCACCCTCGACCAGGCGCAATTGCGCCGGCTGCTGGAGCGGCTGGACCGCCACCGCGACCGCTACGGCCTTGGTGCCGAGCCCACGCCGGAAATGGCGCGCAAGCGCCAGCGCAACCTGTTCCTCGGCCTGGCCCTAGCGGTCGTCATCATCGCCCTGCAGGCGAGTGCCGTCGTCTGGCTTTATCAGCGGGCGGAATTGCTGCTGGGGCGGCCGCTGAGCCCGGAACTGCTGATGACCGCCAATAACGGCGATCTCGGTGCGGTCTTCCGTCCCTCGGCCAGTGCCGGCGATGTCGCCGTCTTGCTCCGGGAACTCAACTTGCATGTGGTGGATGGGCCCGATGCGTCGGGCCGTTACATGCTGCGGCCAGAAACCGGCGCCGACAGCCAGCACGCTTTGAACGCGTTGCGCGACCGCCGCGATCTCGTCTACAGCGCCGAAGCGGCCTATTGAGGCATCACCGCCCGGTCGCAGCCCTTCCCGTCAGGCCGAAATATTTCGAGCGGAAGCTCGGTGGCTTCCGCTCGAACTGACGAGATCCGGAACGACCCCGCGCTAGAGCCGGATCGTTTTAGACGGAATCGCTCTGCGATTTTGTCTAAAACGTGAATCCGTCTCTATTCAATAAGATAGAGGGCGATTCACGTTCTTCACGGAAGCAAACCTGCTTCCGTGAAGAACGATCGCGCTCTAGCTGGCGCGGATACGGGTGATGAAGGTATCCACCTCATGCTGCAGCTTGGCGGCATCGGTGGAGAGCTGGCTGGCAGCGGTCAGTACTTCACCCGAGGCGTGACCGGCCTTCTGGGTCGCCGTCGAGACGCCGCTGATATTGCTGTTGACCTCGTTGGTTCCCGCAGCCGCCTGCTGGGCGTTGTTGGAGATCTCGCGCGTTGCCGCCGATTGTTCCTCGACTGCCGCGGCAATCGCACTGGCGATCTCGTTGACGCGGTCGATGGTGTTGCTGATGACCCCCACCGTGGAGACCGCATCGCGGGTGATGGTCTGCATGCTGTCGATCTGCGAGGCGATTTCCTCCGTCGCGCGGGCGGTCTGGGTCGCCAGCGTCTTGACCTCGCTCGCCACCACGGCAAAGCCCTTGCCGGCATCGCCGGCGCGCGCTGCCTCGATCGTCGCATTGAGCGCCAGCAGATTGGTCTGGCTGGCGATCTCGTTGATGATCTGCACGATGCCGCCGATCTTCTCCGCTGCACCATTGAGGCTGGAAATGGTTTCGCCCATGCGGCCGACTTCGCTGACCGCCTGGCGCGTCGAGGAAGCACTCTCCGACATTTGCCGGGTGATCTCCTCGATCGAAACCGACAACTCCTCGGCGGCAGTCGCTACCGTGGTGACACTGGCCGAAGCCTGATTGGCCGCCGCCGCCACGGCGCCGGCCTGATGGTTGCTGGCCTCGGTCACGCCGGCCATGGTCTCGGCATTCGAGCGCAGATGACCTGCCGCCGATGAAACCGCATCGACGATGCCTTTGACGCTCTGCTCGAAGCCATCCGCCAGCCTTTGCATCATCTGCTTTTTCTCTACGGCCGCGGCCTGCTCGGCCTCTGCCCGCTGGTGACGCAGTTCGTCGACCTCGATCAGCTTCGCGCGAAAGACGTCGATCGCCCGCGCCATGACGCCAAGCTCGTCGTGCCGGTCGGTGGCCGGCACGCTGACGGAGGTATCGCCACCGGCCAGCGTATCGACCGTCCCCGTCAGGCGACGTAGAGGTGCGGCCACCACCAATCGCATAAGGACGAAAATGATCACCGAGAGGGCAATCACGAGCACCGCTGACGCGACCACGGTATAGAAAGTGAGGTCGCGCGAGGGCTGCATAATTTTGTCTTCAGGGAGATCGACCATCACCGACCAGGGTGTCCCCGTCTGGCCGACCTCGACCGGCTGGAAGACGCGCAGGAGATCGATCTTCCTGGTGTCGGAAAAATCCGGGAAATCGAAGGCTTGGCCCTTGGTGATGCCGTCCTTCGCCTTGGCAAGATCCGGCTCCTGGGCCTCAATCGGCTTCATCAGCTGCTTGAGATCTTCATAGGCAGCCCAATTGCCCTGCGCCGAAATCAGCGACACGGCGCCGGTGTCATAGGGCTTGATCTCAGCCAGGCGCTGCTGGATCGCTGCGAGATCGAGATCGAGACCGACCACGCCCAGCACCTTGCCGTCGATGATGATCGGCGTGACCAGGCTGGTCATCACCACCGTCTTGTCGCCGACCTGATAGGGATAGGGTTCGATGATCTGCTGCTTGCCGGATTTCTGCGCCAGCAGGTAATAGTCGCCTGCACCCGGCTTGTCGTAATCGGTGAGCGGCGTCAGATCGAAGCCGCCATCCTTGGCGAAGACATAGGGCACGAAACGGCCGGTCGCATCATAGGCCTTGGCATCGGGGAAAGTCGCCTTGCCATCAGCATTGACGAAATCCTTGTCCTTGCCGTCGAAGGCATCGGGCTCCCAGGCGGTCCAGACGGCGACATATTGCTGGTTGGCCTTCACCGCACTTTCCAGCATGGCGAGATAGGTCGCGCGGTCCTTGATACCCTTGCTGTAGAGACCGATGAAGGCGTCGCGCATGGTCTCGGTCACCCGCAGCGCCACATTGATGTCGCGCTGCACGCCGGCTGCCACATGGGCGCCAAGCTCCTTGCCCGACTGCACCGACAGGTCCTCGGTGGTGCGCGCACTCTTGCTGGAAATGAGATAGGTCGTCGCCGCCAGCCCCACCACCAACGCGGCGATGAGGGTTGCCACCATCTTGGTGCTGAGCGAAGCCCGGAAGGAGACGGTGCCTGCCTTGACGCCCGACACCTGTGCATTCGACATGATTTTCCCCGCTGATGCGATTTCAGAACGCATTCACTTTTATTGCGAGGCTATCGATAGCGGGCGCGAATTAATTATTAGTAAATATTATTTCCTACAGGGAAATGCAGCGCGTGCCCGCGAGAAACGCTCTGGTGCGTTTCCCCCTGCCAACCGGTGATAGTCAATCCTTCGCTCTTTACAACCGGCCGCTATAGCGCGCGATCAGCAAATGCCAGATATCGAAGGGCCGGCCATCGATGGCGCGATAATCGAAAAGATCGTGGCCATGGCGGCGCAGGCGGCGCAATTGCCGATCGGCCAGCGCTGCCGGCAGCAAAGCCGGGATGGCGCGCCGCGGCGGACGCAAAGCGCGCAAGGCGGCCAGCCGGCTTTCCGCATGGCCGGCCAATTCGGCGATGGCAGCGGCAAGCTTGCCCTGGCGCTGCAGGTCGCGGCGCAGATCGAAGAGCTGGCCGAGATCGACGCCGTGCCGCTGCAACACATCCTGTGGCAGCATCAGCCGCTTGTCGCGGGCATGGAACAGGCAGGCGCGGATCAGGCCGGTAAGGCCATAGCCGATGCCGGCGAGGCGCGCACCCTCGCTCACCAGGCGGTCCTGCGGATCGACCCCGGCGGCCAGCAGCGAGAGGCGGATGAGATTGCCGGAGGTGGCATCGAGATAGGCCTCGACGGCGGCGAGATCAGTCCCGACCCCGGTCGCCTCCGGCGCGGCGGCATTGGCGGTGAAATCGGCTTCCCGGGCCTCGACCATCTGGCGCATCCAGGCGATCGGCAGATGATGACTGTGCTGCAATTCGCCCAAGGGCGTCGCCACGGCGTGCCGGCGCACCGGGCCACCCTTCTCGATCTCGTCCAGCGCCTCGCGCCACCACTGCAGGCGGATGAAGCCCAGCATCTCCTCGGACACGGTATCGGCGACCCGGGCCAGTTCGAGGTTGAAGGCCCCCAGGACTGCCAGGGCATCGCGCTGCGCTGCCGGGGCCGCCAGGGCCATCAGGTAGCGGTCGCGATCGGCCTTGCCGAGTTCAGCCAGGCTATAGCCGGAGTCCATGTGCAGCCAAATCCCTTCGAACCATATGGGTTTATGCTTAAGGTTTGTGACGACTCAATGTCGGGGTAGAATGTCCGCAGTGCGCCGCTCGTGCTGCGCGCAGGCTCCGACCGCCCGGACCTTCGTCCACGGCCAGGGCCGCATCAAACATGGCCGAACAAAACGGTCTGACAAAAACATAAACCACCCCGATGCATTCGGGGCGTTGACTAGCACGTTGAGGGGGAGAAATGAGTAAAATTTTGGAAAATCCGCGGGCCACTTTCGCCGTTGGCCTGGTGGTTGCCATCATCATCGCGGTGTTGCGTCACGGCGATCAAATGGGGACCGAGGCCTTCTGGGCCTCCATCATGCGCTATATCCACGTCGTCGCCGGCGTGTTGTGGATCGGCCTCCTCTATTATTTCAACCTGGTACAGATCCCCTCCATGCCGAAGATCCCGGACGAGCAGAAGCCGGCCATCGGCAAGGTGATCGCACCGACCGCCTTGTTCTATTTCCGCATGGCCGCCGCCACCACCGTGCTGTTCGGCCTGCTGACCGCCGGCGCCAATCACTACCTCGCCGAAGCCCTGAGCTTCCAGGAAGGCTTCCGCACCATCGGCATCGGCATGTGGCTGGCCCTGGTCATGGCCTTCAATGTCTGGTTCATCATCTGGCCGAACCAGAAACGTGCGCTGGGCATCGTCGAGGCGGATGCCGATAGCAAGAAGAAGTCGGCCCGCCTGGCCATGCTGACCTCGCGCGTCAACACGCTGCTGTCGATCCCCATGCTCTATTGCATGGTGCTGCAGAAGCTGGGCTGAGCGCCGCGATCAAAGTACTGGAAGACCGCGCCGGTCGGCGCGGAGCCTGACCACCCGAGAGAGCCGGACCTGTCCGGCTCTCTCTTTTTGTGCCTCGGCGAGACAGCGCCCGCGTGGGAACCGCGGCCACCGGATCACCGTTTGTTTCAAAGTTCTGACATCCTCCCGAACCGGCAGATTTGCTGACAGTGCGGAAGAGAGGTGCCAGGACCCGTCGCATTCCGGCTGTGTCCACGACCGCTTTCGCAAGGAATCCTTGCGGCAAGGCATCCGCGCCGACATGAATCCGTCATCAAGCGACGACCAGACCCGCTCTTCCGGCTCCAAATGCTGCCAGCAAATAACCGAGTAGAATTTGGGGATGAATCCGCCGGGCGATGCGGCTAGAGATGATGCGTCACGGAGAAAGAAATCACCTCATTACCCGCAATCAGAAAGGTATGACATGACGACCCACACCCTCCCCGAACTTCCCTATGCCCTGGATGCCCTGCAGCCGCATATCTCCAAGGAGACCCTGGAATATCATTACGGCAAGCATCACCAGACCTATGTCACCAACCTCAACAACCTGATCAAGGGCACCGAATTCGAGAATGCCTCGCTGGAAGACATCGTGAAGAAGTCGTCGGGCGGCATCTTCAACAACGCCGCCCAGGTGTGGAACCACACCTTCTATTGGCATTGCCTGTCGCCCAATGGCGGCGGTGCGCCGAAGGGTGCCCTGGCCGAGGCCATCAACAAGAAGTGGGGCAGCTTTGACACCTTCAAGGCCGAGTTCACCAAGGTTGCCGTCGGCACCTTCGGCTCGGGCTGGGGCTGGCTGGTCAAGAAGGCCGACGGCTCGCTCGATTTCGCCAGCACCAGCAATGCCGCCACGCCGCTGACCGGCGCGGACAAGCCGCTGCTGACCTGCGACGTCTGGGAGCATGCCTATTACATCGACTATCGGAACAAGCGCCCGGATTATGTCGGCGCCTTCTGGAACCTGGTGAACTGGGACTTCGTGGCGAAGAACTTCGCCTGATCCAGACTTCACCTGTTCGGTAACGGCTTACTGCCGTCACCGGCAGAAGTCGAAACAGCCGGCGTGTGGGACGGCACGCCGGCTGTTCTGTTTCCGCCATTGTGGATGGATGGTCGGAGCGGCCTTCCTGATCTGACCGCTGCAGAGAATCTAGCGCCTGCGCCGCGTCGCCTCCCATGACGGCCATCACAAAAGGCATCTTCAAATACCGCTTCTGCCGGGCGGAGGAGCCGGCTTTGCAACGCTCTATGCGCGCCGTCACGAAAGACGCCCCGTTATGCCCGCCGACCGTGGCGCAACAGCGTCCAGCATGTCGCTTTCAGCCAACCGGCGCGTCCTATCCTCGCCTAACCTCAGTTTCGCAGCGGAATTTGAAAGGAACGACCGTGCGGCAAGACGGCAACCTTCAGCACTTCATCGACCGCCTCGAACACGCGATCTTCAGCCGACTGGCAGAAGGCTCGAGCGAATGGAATGTGGCACAAGAGATCTTTGGTGCCTTGAAACGCCCTGGCACGCCGCATTCCCCTCATGCGCCGGAAAGCCTGCCGGCCCAGCAGTTTCTGACGCGCGCACTCGATAATGCCGCCGGTGGCCCCGCTGATATCACCGGCGTTGCCGATGCCTTCAGGCAGTTATCGCCGCGCCTGGCCTGGTATCGCCGCAAGAATGCGGAGCTGGCGGGGAAGGTCTTCATGGACGGCCATGCCAATGCCGTCCTCATTGGCGAGGACGGGTTGGAACGGCGCAGCGATATTCAGATCGGTGTCAGCCTGATGGCGCCGCATATCCAATATGTCGATCACCATCATCCGCCGGCCGAGATCTATCTCGTCATGTCGCCGGGCGCGTGGCGACAGGAACAGCGGCCCTGGCATGAACCCGGGATCGGCGGCACCGTCTACAACACGCCCAATATCGTCCATGCGATGAAATCCGCGGAGCAGCCGCTCTTCGCGGTCTGGTGCCTGCTGGTCAAATAGCGGCGACAGCTTTCAGTCGACCGCCAGCATGGCGGCGCAAACCCGGCGGCCCTCGGCGAGCAGCACGTT
>Ga0310811_10011973_pt1 | contig 11261 bp, 7 predicted proteins | sample YCmetagenome_FD_207642 | JGI IMG/M metagenome (GOLD analysis project Ga0310811, IMG submission 207642) | Soil microbial communities from experimental microcosm in Duke University, North Carolina, United States - YC | ecosystem: Engineered > Artificial ecosystem > Soil microcosm > Unclassified ... | reverse complement strand
TGTCGAAATCCGGCCAGTGGATCGGCACGAAGACGAGCTCGCTATAGGCCGCCTGCCACATCAGAAAGTTCGACAGCCGCTGCTCGCCGCTGGTGCGGATGATGAGATCGGGATGGGGGATGTCAGGCGCGTCCAGATATTGGCCGAGGGCATCCGCATCGATCGATGCAGCATCACGCTTGCCCTCGGCGACCTCGCGCGCGAGGCGCTGCGCGGCGCTCGCGATCTCCTGCCGAGAGCCGTAATTGAACGCGACCACGAGAGTAAGACGCGTGTTGCCCCGCGTGAGCTCCTCGGCCTCGTTCAAAAGCGCGCAGATATCGCTCTCCAGGCCGGCCCGCTCGCCGATCACGCGGACCCTCACCCCGTCGCGGTGCAGGCTTGCCAGATCGTTGCGGATGAATCGCCTGAGCAGGCCGAAGAGATCGCCGATCTCGCTCGCCGGCCGCGACCAGTTTTCCGAGGAGAAGGAAAAGATCGTGAGATAGAGGATGCCGAGCTCATGCGAGGCGCGCACCACGCGGCGCAGCGCCTCGACGCCGCGACGATGACCTTCCGCACGCGGCAGACCGCGCGCGGCCGCCCATCTGCCGTTGCCGTCCATGATGATCGCAACATGCAGCGGACCATCGGATCGCTCCTGGTCTTGCGTTGCGGGAACGGCGGCGTTCGACATCAGTCGATCCTTGGGTCGATCCTCACCGCCCTAGACGGTGAGAATTTCCTTTTCCTTGGCCGCCAGCAGCTGATCGATCTCGGCGATCATGCCGTCGGTCGCCTTCTGCACGTCGGCGGCCAGACGCTCCTGATCGTCTTCGGAAATCTCGTGATTCTTCTCGAGCTTCTTGACGGTATCGAGCCCGTCGCGGCGAACGTGGCGCACGGCGACCTTGGCCGCTTCGGCATATTTATGCGCGACCTTCACAAGCTCCTTGCGCCGCTCGGCGTTGAGCTCCGGGATGCGCAGGCGCAGCACCTGGCCTTCGGTGGCGGGCGAAAGGCCGAGATTGGAATCGACGATCGCTTTTTCGACCGCCTTCACCATCGACTTGTCCCAGACCTGCACCGAGATCAACCGCGGCTCCGGCACGCTGACGGTGGCGAGCTGGTTCAGCGGCATATGCGAGCCATAGGCCTCGACCTGGACCGGCTCCAGCATGGAGGCCGAAGCGCGGCCGGTGCGGAGGCCGCCGAGTTCATGCTTGAGCGACTGGGTGGCGCCCTGCATGCGGCGCTTCACTTCGTTGATGTCGAAACTACCCGTGGGCATAACGCTCTCCCGTTCGTCTAAAACTTCTTGTCGCGGCGGCTTTACCGAAAAACCGCTCAGCCGGCGACAATGGTGCCGCGACCGGTCCCGCGCAGGATCTCGCCGATCGAGCCCGGCTCGGCGATCGAGAATACGATGATAGGCAGCGATGTCTCGCGGGCAAGCGCGAATGCGGTCGCGTCCATCACCTTGTAGCCGCCGGCAATCGCCTGCGAATGGGTCAGGCGGTCGAAACGCTTGGCGGATGCGTCTTTTTTGGGATCGGCGCTGTAGACGCCGTCGACATTGGTGGCCTTCAGGACGGCCTTGGCGTCGATTTCGGCCGCCCGCAGCACCGCCGTGGTATCGGTGGTGAAGAACGGATTGCCGGTTCCTCCGCCGAGCAGCACGATCCGGCCTTCGGCGAGGTATTTGTGCGCTGCACTACGGGTGAACAGCTCGCAAATCTCGGGCATGACAAAGGCCGACAATGCACGCGCCGGCGTCCCCTTGCGCTCGATCGCCGCCTCCAGCGCCAGGCAATTCATGACAGTGGCGAGCATCCCCATGGTGTCGCCGGTCGGCCGCGATACGCCGCGCGAGGATACTTCCACGCCGCGGACCATGTTGCCGCCGCCGACCACGACGGCGATCTCGGCGCCGAGCTTCTGGGCGGCAATCAGATCAGTGGCAATCCGATCGACGGTCGACTGATCGATCACCGCACCTTGGCTTCCGGCGAGATATTCGCCGGAGATCTTGATCACCACGCGACGATAGACCGGCTCAGCCATCTCTGATGTTGCTCTCTTCTGCCGCGCGCCGCCCCTGGCAAACGTCGGATAAAGGACGATCCGGCGCTTACTTCTTGCCGCTGGCGGCGGCAACTTCGGCAGCGAAATCGCTTTCCTGCTTCTCGATTCCCTCACCGAGAGCATAGCGCACAAATCCGGCGACCTTGATAGGTCCGCCGACCTTGCCCTCAACTTCCTTCAGCGCCTGAGCCACCGACTTACCGGTGTCGTGGATGAAGGCCTGCTCGAGCAGGCAGACTTCCTTGTAATAGGTCTTGAGCCCGGACTCGACGATCTTCTCGATCACGTTCTCCGGCTTGCCCTGCTGGCGGTACTTGTCGGCCAGCACGTCCTTCTCGCGCTTGACGAGGTCGGCGGGAAGGCCCGCCGGATCGATCGCCTGCGGATTGGCGGCGGCGACATGCATCGCGAGCTGACGGCCGAGGGTCGCCAGCTCATCGGTCTTGCCGGTCGATTCCAGTGCGACGATGACGCCCATCTTGCCGGCACCCTCGATCACGGCGTTATGGATGTAGCTCGACACCACGCCCTTGCCGACCTCGAGCGAGGCGGCGCGGCGCAGCGTCATGTTCTCGCCGATGGTGGCGATCGCATCCGCAATCGCGGCTTCCACCGTGATGTCGCCGACTTTGGCCGCCTTGATCTTCTCGACGTCGGAGCCGACATCGAGCGCGACCTGACCGATCATCTTGACCAAGCCCTGGAAGTGCTCGTTGCGCGCAACGAAATCGGTCTCGGAATTGACCTCGACGACGACGCCCTTGGTGCCCTTGGTGACAGCCGCGATCAGGCCCTCGGCAGCCACGCGGCCGGCCTTCTTGGCGGCCTTCGACAGGCCCTTCTTGCGCAGCCAGTCCTGGGCAGCCGTCATGTCACCGCCGGTTTCGGTCAGCGCGGCCTTGCAATCCATCATGCCTGCGCCGGTCGACTCGCGCAGATCCTTGACCATTGCTGCGGTGATTGTAGCCATCGTGAACGTCCTTCTGCCTGTCCGTGCTGACGGTGGCGGGGCGCATGAGCCAAAAGCCCGCGCCCGCCATCAGGTACTCTTGAAATAGATAGGAAGCGAAGGCCGGTCTCGCCGGCCTTCCTGCTGCTTATTCCGCCTCGGCGGTGAGCGCCTTGGCCTTGGCAACCCAGGCATCGGCGCGGCTCGGAAGCCCGACTTCTTCGCCGATCTTGTGCGCGGTCGGGTGATCGAGCTCGGCGAGCTGCCAATAGTGGAAGATGCCGAGGTCGTTGAACTTCTTCTCGATCGCGCCCGACACGCCGGGCAGCTTCTTGAGGTCGTCGGCACTGCCGCGGGGGCCCGCGAGGCCCTGGAAGCCGCTGGCTGCCGCGGTCGCCGGAATTTCCTCGGCGGCCGGCTGGGTGGAAGCGCCGATGTCGATCCCAGCATCGCCCTGCCCGCGCGAGATGCCATCGATCGCGGCCCGCGCAATGAGGTCGCAGTAGAGTGAAATGGCGCGGCCGGCGTCGTCATTGCCGGGCACCACATAGGTGATGCCCTTCGGATCGGAATTGGTGTCGACGATGGCAGCGACCGGGATGTTGAGCCGCTGGGCTTCCGCGATCGCGATGTCTTCCTTGTTGGTATCGATCACGAAGATCAGGTCGGGCAAGCCGCCCATGTCCTTGATGCCGCCGAGCGAACGGTCGAGCTTGTCGCGCTCGCGCTGCAGCGTCAGCCGTTCTTTCTTGGTGTACTGCGCGCCCTCGCCCGAGGAGAGCATTTCGTCGAGCTGGCGCAGCCGCCGGATCGAGGCCGAAACCGTCTTCCAGTTGGTGAGCGTGCCGCCGAGCCAGCGCGAATTGACGAAATACTGCGCCGAGCGCTTGGCCGCTTCGGCAACGCCATCCTGCGCCTGCCGCTTGGTGCCGACAAACAGGATACGGCCGCCCTTGGCGACGGTGTCGCTGACCGCCTGCAACGCCTTGTGCAGCATCGGCACGGTCTGGGCGAGATCGATGATATGGATGTTGTTGCGGGCGCCGAAAATGTACTCCGCCATTTTCGGATTCCAGCGGTGGGATTGGTGGCCAAAGTGCACGCCAGCTTCCAAAAGCTGACGCATAGAGAAATCGGGTAGCGCCATTGGTCTAGTTCTCCGGTTGGTTCCTCCGGAAACGTGTGAGCAAACGAGCCTGTTGGCCCGGTTGCCACCGGACGGCCTTTTCAGCCATGTTTCCGTGTGAGATGGCGCGCTATATAGCCGGTTTTCGGCCAGACGCAAGGAAATAAGGCCGGTTTTGGGGCCTATTTGGCCCCCAATCGCGCTTTTTCGGCCCTTCAAGCCACCATGTCGACCTTGCCGTCCTTGAGCCGGTAGATACCGCCGACGACCTTGAGCTTGCCGCCATCGACAGCCGCATTGAGGATCGGGGTGGCCCCTTTCAGCTTGGCGACATTGTCGATCACGTTCTGGCGGATGGCGTTCTCGAGCAGGTTTCCGGACTGCCGGGCGACCGCTTTTACAGCCGGCGCGAGTCCCGTCACCAACGTCTGCATATGGCCCGGCAGCGGCTTGTCGTCCTTGAGCGACTTAATGGTCGCATCTACCGCTCCGCAGGCGTCGTGACCGAGCACGAGGATCAGCGGCGCGTTGAGGACGGCGACCGCGTATTCGAGGCTCGCCACCGTCTCGTCGGTAGCAAAATTGCCGGCGATGCGGCACACGAAGAGATCGCCGCGGCCGCTATCGAAGGCGTATTCGGGTGCGATCCGCGAGTCGGCACAACTCAGGATCGCGGCATAGGGGTTTTGACCGCCGACGAGCGCTTCCCGCTCGTGTCTGAAATCGTGGCGCTTCGCCACGCCCGCGACATAACGCTCATTTCCTTCCTTCAGGCGCTTGAGCGCCGCATCGGGCGACAGAACGTTTTGCGGCTTGGGCGGCGCCTTGGCTTCCTTCGCGACAGCGCCATTGGCGAGCAGCAGGGCAGCAGCAGCCGACGCCAAAATGAAACTTCGCCGCGATGGTTCGAGCAAACGACGCGCGTCGTTGCGGCACATCTCGCACATTGGCGCCCCCTATGAATCATCGGCGCCCCGGCTCGCAAGAACCGGAGCGCCTGATTTCGCAACCTTAGCACCTAGGCTGATTCGGTGGGCACTTCTTCGCTGGGGCCGGCCTGGCCGCTGGTGGCGGAGCCGGGTGTGGCGGTGGCGCCATATGCGGCGGAGGTGGGGCTGCCATATGCGGCGGAGCCGGCGCTGCCATACGCGGCGGAGGCGGCGGAGCCACATGCGGTGGGGGTGGCGCTGCCACATGCGGCCGAGGCGGCGGTGGAGGCGCAGCGGCGGCACGCGGTGGCGGAGCCGCATGCACCGGTGGCGGTGGCGTAAACCGCTTGGATTCCTGCCTCGACGGCGGCGGTGGCGGCGGCGCAGCACGTCTCATCTCCGGCCTCGAAGGCGGCGGTGAGGACGGCGGCGTTGCCTGTTTGACGCCGGGCTTGGCGAGCGTCGTTGTCGTCGGCTGCGAGGCGCCCTTCCTCTCCTGTAGCGCTTTCTCATGCTCTTGCAGCGCAGGATTTGTCGTTGCCTGCGTTCCGGTCGGCTTCCCGGGCGCCGCCGGGGTGGCCTTCTCGTCCTTGAGATTGATCCTCCTGCCGGTATCCGCCGGCGACGTCGTTAGCTTCGTGCCCGGCGCCGTGCCCAACGCCCCGCCCTTGCCCGCTTCGAGGCCTTTGCCTGTCGGGGGAAGATTTGTGGGCAGAGCGTGATCCGGCGACTTCGCCGTTCCCTGCGGCGTGGCCCCTTGCTGGGTCGTTCCCTGCTGCTTCGCTCCTTGCTGAATTGTTCCCAGCTGATTAGTCGTCGGCTGCGTCACCGTTCCGTGCTGATTCCCGGTGCCAAGCGGGGTCCCCGTTCTGGTCCCGGCTCCTTGCTGGATCGCGGTTCCCTGCTTGATCGCCGTCTGCGGCGGCGGATTCGTCGTTGTGACGGTGGAAGCTCTGCTGACCGGAAAGACCTGCTTGGTCGAGGTTTTTGCGTTTGTGTTGACCAGCGTATTCGCCGGCATCAGCGACGGGTCTTTGTTGATCGCCGCAGCCTTGATCTGCAACGATTTCGACACTTGCGGCGCTGCCCCTGTCTGACCAGTGACGGCAGCGGTCGTAATATTGTTCTGCACCGTCGGCGCGACGTTGATGGTGTTGTTGATGACCGTCGTGTTGTGAATGTTGTTGAAGATGATGTTGTTCCGCGGTGGCACGACGTAGGCCGGCGCCGCGACATAGACCGGCACCGGCACGAACACCGGCTGCGGCAGGATGAACAACCCGACCGGCGCGAATGGCGGCGTCAGCACCACGAAATCGGGCGGCGGCGGCGGCAGGAAGAAAACCGGCGGCGGCGGGGGCGGCGCGAAGTCGAAGTCAGGATCACCGAAATAGAACACGGGCCGATCGACGTAGGTATACTCGTCCGGCGGCGGCGGTGGCAGATCGTAATCGATCATCGCAAAGGTCGGCGGCGGCTCCAGCGCCGCAGACAGGATCGTCAGGCGTCGGCGGGCATCCCACGCATGCGGCCCCTCCGGATAGCGCCGCAGATAGGACCAATAGGCGTCGGGCGTATCGGCGAGATAAGTCCGGCGCCAGGTGATCGCCTCACGCCGAGCGGCGAGGATCGCCCTCACGCGTTTTGAAAGCGGGTCGCGGGGATAAGCGCCGAGAAAATCCTCGTAGCCTTGCATGGTGTCGCGCGTGAGCGCTGCGGTGAAAGCTTCCTGCGCGCCGAGATCGCGCATCGGACGATCGCGGATCGCAGCAACCTGATCGGGCGCGCCCTGGACTGGCGGCGCATCCGGCGCGCGGTCAAAGAAGGTGAATTGCGCCTGGATCTTCTGCGCATCCCACGGGATTTGCCCGCCCTTGGTGTTTTCGCTGACGCGCAGTCGCACGCGATCGAACACCTCAGGCAGCGTCAGGCCTCCCGTGCGGATCATTTCCGCCAGCGCTTGTGCGTAGGCGCCGTATGGCCCGGGCTCAGCCGGCGCGACGGTGCCGGGCGCCGCGTTGAACGCGATCAGCGAATTCGGCGCGGGATCGACCAACGCAAGGCCGCTGGCGATGGGGTTTCCGCCCTCGACGAAGGGCTGCTCGCGCGCGGCATCCAGCACAAAGATGCTGGCCTTCAAGGGCACCGAGGCGAGCTCGCGGGTGTAGTCGCTGACGCGCAGTCCCTCGATCGGAATATCGGTGTCGCGGTTGATCGTTGCATCGACCGGGATGAAATAGTTCTCGCCGGCGAGCTGCACGCCGTAACCGGCGAGATACACCATCGCGACCGTGTTAGCGGGATCCGCCTCCACTTTCTGCATGAAATCGCGGAACGTCTTGCGCAGCGAGTCGGCGTCGAGGTCGCGCGCGCCGATCACGTCGAAGCCCGCGGCCTGCAGGTTCTGGGCGACGAGCCCCGCATCATTCGCGGTGGTCGCAAGCGGCGACTTGGCGTAGGCCCCGTTTCCGATCACCAGCGCAACGCGCTTCTCCTGCGGCTGTTGGGCTGCGGCCAGGTTGCTCCAGGATAGCAGCGCAAGGAGAAACAGTAAGCTTCGTGTAAGGAAAGATATCTGTCTGGCCATTCGCATGGTTCGCCTACCCATCAAAGCAAAGTTCTTGGCATTCAGCCCGGCCCAAGCTGAACATTAATTGAATGAATTGCGCTGCAAACAAGGCGCTACGCACATCAGCACGCGAAGGCAGCCAGAAGCTAAAGCGTCTCCACCATCTCGACGCCGGCGACCGCCTTGATCGCACCGGCGATCTGCGGCGACACCTGGAAGCGGCCTTCGAGCTTGAACTCAACCTCGGTCTGCATGTCGAGGCGAAGCACGAGTGCGACGTCACCGCTGCCGGATTGTCCGGCCGGCGGTGAGAGCCGTTTCGCGATCGACTCCAGCGGCTTGGTGTCGCGCAGGAAAATGCGAAGACCTTTTTGCGTTTTCGCCGCGGCATCGTCGAGCGGCTCGGCGTGCAGCACGCGGGCGCGCACATCCTCGCCCTGCAATTCAGCACCGAGTTGCAGCAGCACGGCCGCGCCCGGTTCGAGCACGTCGCGATACTGCGCGAGCCCTTCGGAGAACAGTACCGCCTCGAAATGACCGGTCGGGTCCGACAGGCCCATGATGCCCATCTTGTTGCCGGTCTTGGTTCGGCGCTCCATGCGCGAAACGACCGTGGCTGCGACCTTGCCCGCGGTCGCGCCGGTCTTCACCGCGCGCGAAAACTCCGCCCAGGACTGCACGCGCAGCCGTTTCAAGACGGTCGCGTAATCGTCGAGCGGATGACCGGAGAGGAAGAAGCCGATTGCATCATATTCGCGGCGCAGCCGATCGGCCGGCAGCCACGGCTCGACATTCGGCAGCATGATGGTCGGCGCGTCGGCCGCGTTGCCGAACATGTCGTTCTGTCCTGACGTTGCCGCCTCATGGCTGCGCTGGCAGGCCGCCAGTATTGCGTCAGCGCCAGCAAAGACGCGGGCGCGATTCGGCTCGAGCGTGTCGAAGGCGCCGGCCGCGGCGAGGCTCTCGATGATTCGCTTGTTGATGGCACGCGGACTGACGCGCGCTGCGAAATCCGCAAGCGAGGTGAACAGCCCCTTCTTCCTGCGTTCCTCCACGATCTGCTCGATCGCCTGCGGGCCGACGCCCTTTAGCGCGGCCAGCGCATAATAGATCGTATTCTCGCCGACCTCGAAGGTCGCCCCCGAACGGTTGATGTTGGGCGCCTCGACCTTGATGCCGAGACGCTGCGCCTCGGAACGAAACTCCGAGAGCTTGTCGGTGTTGTTCAATTCCAGCGTCATCGACGCCGCCAGGAACTCCACCGGGTAATGCGCCTTCATATAGGCGGTGTGGTAGGACACCAGCGCATAGGCCGCCGCGTGGCTCTTGTTGAAGCCGTAGTCGGCGAATTTCGCGAGCAGCTCGAAGATGGTCTCCGCCTGTGCCTTCGGCACGCCATTCTTGACCGCACCGGCGACGAAGATATCGCGCTGCTTGTCCATCTCGGCGCGAATCTTCTTGCCCATCGCGCGGCGCAGCAGATCGGCCTGGCCGAGGCTGTAACCCGCCATCTGCTGGGCGATCTGCATCACCTGTTCCTGGTAGATGATGACGCCGAAGGTCTCTTTGAGGATGGGTTCGAGAATCGGATGCAGATATTCCGACTCCTCATCGCCATGCTTGCGGGCGCAATAGGTCGGGATATTCGCCATCGGGCCCGGCCGGTACAGCGCAACGAGCGCGATGATGTCCTCGAAGCGGTCGGGACGCATGTCGACCAGCGCCCGCCGCATGCCCTGACTTTCAACCTGGAACACGCCGACGACATCACCGCGCGCCAGCATCTGGTAGCTTTTCGCATCATCGATCGGCAGCGTCGCGAGCTCGACATCGATGTCGCGCTGCTTGAGCAGCTTCACCGCGACGTCGAGCACGGTCAGCGTCTTGAGGCCGAGGAAGTCGAACTTCACGAGGCCCGCCGGCTCGACCCATTTCATGTTGAACTGGGTCACCGGCATGTCGGATTTGGGATCGCGATAGAGCGGCACCAGTTCGCTCAGGGGCCGATCGCCGATCACGATGCCAGCGGCATGGGTCGAAGCATGCCGCGTCAGGCCTTCGAGGCGCTGGGCGATGTCGAAGGCGCGCGCCACTACCGGGTCCTCATCGCGGAACGCCTGCAACTTGGGCTCGCCCGCGATCGCAGCCGCAAGCGTCACCGGCGCGGCCGGGTTCTGCGGCACCAGCTTGGTCAGCTTGTCGACCTGGCCATAAGGCATTTGCAGCACGCGGCCGACGTCGCGCAGCACGCCGCGCGCCTGCAGCGTACCGAAGGTGATGATCTGCGCGACCTGGTCGCGGCCATAGCGCTGCTGCACATAGGAAATCACCTCGCCGCGGCGGTCCTGGCAGAAGTCGATGTCGAAGTCCGGCATCGAGACGCGTTCCGGATTGAGGAAGCGCTCGAACAGCAGTCCGAATTTGATCGGATCGAGATCGGTGATGGTAAGCGCCCAGGCAACCAGCGAGCCCGCGCCGGAGCCGCGGCCGGGGCCAACGGGAATGCCGTGCGCCTTGGCCCATTTGATGAAGTCGGACACGATCAGGAAGTAACCCGCATATTTCATGCGGGTGATGACATCGAGCTCGAACGCGAGCCGCTTGCTGTAGTCCTCTTCCGTCATGCCTTGCGAAAGGCCGTGCACGGAGAGGCGTTTGGCAAGCCCCTCCTCCGCCTGTCGCTTCAACTCGGCGGCCTCGACGGCGGCGGCATCCGAGCTCGACGCGGCACCGACGGTGAAGAATGGCAGGATCGGCTTGCGCGTCAGCGGCCGGTACGAGCAGCGCTCGGCGATCTCGACGGTCGAGGCCAGCGCCTCCGGAATGTCGGCAAACAGCACCGCCATTTCCGCGCGGGTCTTGAAGCGGTGATCGGTCGTGAGCTGCTCGCGATCGGTCTCGGCAATCAGCTTGCCGCCCGCGATGCAAAGCAGTGCATCATGGGCCTCGTAGTCATCATTGCCGGCGAAATATGGCTCGTTGGTCGCCACCAGCGGCAAGCCCTTGGCGTAAGCGAGGTCGATCAGCCCGCCTTCGACACGGCGCTCCTTGTCCATGCCGTGGCGCTGCAATTCGACATAGAGGCGATCGCCGAACAGGCTCGCGAGGCGTTCGCAGCGTGCCGTTGCCAAATCCACGTTGCCGGCGCCAAGCGCGAGCGCAATCGGTCCATCCGGTCCGCCGGTCAGCGCAATGACGTCCTCGGCCTCGCCGGTCAGCCAATCGAGCTTGATGTGCGGGATCTGATGGATCGGCGTTTCCAGGAACGCGCGCGAATTGAGTCGCATCAGGCTGCGGTAGCCGCGCTCGCGTGCCGCCAGCAAAACGATTCGCGCTGGCGGTGCCACCACGCGCGCATTCGGGTCCTGGTCGCCGAAATCGATCGCCAGCTCACAGCCCACGATCGGCTGGATGCCATAGCCGGCCATCTTGTCGGAGAATTCGAGCGCCCCGAACATGTTGTCAGTATCGGTGAGCGCCAGCGCGGGCTGGCGGTCGGCCTTGGCGAGCTCGCCGAGCTTGGCGATCTTGATCGAGCCCTTCAGGAGAGAATAGGCCGAGTGGACGTGAAGATGGATGAATCCGGCGCTGGACATGCTCGATTATTCGACGACTTGAGGAGCT
>Ga0310811_10011972_pt1 | contig 11261 bp, 10 predicted proteins | sample YCmetagenome_FD_207642 | JGI IMG/M metagenome (GOLD analysis project Ga0310811, IMG submission 207642) | Soil microbial communities from experimental microcosm in Duke University, North Carolina, United States - YC | ecosystem: Engineered > Artificial ecosystem > Soil microcosm > Unclassified ... | reverse complement strand
GATTTGACGAGAGTGGGCGCGATTTCCGCCGCCAGGTGCGGCCGTCACCAAAGACCATGAAGCTTTTTCGCACTCCGCTCGCGCTCATCCTGCTGGCTCTTTTGCCCCTCGGCCTGGGCGGCTGCCTCTTCGACCACCCGCTCACCGGCTTTTCCTCGACGAACATCGACACCCGGTTGCTCGGCGTCTTCGAGTACAAGGAAGCCCCTCCAAGCGACCCGAAAAAGCCAACGCCCACCCCCACGCCGTCTCCGGACGCGGTGGATCACTCGATCATCCATCGCCTGGCGGTGCTCCCGCTCGGCGCGAATCGCTACCAGATCTATTACCGCGACTTCAGCAAGAAGCCCGCGCAGGTCGACAAGTTCATCGGCTGGATCTCACGCGTGGACTCGCAATATTACATCACCTTCCAGGACCAGACCGAGGGTTCCCCAACGTTCGGGAAGTATGGCTTTTTCCGCTTCCAGTGGCAGTTCCCGGGCGACTTCATGCTCTACGCTCCCGATCTGAAGGATCTCGCGGCGTCCAGCTCGTCCTTCCAGCTTCGCCAGGAAGTCCGCAAGCGCCTCAAGGCGGGCACGCTCTTCCCATATACGGCCACGTTCTGGAAAAAGATCGCCCGCGTCTGGTGGGACACGGCCGGTGCGAAAAACGGTACGAGCATCCCGAAGGAATTCGAGGACGGCACGACCCGGGACGATCCCGGCCTCTAAGCCCGGACGCGATCGTCGTCAGGCATCCGCCGCGAGCGAATGCCCGAGGATCTCGGTGCGGCCCCATTGATGGCGCCGCTGGATGGCCTTCGTAATGAAGGTTTTCGCCTCCGCCACCGCCTCTCGCAGGGGACGGCCGTGAGCCAGCCCGGTCGCGATCGCTGCGGAATAAGTGCAGCCGGTCCCATGCGGATCTGCTCCTCGAATGAACGGAGCTGAGAAGCTCTCGCTCTCTCCGCCGGGAAGCACCAGCACGTCCACGGCTTCACGCCCACGCAGATGGCCACCCTTGAGCAGGAAGGCGACCTGGAATTGATCGGCGAGCTCCCGGCCGGCCTGCTCCAGCTCGAGCAGCGTCTTCACCTTCCGGCTGGCGAGCATTTCCAGCTCGTTGAGATTCGGAGTTACCAGCGTGGCCAGGGGCAGAAGCGAACGGCGGTAGGCGCGAACAGCCCCCGGCTTCAAGAGCGCATCACCGCTCGACGCGACCATGACAGGATCGACGACCAACGCCGGCTTTTTCTTTTTCCCACGGGTGGCCGCAAGCAGGGCATCGATGACCGCCTCGATGATCGACTCGGAATACAGCATCCCGGTTTTCACCGCCCCCACAGGAAAGGCCTCGAAGCCAAGGCGCACCTGCTCGGCGACGACCGCCGCGCGCACGGGCTGGATCATGGAAACCTTGCCCGGCACCTCGGCGACCACACAGGTCGCGGCGGTCAGCGCATAGCCACCCAGGGCCGTGATCGTCTTCAAGTCCGCCTGCAGCCCCGCTCCCGCGGAGTTATCGGACCCGGCGATGGTCAGGACAACGGGGGGCGCGGACGGCGAACTCACCGGCGATTCCCGAGCATGATCATGAGGAAGTAGAGCATCTGGCCAAGCGCCGCCACGAAGGCCGCGACATAGGTGAGCGCCGCGGAATCGAGCACACTGTTCACGCCCGCCGCCTCCTCACCCGGCTGGACGAGGCCCATCTGACCCAGAATGACCTTTGCGCGGCGGGAGGCATCAAACTCGACCGGCAGCGTGATCAACTGAAAGGCCGCGATGATCGCGTAGCCGATGACCAGAAGAAGAAGAATCTTCGCCGTCATGAAAGGGAGCTGCACCATCGCAGGCAGGATGAAAGCCGCCAGCAGAAGGATCGGCAGCGCCTTCGAGACAAACATGGTCGCCGGGACGGCCGCCATGCGCCACTCGAGCGGCGCGTAGCCCTTGGCGTGCTGGATGGCATGGCCGACCTCGTGGGCCGCGATGCCCAGGGCCGCCACGGAAGGCGTGTTGTAGACGTCCGGAGAGAGGCAAAGCACTTTCTTCGACGGATCGTAGTGATCGCCCAGCATGTCCTCGATCTCGAGTACCTCGACATCGTGGATATTCGCCGCACGCAGGATCTCACGCGCCGCTTCCGCACCGGTGACTCCGGAGGTTGCACGCACGTTTTTCCATTTATTGAAAGCGGACGAGACCTTGGCCTGGGCGATCAGGCCAATCAGGAGCGGCACGCCAATCAAAAGAATCCAAAGCATCATAGTTGTGAAAAAGTTAACGTAACTTCGACAAGTTGGCGCGCCGGACGTTCAACGCAAGCGAAACTGGATCACGCTTTCGCCTCGATCACCGCATAGAGATTTTCGGGATCGGTATAGAGAACATCCATCCTCGAAAACCCGGCCGCCGTCATCATCCCCCGGTAGTCATCGATCGATTCGGGATAATCATTTCCGAAGACATGCTCCTTCGCCTTGGAGAGTTCGTCGGGCTCGAGCCCGGTCCAGGTGGACTCCACATGCCGCCACCATCGCGCCAGTACATCGTCGCGCGACTCTCCGGGCTCGAGTGTCGGCTCGTAGACGATCAGCCGGCCGGCCGGATTCAGGATCCTCCGCAACTGCGGCAGGAAGGCACGTTTTCCCGCCGCCTTCAGGTGATGCAGCGACAGCCCGATGAAAACGACGTCGAACGTCCCGTTCATCCCGAGCACATACTGGAAGAAATCGCCCTGCACGCACCGCACCGGACAATCGAAAGCCGCGGTGTGCCGGCGGGCGAGGTCCAACGCCGTCCCGGAAAGATCGACGGCCTGATAAGCCGTCAGCGGTTTGCCCGCCAGGATCCGGCTGGTGCAATCCGCGTCGCCAGCGCCCAGGTCGAGGAAAGAAAATGGCCGGCCAATCTGCACCAGCGCCTGCTCGATGGCCCCATACGCCCCGCGATGGTGCAGGTAATCGAGGTCAACGATCTTTCGATAGACCGCCCACTGCTCGAAAAACGCGCGTACTTCCTCGGTGTCCTGACCGGCGGTGTCGGAATGGGGATGTGTGATCATTGGTCCTAGATTTCCATCGGTTTCGGAAAGCGGCTGAGGAGGCGATAGCCACGGCTGGTAATCGTCACCACATCTTCGTGCCGGACCCCGCCCACGCCCGGGATGTAAATTCCCGGCTCGACGGTGAAGACCTGGCCCGGCTGAAGCGTCGTGCGGGCAATTCTCGGCTCCTCGTGGAGTTCCAACCCCAGCCCGTGGCCAAGGCCGTGGAAAAACCCCTGCCACCGCCCTGGACGGCCGTTGCGCCCCTCGAGCTGTTTGGTCGAATAGCCGGCCTCGGTGAAAAATTGCCGGACATCGTCCTGAATGGCCTTCCCATCGACTCCCGGGCGCAGGGCTTTCAACGCCCGCTCCTGCCCCTCGAGGCAGGTCTCCCACAGCCTCCGCTGGGCCTCGCTCGCCCGGCCGCGCACGACGGTGCGGGTGAGATCGCCGTAAAATCCGGTCTTAGTCGCCCGGGGAAAAATATCGAGGATGATCAATTCGTCGGCCCGGAGAGGGCCGTGTCCACGCTCGTGCGGATCGCAGGCCTGCTCACCGCAGGCGACAATCGAGTTATTCGACGCGAAACCACCGGCAAATAGCATCGCCGACTCGAACTCGGCACGAAGCCGTTCCGCCGTCAGCACGCCCCCGCCCCACTCCAGCTTGCGATCCTTGCGGATGCGGCTCGCGGAGAGGATCTCCGTGGCCCGGGCGAGCCCGATCTCGGTGATCCGCGACGCGGCGGCCAGGGCTCGGAGTTCCTCCGCGGTCTTGAACTCCCGCTGCGGCCAGAAATGGCCGCCGCCAGGTTTGATCTCGACGCCATGGTCGGACAGTTCCAGCGCCAAACCGACTGGAAAATCCCCGGGGACCAGAGGACTCATCGCCTTGTGCTTGCGCAGGAAGGCGGCAATCACCTCGGCCTGGGTGGGCTCGGTCTCTTTTTTACGCCGGATGGCAGCCACCAGGTCGGAGTAGGCCTCAACGATATCCACCCGGGCCTGCTTCCGCCCGCGGTCCACCTCGAGATCGCTCAGCAGGATCGCGGTGCGGCCACCGGACTCGACGAAAGCGAAGGCATCCGGAACGTGAAATCCGGTCGCGTAAAGCATGTCGGCATTCGAGTCGCTCGCGGCGACGATCAGACGGGAGGGTTTGCTTCGTGGCACGGAAAACGTTTTACCATGAACCGTGTGAAGCGCATGAAGAATCCACCGACCGCCACCTTGTGGCGCTGGACCCGCCTGACCTCGGAAAAATGGGAGGACGCGTGGGTCGAGCGGCTGCAGTTCCTCGGCCCCGGCCGCGCGGCCTTCATTGGCTGGCCCGGCTCGCGCAGTGTGCGCATCGAGGCCTTCGTGGACGAAAAAACCTCCCGACGGCTCGTGAAGGAATTCGGCGGCAAGGTGACGAAGGCTCGCGACTGGATCGCGAACCCGGATCAGCCGCGGAAGCCGCTCGGCATCCGCGGGCGGATCACGGTGCACGGCGAGGAGGCCACCTTCACGAAGGCTGCGCCCACTGGAAAACACGCGCACATTCTCATCCCGGCCGGCATGGCCTTCGGCACCGGCGACCATGCAACGACGGCGAGCTGCCTGCGCATGCTCTGCGATCTCGAGCCCCAGCTCCCCGCAGGCTGGCGCGCGGTCGACGCGGGTTGCGGCTCGGGCATTCTCGCCATAGCCGCCGCCATCCTTGGCGCCTCCGATGTCGAGGCGTTCGACTACGATCCCGCAAGTGTCCGCATCACCAAGGCGAACGTACGCGCCAACCGCACCAAAGGGGTGCGGACCGCCGAAGCGGACGTCCTGCACTGGAAGCCGGCGGGCACGGTCGATGTCGTGATGGCCAATCTCTTCAGCGACCTGCTCATGAAGGCGGCACCGGTGCTCAAGCGCGCCACGAAGCGCCAGGGATGGCTGCTCTTCTCCGGCGTATTGCGCACGCAGCTCGCCGAGGTACTGGAGACCTTCCAAAAGCTCGGCTTCGAGGTCGAGCGCACGGTGATTCGCGGCAAATGGTCGGCGGGCCGGCTGCGGCGCATCCGCTAAAACTCCGATGAAACCCCTGCTTCTCCCATTACTCACCGCCGTCCTCGGCTTTCAAACCTGCATGGCGGCCGATTTTTATGTCAGCGGGAAACCCGGCATCTATCGCGGCGCCATCGACGGCGCGACCGGTACGCTCGGCCAGCTGACGCTCGCCGTTGCCGAGAAGCACCCGGGATTCCTTGCCCTCTCGCCAGATGGCTCGTCCCTCTATGCGGGACTCGCGCGATCGGTGGCGGCATTTTCCGTCCAGGCGGACGGCTCATTGAAAAAACTCAATGAACTGGAATCCGGCGGGGATGACCCGTGCCACGTCGCGGTGGATCGCACCGGGCGCTACGTTTTCGCGGCGAACTACGAAAATGGGACACTGGCGTGTTTTTCCACGAACCCGGACGGCTCCCTCGCCAAACGCCTCTCCGTGACCCAATTCACGGGATCGGGCCCGGACCAGGGCCGGCAAAAAACCGCCCACGCGCACGCGGTCTATCTAGATGCGGAGAACAAGTTCCTCTACGCCTGCGACCTCGGCTCGGACCGGGTGTGGATTTTTAAATTCGACGCGGCCACCGGATCGCTCACCCCGGCGGAATCGATCGCCGGAAAGATCCCGCCCGGTCACGGACCACGGCATCTCGCCTTCCGGCCGGACGGCCTCCGCGCGTATGTGTTGAACGAAATGGGCGGCAGCCTGACCACGTTCGATCGCAACTCGAAGACCGGGGCATTGACCGCCCTGGAGACCATCTCCGCCCTCCCTGCGGACAAGCCGCAGCAGGACGCCTCGCTGGCCGAGATCGTGTGCCATCCATCGGGCAAATGGCTCTACGGCTCGAACCGGCGCGACCACACAATTGCCGTTTTTGCCCTGGCCGACGACGGCAAGGCGACTCTGCTGGAGAATGCTCCATCCGAGGCCAAAGCGGTCCGCTCCTTCGCGGTCGATCCCGACGGCCGCTGGCTGGTCGCCGCGGGTCTTTCCGACAACCGCCTGGCAGTTCTGAAACTGGATCCCTCCACCGGGAGGGTCACGCCCACCGACCAGACCGCGCCCGTCGAGGGGCCCATGTGCGTGCTCTTTGTGCCGAACCCGGATCAGCCGGCCAAAAGGTAAGCCGGGATGGAGCGGGTCCTCAAGCCGCGGTCAGCCCGCCATTCACATGCAGATTCTGACCCGTGATAAATGAGGCGGCATCGCTGGCCAGGAAGGTCACGGCACCCGCGACATCCTCCGGCACGCCCCAGCGGTTGGCCGGGATGAGCGCACGATACTCGTCCTTCAAAGACTGCGGATCGTTTTCGTGCCGCTCGACGGGAATCCAGCCGGGGGAAACCATGTTCACGGTCACCCCATAAGGCGCGACCTCCGTCGCCAGGCTGCGATGGAGCCCATTCTGACCTCCCTTAGCCGCCACGTAGGCGGTAAAATTCGGAACGTTCCGCTGCACGACTTCAGAGCCGATATTGATGATGCGTCCCCAGCGCTGCGCCTTCATGTGCGGCAGGCAGGCTCGCGTGAGCAGGAAGGGGCTCTTGATGAAAAAATCCACCATGGTCTGAAAGAAGGCCCAGTCGTAATCTTCGATCGGTTTGAGGGGCTGCAGACAGGTCGCATTGACGACCAGAATGTCGATGGGGCCCAATTCGTCGGAGACCTGCGCGGCCATGCGGCTTACGGAATCCTCATCGGTGACATCGGCCCGCGCGAGCATCCCCTCGAGATTTTGACTTTTGAAATCCTCGAAGGTCCGTTCCGCCGTCTCCTGGCCGTGGCAATAGTTCAAAGCCACTTTCGCCCCGGCGTGGCCGAGAGCCAGAGCCATGGCACGACCAAGACCGCGGCTGCTGCCGGTGACCAGGGCCACGCGCCCCTTCAAGGAAAATGCATTGTTCATAGATACGGGAGAATACCTGCTTTTGGTGGGGACTGGATTTATTATAGAGCTACCTCAAATCGGCAAGGAAACCCGCTTCCCCCGATCTCCTCCCTCGAATTGAATTTCCTCCTCCATGAACTTTAGAAAGCGCCCCCTTGCTCTCGTACTCGCGGCCCTTACCCTCAACGGCTGGGCGCAGGAGCCATCGAGCGCGGCCAATCCCTACATCGCCAAAAACGACGTCACGTGGACGACGCTCGGGAAGAACGAGAACGACTCGATGCCCATCGGCAACGGAGACCTCGCCGCCAATGTCTGGACGGAACAGAATGGCGACCTCCTGCTGCTCGTCGCAAAGGCGGATGCCTGGAGCGAGCTCGGAAAACTGCTCAAACTGGGCCGCCTGCGGATCAAGCTGACGCCAAATCCCTTCAGCGAGGCCTCGAATTTCGCCCAGGTGCTCAAGCTGGAGACCGGGGAGATCGAGATCACCAGCGGAAAAAATGTCGTGCGGGTCTGGATCGATGTGAACCGTCCAGTGATCCACGTCGAGGCCCACCTGGACAAACCCGCCTCCCTGCAAGCAAGTCTGGAACTCTGGCGCACGAAGACCCGACCCTACGCGGACCCTTCGCCCGAGAGGGGTGGCTTCTTCGAGTTTGGCGGAGTTCCCATGCCGGTCGATTTTGCGGCGGATACAATTCTTCCGGCGGGGACTGATCGTATCACTTGGTGCCACTACAATCCGGCCAGCATCTATCCGCTCGTGCTCAAGGAGCAGCACCTGGAATCGCTCGCGGACAAATACCCCGATCCCCTGCTGCATCGTTGCTTCGGAGCGACGCTGACCGGGCCGGGATTGGTGAGCAGCGGCGACCAGACGTTGAAGTCGACCGCGCCGGGGAAGGATCTCCGGGTGGATCTCTATGCCCTGACGGAGCAGGGAGCCGAATCTCCAAAGGCCTGGCAAAGCAGCCTCGACTCGCTGGTCGCAAAACTGGCTGGAGAGAATCTCGGCGAGGCGTTGGAGGCTCACCGGCAGTGGTGGCGGGACTTCTGGGGCCGCAGCTGGCTGCATGTGACCGGCAGTCCTGATGCCGACAAGGTTTCGCAAGGCTACGTGATGCAGCGCTGGATGCTGGCGTGCTCCTCACGGGGTGCCCAACCGGCCAAGTTCAACGGCGGGCTATTCACCGTCGGTGGGGATATGCCCGAGGGGAAGGATTCCGATCGCGTGGCCCACAACCCCGACTTCCGCGAGTGGGGCAGCTCGTTCTGGAACCAAAACAACCGCCTCCTTTACTGGCCGCTCATTGCCACCGGCGACCAGGATCTGATCAAGCCGTGGTTCGACCTGTATCTCAAGGCGCTGCCCCTGGCCCGGGATCGCACCCGGCTCTACGACAAGCACGATGGCGCCGCCTTCATCGAAACGATCTCCTTCTGGGGATTGCCGAATCTCGGCGATTTCGGCTGGGACAATCCGTCCAACGAAATGAAGAGCGCCTGGATGCGGTTTCACACGCAGGGGGCCATCGAAATGATCGCGCAGATGCTCGACAGCTACGACTACGCTCAGGATGCGGATTTCGCGCGCTCGTCCCTGGCTCCATTTGCGGCCGAAATCGTCACCTATTACGACCGGCACTGGCCTCGCAACGAGGACGGAAAAATCAAGATGTTCCCCGTCCAGTCCCTCGAGACCTACCAGCGGGACGCGACCAACCCCACGCCCGATATCGCGGGCCTCAAGTATGTTCTGCCCCGGCTTCTGGCTCTTCCAGAGTCGTTGACCACGGCGGAGCAGCGCGCCGTCTGGTCGCGCGTGCTCAAGGACCTGCCGCCGATCCCGCTTGGAAAAACCGCTCATGGGAAGCTCCCTCCCTTCGGCAAGGGCGACGCCGACGGCACGCCGGTCATCCTGCCGGCCGAGAAATACGGCAAAACGAGCAACTCGGAAAATCCGGAACTCTACGCCGCTTTTCCCTATCCCCTCTATGGCATCGGCAAGCCGGACCTCGAGCTGGCGCGCAATACGTTCGCCGCGCGGCTTTTCCCACAGGATACATGCTGGGGACAGGATGGCCCGCAGGCCGCCATTCTGGGACTGACCGACGTGGCAAAAACGGCGGCGATTCACGAGTTCACCGCCTACGGCGATCAACGATATCCATGGTTCTGGAAAGCGGGTCACGACTGGACTCCCGATCTCGACAACGGCGGCACGGGCATGATCACCCTTCAGCTCATGCTCATGCAATGCGACGGCCGGCGCATCCAGCTCCTGCCCGCGTGGCCTGTGGACTGGACGGCTGACTTCAAGCTCCACGCCCCGTTCCAAACCGTCGTGGAAGGCCACGTGGAGAACGGCAAGGTCACGAACTTGAAGGTGACGCCGGAATCCCGCGCCAAGGACGTCGTCGTGTCGTCCGGGCAGGTGAAATAAAAACCGGCACGCAGCTCGCAACGGCAGGACACCTCCGACAAAAACCGTTGCGAAGTCCGCGCAAGGACATTTTATTGGGAACCATAGTGCCAGAAGGGAAGAAACCACCAGTCAAACGCCAGCCGCTCCGCGATGGTAAAGAGGTCTCGGCCATGGGATGGACGGAAGACGTTCATGGTGCCGTCCTGCTCGTGAAACAAAAGCGCGGCCGGAAATTCTGGACCCTTCCAGGAGGAAAAATTCACGCCAACGAGGGAGTAGAGACCGGGCTGAAGCGCGAGATCCGCGAGGAGACCGGGGCGCGCACGATCTCGGCCACACAAATGGCGCTTTTCGACCGTCCCACGAAACGGAACATCACCTTCCTCTATCGCGTGTCGCTCCAGTTCGTGAAAGCCTGGAAGCCTCCTCCGAACGAAATCGCACTCGTCGAGTATCACTCGAAGCTGCCTCGCGACGCCTCGCCCTCGCTGAAATACTTCTGGAAACTGCTGCGTCCACGGGGTTAAGCCGCTAAAAAGTGCATTGACGCCCCTTGGAAACCGCCGATAGGTTTTCCCTCCGCTCCTGATGTCCCCGCCTCTCGGGCGGGTCTGCCACTCACCGTGGCTCCCTACAAAGTCCGCATGTCAGAAGAGCTCGCATACGTCATCGTCACGCCATACTCGATCCGCAAATCGAGAACCGGCGGCATTGTTTCCCGCCTCCTATCACGCTCCGGACTCGAACTCGTCGCCGGCCGCATGTTCGCTCCGAGCCAAGAGCTCATCGAGGAGTATGCGAAGTCGATCGTCACGGAGACCGATGCCCGCCATCGCCGTACCCAGGAGCTGATCCGGGAGTACGTGCTCAAGAATCTCGCGCCAAATGCCGAAGGCAAGCGCCGCCGCGCCCTCCTGCTCGTCCTGCGCGGGGAAGACGCCGTCAACCGGGTCCTCTCGGTCGCGGGCCATATCGTCCACGAGCGCACCGCCGGCGAGACCATTCGCGACACTTACGGCGACTACATTTCCAATGGCGACGACGAGCCGGCCCACTACTTCGAGCCCGCGGTCCTCGCCGCACCGAACCGCGAAACGGCCGAGGCCGACCTGAAGCTGTGGGCAGCCTACTCCGACAAGGACGGCGGCGTCCTCGAGGACATCGTCCCTTACCCGGCCGGTGCCTCCGTCGAGAAGACGCTCGTCCTGATCAAGCCGGACAACTTCCGTTTCCCGAACGGCCGCCCCGGCGGCGTGCTCGATCTTTTCTCTCGGACCGGCCTCTCGATCATCGGCTTCAAGGTCCATCACATGAGCGTTGCCCAGGCTGAGCAGTTCTATGGTCCGGTGCTGGAAGTGCTCGAGGGAGTCTTCCGCGGATCTTCCGGCCAGCGCGCACGCCTCGCGGTCGAGGAAGAACTCGGCATCCCGCTCGGCGAAGAGGTGGAAAAGACTTTCGGCGACGTGCTTGGCCCGATCGCCGGCCGTGCCCACTGGGAGAATATCGTGCAGTTCATGGCGGGCGGACGTCCCAGCCAGGTCACTCCGGAGCAGCGGGAAGCGCCCGGCTCCGAGAAATGCGTCGCGGTAATCTATCAGGGCGTGGATGCCGTGAAGAAAATCCGCGGCGTGCTCGGCCCCACCGATCCATCGAAAGCGCCCTTCGGCACGATCCGGCGCGAGTTCGGCCAGACCATGATGGTCAACGCCGCCCACGCCTCGGATTCTCCGGAAAATGCCCAACGCGAGATGGGCATCATCCGCATCGACGAAAACAATCTCAAACCGCTGGTTGAAACCCACTTCAACCATCAGTAGCCTACACACCCACTTAAAAGCCCGATCACCATGCAACTCTCCTCTCGAGTAG
>Ga0310811_10011971_pt1 | contig 11262 bp, 10 predicted proteins | sample YCmetagenome_FD_207642 | JGI IMG/M metagenome (GOLD analysis project Ga0310811, IMG submission 207642) | Soil microbial communities from experimental microcosm in Duke University, North Carolina, United States - YC | ecosystem: Engineered > Artificial ecosystem > Soil microcosm > Unclassified ... | reverse complement strand
GCCCGAGCGGATCCTGCGGGAAGTCGAACTGTCCTGTTCGAAGCGGAAGACGTCCCAGGCGACCGCCGGCCCGCTCGGCAGGTCGGTCTCCGAGTGGACCAGCACGTACGAGCCGTCGACCAGGACGCGGACCGGCTTGACCGATATCTGTCCTTGGGGGTTCGAAGCCAGCCACGCCTTCAGGCCGGACAGTCCGCCGGCGACCTGCGGGTCGTGCTGGATGAACTTCTTGGGGTCGAATCTCAGCCCTGGCCCACCCTGGCAGGCATCGGCCTGACCGCCACCAGACGCCACCGGTGATCGGCAGCATCGTCCTTAGTGGACATCTGGTCGACGCCGATCAGCAGGCCGCTGTGGACGTTCTGAATGTGGAGCACCACACCTCGAACTCCTGTAGGCCCCAGCCGGTGCCGCCACCACGGTTGGGGGCGACGACCCGCAGCCGATCGGTGTGCACCGTGGGGAAGGTGACCTCGTCGGACTGCCGGACCTGGCCGGGCACGGTGGCCCAACCGTCGCCGGTGTCGTACTGGAGATCGTACGACAGCGGCAGGCGCACGCCGCCACCATCGTCGTAGAAGGTGAGGCGGACTTCGCTCACCGACACCTTGCGTTGGAAATCGACGCCGTAGTAGTCGCTGGCGTCGGGGGAGGCGTAGCTCGTCCAACGGCTGTTCTCGGGAATGCCGGTGCGGTAGACGATGCCGTCGATCGCGTTCCAGGTGTTGTCGTAGGGGGAGGTGTAGGACGCGAACGGCTGCGGACCGCTCGCGAGACGCTGACCGTTGGCGGCGATGTCGACCAGGCCGGCGGCGGGCTGGATGATCGCCGGCCCGACGGGCACCGTCACGGCCTCCAGCGTCGGCGAGGACGTCCTCTGATGGCCGTCGACGTACACGTGCAGGCCCGTGCCCTGGTGATACCGAGAACCGGTGCGGTCCCACAGCACCGTGATGTTGTGCCCGTGGTAGGGCGTGTTCTCCAGCGCGAAGTAGTCCCAACTGGACGGGGCCAGGGGCTTGACCGTCAGGGTGTTCCCGGCCTGGCCGCGCAGACCGATCAGGCCGGAGATGACGTTGTCGTCGAAGGTGGAGTGGTTGTAGTCCTCGCTGTGGTCGTACGAGTCGTAGATCCAGGTGGGCTGGTCCGGGTCGTGCGCCTCGGCCACGTACGGCTGTCCGTTGCGGTACTGGGTGGCCGCGTAGGTGTGCAACATCGACACGTAGTCGGCGGCGGCGATGACCGACTGTGCCGGGTAGTCGTCGAGCAGGTCGGCCACGCCGGTCAGCGTCTGTGAGGTCTCGTACGGCCAGGACGGCCCGTCCCAACGGCAGCACTGAGAGGCCTCGTGCATGAACCACCGACTGCGTCGCTCGGTGGTCGTCGGCCCGTACGCGGCGGCGAAGCCGTTGGGGTCCTTCAACTGTGCGAACGCCGAGGAGTCCGATGCCGCCGGCATGTCGAACATCCACGGCACGAAGCCCATCTCCTCGCGCGTGTCGAGCAGCGCGTGGGAGGGGTTGTTGTCCCGTGGCATGTCGTAGAAGAACTGGCGGTTCGGATCCCACAGGTGAGTCTGCATCGCCGCCCGCAAGGCCGAGGCGCGGTGCGCGAAGTCGGCGGCCGTCGCGGTGTCGCCGGCCAGCCCGGCGATCTTGGCGATGGCCATGGCATCGCCGTACTGATAGGCGTTGATGGTCGGCCGGAAGCCGGCGCCGCCGTGGTACGGGTCGCTGGACTCGTACGAGGACGGCGAGTACTCGGTGGCATCCCAGACCGGGACCTGCCAGTACAGGCCGAGGTCGCGGTCGAAGTGATTGGCCCACCCGTCGTACTGGCGGATCAACGCCTGCCGCTCGGCGGTGGTGAAGCCGGTGTCACCGGCCGCGAGGTACTGCTGCCACACCGCGCTCGCCGCCCAGAAGCTGTACTCGTGCGCCCAGTCGCCGGTGTCGGGATTGACGTCGTCGGTGCGCGGCTTGGCGAGCTGGCCCGGGCCGTTGAGCCAGTAGTCGATGTCGTCCCTGGTGTACTGCTGGTTCCGCAGCCAGCGGCCCTCGGTGATCTGGTGGCCGGCCGCCGCCACGATGCCGCCGTAGGGGGCGCCGTAACTGGCCGGCTGGAGGAACTCGGTGGACAGCCAGCCGTATTCCGGCCCGGTGTAGACCAGATGTTCCTTGTAGGTCTGCCAACGGTAGTAGTAGACGTCCTGGATCTGTTGGTCCGGCACCTCCAGGAACGGGATGTTGGCCTCGTACCACCCGGGATTCTCGACCGAACCGAGTAGGGCGGTGTGGTTGAGGAACGTGGTCGCCGCGGCCGGACCGCCGACGGCGGAGGCGGCCGGCGCGGCGACCACGAGCAGTGCCGCGGCCGCGGCTGCCGCCCACCAGGTCCGCCTCATGTCAGTGCTTTCCGGCACGCAGGGCGAGCAGCGCGAACATGCCGCCGACCACCGGGCGCGCTTGGAAACCGGACTGCCGGCCGGAGATCGTGTCGTAGAGGTCGGTGAAGGGCACTCGGCTGGCGCTGGTCGTCACGAAGTCGTAGACGTCGTCGACGAACGCGTCACGAACCGCGGGGTGGTCGTGCTGCCAGGCCGCGGTCCACAGCGCCCAGTCGGCCTTGGTGTAGGAGTGCCGAAGGTCCAGCGGCGTGCCGAACTGGTTGCGGTGCTTGAGATACCAGGCCCCTTCCTCGGACGTCACCGCGGCCGGAATCAGGTTCAGGCCGAGCAGCGTGTCGGCGAAACCGTTGTACTTCAGGCTCCAGGTGCCAGGGCGGTCGTAGGCGAGCTTGAGCTGCCCGGTGGTGTCGGTGGCCTTGGCCTGCCACTGGGCGATGTAGTTCTTGGCCACGCCCAGGTAGTGCGCGGCGTCCGCGGTGTTGCCGGCCGCCGTGGCGATCTGGGACATCGCGCCGATGGCGACGATGCCCTTCAACGCCAGGTTGGCGCTGTGCGCGATGAAGCCGGTGAAGTCGTCGGTCTGGTTCTGGTAGCCGGGGTCCAGGGCGTTGTCGACGAGGTAGTCGGCCCACTGCTTGAGGATGGCGTAGTGGCCGGTCTTCTTGGCCGCGGCGAACATGATGAGCATGTTGGCCGACTCCTCGACCGGCATGTCCTCCTCGTTGCCGTCGTTGTGGCCGGCGGCGTTGGGGTAGCTGGAGCCGAGGTCGTGCTCGGCGAAGGCCTTGGGCCAGCCGCCGGTCTCGGCGTAGTCCAGCACGGGTTCCAACAGCAGGCTCAGGTACTGGGGGTCGAGGTAGGCGAACACGGGCATCGCCGGGTAGAGCACGTCGATGGTGGAGACGTTGCCGTCGCTGGAGATCTCCTTGAGGAACGCCCACGGCTGGCCGTCGCGGACCACCAGTTCGGTGCCGGCGTAGGCCTGACGTAATGCCAGCGCGCACAGGGCGGCGTACTTGTCGCCGCCGGCGCGGCGGGCGTCGCTGCTCACCTTGTCGTCGAGGCGGTCCGAGCGGCTGAAGGCCTGCCTGTCCGCGTGGAACTCCGCGACCATCTGACGCCAGTCCGACCAGTACTTCGTCCACAATGGATTCAGCGGCGTGCCCAGGTAACTCACCGCCGGGGTGCGGATGTGCCCGACGGAGACGACGAACGGATCGGTCCGACCGTTGACGGGCCCCAGGTCGAGGTTGAACCCGGCCACCGGCCAGCGATCGCTGATCCGGCGTGGCTGGGCGGGGTCCATGGCGTTGCCGAGCCGCGCCTTCTGCCGCACGGCGACGTCCTCACCGATCTGCCAGGTCAGCCCGGGCCGCTCAGCGGTGCTCCAGGTGACCGTGCCCCAGGACGCCATGTCGCCGTTCTCGGCCAGCAGGCCCGGGTCGGCCGGGGTGAACGACAGCGAGCGAACCCCATTGGCTGACGTCGAATCCCAGTTCACGGCGGCGTTCGAGTCGCCGTTGGTCCATTCGGCGCTGATGTCGAGATACAGGGAGACCTGGTGCGCCTTGCCGTCGATGCTGCGGGCCTGCACCGCGATGTAGGACAGCGGCATGGACTGTCGCCGCAGGTCACCGGGCTCGATGGGGGACAGGAATGTCACCGTGAGCTCGATGCCGCCGCCGTTTTGCGTGAACCGGGACTTCGTGGGCGTGACGGTCACGTCGGTCTGGATCATGCCGCGCGGCGCGGCGTCGGGCAGGCCCGGTGCGCCGGCGAACACGTAGGCCACGCCGTCGATCCGGGCGATGCCGGTCATGGCGGTCGTTCGGCCGGTCCAGAAACCGGCCCACTCGCCGGCCAGGTAGTCACCGGCCAGCCAGGTGCTCAGGTACGGCGAGCGGACCGCGAGCGGCGTTGCCGGCGGCCGCACCGGGTGGAAGCCCGATGGCGCCGAGGAGTTCCGCGACTCCTCGGCGGCCGACGCGTTCGGGGCCAACAGGGACGATGAGGCGAGCGTCAGGCCGGCGGCGCCGGAGAACCGGAACAGGTCACGGCGGCCAAGCGACGCCGGGCCCGGTTCAAGGTGATGGCGGTCAGAGGACACAGTCGTCTCCGGTGATCGCAGGGGTAGGGACATCGCGTGTCTCACCGGTCTTACATCGTTGGCACAACGTTGTAAATCTGTCTGTCCGGTTCAGGACAGTGAACAAGTGTCCCTGTCGGTCGATGCTCGTAGGAGCCCAGAGATACGGCACGCCGAGCGGTAACCTGGGGCCGGCACGGCTCGGACGGAGGCGCGGAGGCAGATGAGCGAGACAGATCCGCACATCCACGTCGAGCGGAAGGTGCTGGAGGCCGGTCCTGCTGTCCGCAACCTGATCTCGTCGGTTGTGGGCCGTGTGACCGACGCGCCGAGCGTCGTCACCACCGGGTGTGGACGTCAGGTGCCGTATGCGATGACCTCCCCTCATCCGGAAGCCGTCACCTGCCTCGCGTGCCGAGAACACGCTCACCGTGAATACCTGGGCTTCGCCGACCAGATCGAGCGACTGGGCCAAGGCCCGATGCCAGGCATGAACATCACCGGCGACCACGTGGTCGGGGCCGTGAAACGGCTGCGGGACCTCGCGAAGAGGTTCTCCAGCCCACGCGGTTGACCGGGTAGCTGGTAGCTACGTAGCCGTCGAAGGTCGGAACGTCACGAGTCCGCGCCGAGCTCTTCCCGGACATTCCTGGGCCTTACGGTTGGTGACGGCGCCGACGAGGCGTGAACTTGGTGCCCGCCAACGGGTCGGCACCTCTGCGGCGGGTGCGCTCGCCGACTACCCCGAACACGCCCCACAGCACGACGAGCAGGCCGGTCGAGGCGACCAGCAGCGTCCTGATCACCGGGATGTCGGCCGGATCGACGTGGTCGCCGAGCCTGGGTGCGAGCACGCCGGCCGGGTCCTCGACAACGTCGACGTGTTCACCGGGCTCCGGCCGGTCGTCCACCGCGACCGGGTCGCCGATCAGCGAGTCGTCCGGCCGGCGCAGTCGGGCCGCGCAGGCCAGGCCGCCGCCCTTGACGCGCTGGCAGCTGGTGGACACCACCGTCGCGGTGATGCGCGTGCCGTGGTCGGCCAGGTACCACAGCGAGCTCAGGCCGACCATGGCCATGCAGAACCAGGTGGCCAGCACCGTCGGGAACAACGGCCAGACCCGCCGGACGAGCACGATCGCGACACTGGCCGCGACCGCCCCGCCCAGCACGCCCAGGATGAACGAGAAGACCTGCACGACGCCGCTGCCGCTGGTCGCGCCGATCCCGATCAGCCCGCAGGCCAGCAGCGTGGTCAGCAGACAGAGCCCGACACGCACGGTGGCCCGACGCCAGCCCCACGGGGTGAGCCGGTCCGATCCGGCCCGGGAAGGCAAACGCGTGTCGTCGGCCGGCATTCGCGGATTCTGGCACGTCAGTGCCCCACCAGGGCGCAGAACCGGAATTCCGTACTCACAACTCCTGTGTGCGCCAGCGGCACTGCGCTAGCGTGACCTCGGACTGCGCGCACACCAGGGGGAATCATGCGCCGACTGGTCACCTCCGTCACCTGCGCCCTGCTGCTCGTTGCCGGCACCGGCACCGCCATCGCGGGGACCGACCCACGCCAGACCGCACTGGACAACGCCGTGCAGGCCGGCAATCCCGGCGTGATCGCGGTCGCCTCGGACCCGGCCGGCCGCTGGCGCGGCCGCTCCGGTATCGGCGACGTCGCCACCGGAGCCAAGCCCGACACCGACGGACGGTTCCGCGTCGGCAGCGTCTCCAAGACGTTCACCGCGACGCTCGTGCTCAAGCTCGCCGCGAAAGGCACGTTGGGGCTGGACGACCCCGTGTCGAAGTACCTGCCCGGTCTGCTGCCCTACCCGGAGCCGATCACCATCCGGCAGCTGCTGCAGCACACCAGCGGCCTGCCCCGCGACCTCGCCCCGCAGTACACCTTCCGGTCCCTGCCCGACATCGACACCGAACGCTTCCAACACTTCGGCGAGGTCGAGGCGATCAACGACAGCACCGTGCAGCCGCTGCTGTTCCCGCCGGGCACCAACTGGTCGTACTCCAACACCGGCTACAACGTGTTGGCGCTGCTGGTGGAGAAGCTGACCGGCCGGCGGTTCGAGCAGGTCCTCGCCGACTGGATCACCGGCCCGCTGCACCTGCGCGACACCTTCCTGCCCAGGGACTTCCCGCTGGTGCCGGATCCGGCGCTGCACGGCTACGAGCAGCTCTATCCGGCGCCGCACGGGCTGACCGACGTCACCGTGTACAACCTCAGCCGCTACTTCGGGGCGGGCGACATCATCTCCAGCGGGGCCGACCTGAACCGGTTCTTCCATGCGCTGCTCGGCGGCCAGTTGCTGCCGCCCGACCTGCTCGCGCAGATGAAGACCACCGTCCCGTGGCCGGGCCAGGGCGGGCTGCTCAGCTACGGGCTCGGCCTGATGCACCTGTCGCTGTCCGGCTTCTGCGGTCCCGGTGCCCCCAGCGTCTGGGGCCACGGCGGGGACGTGCCGGGATACAACACCTGGAGCATGAGCGACGAGACGGGCACCCGCCAGATCACCGTGGAGTCCAACCTCGATCTCACCGCCCCGATTCCCGCGATGGCCGGCCGGCTCCTGGCGATGGCGACCGAGTTCTGCACCCCGAGTGTCTCCGGCGCGGAATCACGCGCCGCCCAAATCCAGAGTGCCGTCCACGGATGACGCCTGAGCCCGAGAGCCAGTCCGGCGCGGAAGTTCACCGAGCCGTCGTGGGCGCCGTTCGTGCCGAGGCGAGTCCGGACGGCGGCACGCTACATGTTCCTCACATACCGGTCCGGCCGAGGAGTCGAACTCGAGCGGTGCGCCCCGGGCCGCCGGCTCCTGCTTGTCCGTCTTGAGGTCCTTGGCCCAGTAGCCGATGTGGTCGAAACGAGACCCCTCGGTCGCGTCCCAAGGACTGCCGGCGGGGCCCTGGATCACGTCGAAGAAAGGCGGCCCTTCGACGGAAAAGACGATGCTGTACTCCCCGTCTCCCAGCTTGCCGGCACGGATCGGGCTCCAGGCCACGCCGATCACGCTCATGCCGCAGGTCGTGTGGCGGACGTCCGCCTGGGCGGCCCGATCAATGGCGTTGATCACGAGCAGGGGCCCATGCGTCACGTTGGCCAGGCGGACGCGGTTGTTCTGCCGGGTGCGTTGAGCAAGCTCGTCAACAGCTGAAGTCGTTCGTGGTCCGGACCGCCCGGCTCCGCGGTGTAGACGATGAGCACGGGACCGGGAGCACCCGGCATCGGGTAAGCGTCCCAGTCCAGGTTCAGCTCGCCGACCAGCGGGTGGTTGACGCGCATCCGACCGCGTGTGGTGTCCTCGACGTCGTGGCGGGCCCAGAGCATCGCGAACTCGGTACTGCGCACCGCCAGCTCACCGACCAGTTCGACCGCGCGGGGGTGCCCCGGCTGGGCGGCGACCTGGGCCCGTAGCATTGCGGTCAGTTCGGCGACGGTGGCCGCCCGCTCCGGGCACGTCTGGTCGGCCTCCGGGTGCAGTAACAGCGCCAGCAGGTTCCGCTCGGCTTGGGGCAACTCGGTGAACGCGCCGAGTAGAGCGCCGGCCAGCGGGTTCCAGGCCAGCATGTCCAGGAAGCGCCCGACGACCAGGGCGGGCGAAGTCGTCGCGTGCAGCAACCGCACCGTGGTCGCCGGCACCTCCTCGGGTGGGTACACGCGAACGGGGCGGGCGGGGGTGCGCGCGGCGGCGGCAAGGCTGCGCAGGTGCCGGGTCTCCTCGGCGGAGAAGTTCAGCGCGTGGGCGATGGCGTCGAGGACCTGATCGGAGGGCCGCACGTCGCGGCCCTGCTCCATGCGCTGGTAGTAGTCCGAGCTCACGCCGGCCAGCAGGGCCAGTTCCTCGCGGCGAAGCCCGGCGACACGCCGTCGCGGACCCGGCTCCAGACCGACGTCCTGCGGCCGTACCCGGGTTCGCCGCGTCCGTAGGAAGTCGGCGAGCGCGCGGCGGGGATCGTCGGTCATCGACCCAGTATGCCGGTGGTGTGACGGGCGAGGGTGGGTCTGGCGGTCCCAGGAAAACCCGAACGACCGAGCTGACGCAAGCAGGGCCGAGGATCGGTGTCGCACCAGCCGCTCACGGAAGGAACCGCGACATGAAGGCCGCACAGATCATGAGCTTCGGGACGCCGGACGTCCTTCGGGTCACCGAAACCGAGACCCCCTCGCCCGGCGCCGGAGAAGTCCTGGTGGCGGTCGAGGCATCCAGCGTGAACGGACACGACACGATCGTTCGCACCGGTAAAGTAAAGATGGTGTCGGGCCGTAGGTTCCCGATCGGCGCCGGTCTGGACTTCGCCGGTGCCGTCGTCGCAGTCGGCGCCGGCGTCGAGGGCTACCGAGCCGGGGACCGGGTGTGGGGCATGGTGCACCCGCGGCGGCGACACACCACGGCCGCGGCGGCCGAATACGTTGTGGTCACCGCCGACCGCATCGGGCTCGCTCCCGCGGGTGTCTCGGCGATCGAGGCGGCGTCCCTGGTCGTCGCGGGCAGCACCGCGTTGATCGCGTTGCGAGACAGTGTCGGGCTGGGCGATGGCGAACGGGTCCTGGTCCGTGGCGCGGCGGGTGGCGTCGGGACCGCAGCCGTGCAACTGGCTCACGCGATGGGCGGCCATGTCACCGCGCTGGCCCGCGACCGCCACGCCGAGGCCCTGCGTGACCTGGGGGCCGACGAAGTCCTCGACTACGGTGCCACCACCTCGGACGAGATCGGTCCATTCGACGTCATTCTCGACACGGTCGGCTCCGAGTTGAACTGCTACCGCGGCAGGCTGTCCAAGGGTGGCCGGATGGTCACCGTCGGATTGTCGGCTCCCGCACTGGCCGCGATCGCGGCGTCGACCATCCACGGCGCTCGGCGTATTCGCACGTTCAGCGCCAATCCCGATTCCGCCGTGTTGGACGACCTGGCTGGCCACGTCACCTCCGGCGCGTTGCGACCGACCGTGCACAGCGTGTACCCGCTGACCGACATCACCGTTGCGCACCAGGCATTCGAACACGGCGGCGTCATGGGAAAACACGTGCTCGCCATCTCGCACTGACGCATCGAACGCGCCATCAACCCGACCAACCGCCCAAAGCCACCGTCCGCTACTGCCGATGGGCGGGTCGCTCAGCCCTGGCGAGTCGGTCGAATGGTCAGGTCCCCGATTTCGACGTCGTCGGGTTGGTCGATCGCGAAGGCGATCGCCCGGGCCACCGCCGTGGCGTCGATCCCCAGATCGGCCATGTTCCGCGTGGCCTGTTCGCGCACGGCCGGATCGTCGACGGCGTTGTCGATGAGCTCGGTGCGGACGTAGCCCGGGGAGATCGATGTCGTCCGCAGGAACCCGTCGGTGCTCTCCTGCCGCAGGCCCTCCAGGAGGGTGCGTACCGCGTTCTTCGTCCCGGCGTACACCGCCTGGGTGGGGACGATCTTCAGTCCCGAGGTCGAGACAACGGTGACGAGGTGGCCACTGCCCTGGCGACGAAACACGGGCAGGGCGGCGGCGATCCCGTGCAGGATCCCCTTGATGTTCACGTCGACCATCGCCGACCAGCCCTCGACGTCCAGGTCGGCGACGGAACCGATCCTGGCGATCCCGGCGTTGCCCACCAGGACGTCCAGCCGGCCGAAGCGCTCGACCGCGAGGCTGACGAACGACCGGAGATCGGCGGGATCGGTGACGTCCACGCGCATGGCGGCCGCCTGGCCGCCGTCGGCTTCGATTTCGGCGACCAGCTGGTCCAGCCGGTCCGTGCGGCGGGCGCCCAGGACGACGGACGCGCCGAGCGAGGCGAGGTGGCGAGCTGTCGCCGCACCGATTCCGCTGCTGGCACCGGTGATGGCGACGACCTTGTGGTGAATGGTCATGACGATCCTCTGCTTAGAATGGACACATGTCCGGTTACCCCGACGACCTTAGCGGACACGTGTCCGCTTCTGTCAAGAGTGGCGGAGCGCAGCGTGCCGACGCACAGCGCAACCGCGAGCGGATCCTGCAAGCAGCGCGCGACCTCGTGCGTGAGCCGGGGGAGCTGAAGCTCAACGCGGTCGCGAAGGCGTGCGGCATCGGGCAGGGCACGCTGTACCGGCACTTCCCGACACGTGAGGACCTCCTCGTCGAGGTGTACCGCCGTGAGGTGGACGACCTGGTCGCCGAGGCTCCGCGGCTGCTGGCGACTCACGAGCCGCTGGAGGCGTTGGCGGCGTGGTTCGACCGAGTGGCCGCCTACGCCCGGGTCAAGCGCGATGTGTTCGCTGCCGTCGAGGCGGCGACATGGCGCGGCCTCGCCGCCCATAGCCTCGGTCCGATCGGTGAAGCGGTGGAACTTCTGTTGGCCGCCGGTCGCTCGGCCGGCAGCATCCGCGCCGACGCCGAAGCCCGCGACGTCATTGTGCTCATCAGCTGGTTGTCACGGCTGGACGACGCCGAACTCGACGCTCGGGGGCCGCGGTTGCTGTCGATCCTCGTCGACGGTCTCCACGCACACCGCCCCTGACGCGAATGTGCTGTGGATCCGGCTCGTGACGGGCGACGGCCGTCCATCGAGTCCGGCGGCGGTGGGGACATAGGTCACCTGCCAACGAGTACGACCGAGGATTCCGTGATGCCCGGCCGTGTCGTGTGGTCCGTATCGGCGGGCGGGTCGCCGTGGCCAGGCGGCCGAGGGCTGGCGTGCTCCGCCGGAGTGTGCCGGACCATCCGGTCCCATCGCACAGCCCCGGCCTCAGCGGATCGCGATGCCCAACAACCTGTCCCGCAACGTGGTGAACCG
>Ga0310811_10011970_pt1 | contig 11262 bp, 7 predicted proteins | sample YCmetagenome_FD_207642 | JGI IMG/M metagenome (GOLD analysis project Ga0310811, IMG submission 207642) | Soil microbial communities from experimental microcosm in Duke University, North Carolina, United States - YC | ecosystem: Engineered > Artificial ecosystem > Soil microcosm > Unclassified ... | reverse complement strand
CTGACAAACAAGTTTTTATATGATTTGAAACGTTTAAGCAACTTCGCCATATCCTGCTAACAAACACGATTGTAACACACTTTATCTAACAACCCAAACAAACAACGTATGAGACGATTGCTGGCGATTCTCCTCGTCCTTATCACATCGTTCCTCTCCGCCACCGCCTACGCGGACCCCGGGAACAACTTTTTCAAAAAGATCACCGGTAAGGTGTACAATGCCGACGGCTCTCCCCTTTCAGGCGCAACGGTCAACTTCAAAGGCTCAACGACCTCCGTCACCACCGACGCATCAGGCACATTCACCATCGACCTGCCCGACAACAGCTCCAACCCCGTACTCGTCATCAGCGCCGTAGGCTACGCCACTAAAGAGGTTTCCATCAAAGGCTCCGATCACTTCGACGTCTTCCTCGATGTCGATATCAAAAAACTCAGCGACGTCGTCGTAGTCGGCTACGGCACCCGCCAACGCAAAGACCTCACCGGCTCCATCGCTTCCGTATCCGCCGCACAAATAGAACAACGGCCAGTCAGCTCCTATGAAGACGCCCTCGCCGGTGCCGTACCCGGCATCGACGTCGCCCCCAGAAGCGCAAAACCCGGTAACATCTCCGAGATAACGATCCGCGGTATCGGCACCATCTCCGGCGACCGCGAACCCCTCTTCGTCATCGACGGATTCCCAACCGACGCGAACAACGCAGCCGCGATCAACCCGGCCAATATCATGTCAATCGACGTCCTCAAAGACGCCTCCTCAACCGCCATCTACGGATCGAGAGGCGCCAACGGCGTCGTCATCATCACCACCAAATCCGGCAGATCAGGCCTCTCCAAAGTCGACGTCAGCCTCAAGACCGGTTTTGCAAAAGCCAACCACCACGATTTTTATAAAACGCTCAACGGCGCCGAGTACACGGAATGGTACAAGGAAAAGGCCCAGTTCAACGGCGACCCCATCCCTTCCTGGATCACCAACTGGGACGGCACCAACACCAACTGGCAGGACCTCATCTACCGTACCGCCCCATTCCGCGACTATAACCTCACCGTCTCCGGCGGCAGCGACAAACTCAGCTATATGTTCTCCGGCGGATTCCTCAACCAGGACGATATCCTCCTCAACGCCGGCTATGACCTCTATTCCGCCCGCATGAAAATGGACTACCACGCATCGAAAAAGATCACCATCGGGATCAACGTCGCACCCAGCTTCACCGTCCAGCGCCTCAGCGCTCCCGAAGACGACTACTCCGCACTGGCCGGCGCCGCCCTCCTCCTTCCCCCTATCATCCCCGCTTTCAACAAGGACGGCACCCCCTCCGACCCCAACAGCTTCGGCATACTGAACAAGGCAATGGCCAACCCGCTCACCATCGCGGCCAACTACCACCAGTCCAACAAGAATTTCTATCTGCTGTCCAACGCCTACGTTCAGGTGGACATCCTGAAAGGACTATCCTTCAAAAGTTCCATCGGCGCAGACCTCACAGACGCCAACTACCGCCTCTTCCAGGCCCAGGGCCTCAACGGACAGGCGCTCTACCCCGTCACCGGCCTCGAACTCAGCAACACCCGCACGATCAACTGGCTCAACGAAAACACACTCAACTATAAAAAGACTTTCGCGGAAGACCACAAACTGGAATTACTCGCCGGCTACACCGTCCAGAAAGTCGACTTCACACAGACAGGCGCCAACGCAAACACCTTCTCCAGCAACCTTGCCCAAACCATCGGCTTCGGCGCCAACCAGACCGCCTACTCCAACGCTACCGGCAATACGCTGCTCTCATACCTCGCCCGCGCCAACTATTCTTATAAGGACAGGTACCTGCTCACCGCAACTCTGGGGCGTATTCCCCTCCGTGGCCGCAGCATGGAACCTCTCCAACGAAGAATTCATGGCAGGCGTAAAAGCCGTCGACCACGCCAAGATCAGGGCCAGCTACGGCGTCTCCGGCAGCAACTTCATCGGCGACTTCACTTCCAAAGCAAGCCTCGCCTCCATCAACCACTCCTTCGGCAATAACAACGTCGTCGGCTATTGGAATGGCGACCCGGGCAACCCCAATCTCTCCTGGGAAAAATCCAAACAACTCGACCTGGGCCTCGACCTCGGTCTGTTCAACAGGGTCAGCGCCACCTTCGACTACTTCAGCAATACCAGCGACGGCCTCCTGCTCAACGTCAACGTCCCCACCTCCACAGGCTACAGCGGCGACCTCGAGAACATCGGCAGCATGCGCAAATGGGGCCTCGAACTCTCCGCCAACGCCAACATCATAAAGACAAAGGATTTTGGCTGGGACATCGGCTTCAACGTCACCCACCTCAAACAAAAAGTCCTCAAACTCGGGCCCACCGGCGCCCCGCTCTACCAGTTCTTCGCCGTTCTTGTGACTAAGATCGGAGGACCCCTCGAACAGGAACACGCCCTCCAGCAGACCGGCATCCTCTCCCAGGCCGATATCAACAATCCCAAAGTCGCCAAAAAGACCGTCGGCGACAAGGCAGGTGACTACAAATTCCTCGACGCCAACAAGGACGGCTTCATCGACGCGTTCAACGGCGAAGACGGCGTCCTCGTAGGAGACAACAACCCGCGCTGGCTCTATGGCATCAATACCAGCGTCCGCTATAAGAACTTCCGCCTCACCGCCCTCCTCCAGGGCCAGCAGGGCGCCAAAATGCTCGACTTCGTTTACCAGATCATGAGCCTTCACACCTACAACACCAACATGGACCATTTCTTCTATGACGGCCGCTATATCTCCGAGACCAACCCCGGCAACGGTCACACCCCGAGAGCCGGCTACAACGACGTCGGCGCCGTCTCTTCATGGGAAGTACAAAAGACAGACTACCTCCGCATCCGCAACATCAACCTGGCCTACACATTTCCGTCTGACCTCAGCCACAAACTCCTGGTCAACGACCTGCGGGCCTACGTCTCGGTAGAGAATCTTTACACCTTCAAACAATACCGCGGAGGTAACCCGCAGGCAGTCCGCAACGGCTTCGACACCCAGATCTTCGGCGACCACAAAACCCTCGGTCTGAACTCCGTTGCCACCGCCCCGCTTCCCCGCATCTTCACACTGGGTATCAATTTCTCATTCTAGTAAATGCAATGACCATGCGAAATATAATCAAACAACATACTACAGGTTCGCGCATCGCCCTCACGCTGATATGCGCCGTAACCCTTCTCCCGGCCTGCAAAAAAGACTTCCTCGACGTAGTCCCCGTCGACCGCATCCCCAAAGAAGAGTTCTTTAAGAACGAGGCCGACATGACGGCGGCCATCTACGGCGTCTACGCCGCCCACGAAAACCTCTACACCGGCTCAGAACTCGCCCTGTACAACCTCGAGGAGACCCGCTCCGACAATACCAACCAGGACTTCGGACGCCAGGCCGAACACAAGGCCGTCGACAACTTCTCCGTCCAGTCAGGTAATACCTCCATCACAGGCATGTGGGCCCTGGCCTATAACGTGATCAACCTCTGCAACGCCGTCGTCGACCGCGCCCCCGGCGCCACCATGGATGCAGCAAAAAAGGCCGGCATCGTCGGTGAAGCGCAGTTCATCCGCGCCCAGGTCTATTTCCTCCTGCTACAGGACTATGGCCCCGTACCCCTGCGGACCCACGAGACAAAATCTCTCAGCGGCGACAACAGCCTGGCCCGCGCCTCCGCAGACTCACTATATGTCCAGATCATCGCCGACCTGCAGTCCGCCGCCACCAACCTTCCACCCAACTACACCGGCGCCGACATCGGCCGCGCCACGTCATTCGCCGCCAACGCACTACTGGGAAAAGTCCTGTTGCAAAAAGGAGACGCCGCCGGCGCACAGACAGCCCTTCGGAAAGTAGTCTTCTCCGGCACCCCCTACTCCCTCCTCCCCAACTACGCCAGCCTCTGGACACCCGGCACTAAGAACTCGGCCGAATCCATCTTCGAGATCCAGTTCCTGCCGCCCCTGAATGGCTGCCCCTTCTGGAATTTCTTTGGCCCCCCATCCCTCAACGTTCCCGGCGGTACCAACGGCAGCACCTCGCCAAACACACCCACAGCCGACCTGATCAGTGCCTACGAACCAGGAGACCGACGGCTCGCCGCATCCATCGGCTATGACCCCAACAACCAACCCTATATCCTCAAATTCAAAGACCCCGGCGTAGCAGTCGGCAACGACGCAAACACCGATTTCCCGATCATCCGCTACTCCGACGCCATGCTCCTTCTCGCGGAATCCCTCGGCGAAACCCCCGAAGCATATACCCTGATCAACGCCGTCCGCACACGCGCCGGCCTCGGCGCCATCAGCTCCGCCACACCCGGGACGTTCATAACGAAACTGATGCATGAACGACAGGTCGAATTCGCATTCGAATGCCATCGCTGGCACGACCTCCTCCGCATGGGCCAGGCCGCCGCTATATCCATCATGAACGCCAACCTCGCCCACGAATTCCCGGGTAACAATATCAGCATCGACGCACACAACCTTCTGGCCCCGATACCCAATACCGAACTCCAGACCAACACGCTGGCCAAACAAAATCCCGGTTACAATTAATTCGTCACCTATGCCCGCTAAAACACTCTTCTTTATTCTTGGCATTTCGTCCCTGGTCCTGTCGGCGCAACCCGCCGCGGGCCAGGCGACGATCCCTGAAACACACCAGGCGGCGGTCCCTGAAACACACCAGGCGGCGATCCCTGCCGCACTCCAACCCTTCGTACGCGACATCAGCCTCCCGCAACTTGGACCCGCCAGACCGGACATCCACTACGACCAGCTGCAACCCGGCATCACCCACGTCCTCATCACCTGGGACCTGAAAGACTCCGTCCGCCAAAACGACCTCCAGGTCAACATCCGCCCGGCCTTCCAGCCCAACTTTTACTGGGCCCCGCACCTCACGCCATCCGACAGCAACATCATCGCACAACACGTCTTCCGCGCACCGGCACTGATAGTCCAGTCGGCAACCAGCCAACTGGTCCTCCTCCCAGACCTCGACCTGATAACCAGCACACCTGCCATAGCCAACACCCCCGCCCCCTGGTATCTGGATATGAACGCCGAAACCAACCTCCTCACCATCGGCCTCGGCAAATCCCACATAAAAGAACACGTCCTCTACTACCGCCAACCCGGCGCGCGGTACGCAAAAGGCAAACACACCCTGGGCTTTTACCTTTTCACCAATAAAGACTCCGCCCACCTGTCCGATCCCTGGAGAGAGCCCCTGCATTTCTATTGGCAGCGACACGGCAAACCCCTCTACACCCAGGGCCAACCCCTCCCGGGTGCCAACATCCCCGGATACGTCGCCCAGACATACCACTGGGCATTCGACTCCTGGAAGAACGCCGTCTGGCAGGAATTCTCCCTCGACGGAAAGACAGTAGGCGCACCCGTATTCATCGTCAACGTTACACAAAGCCCTAACTACAAAGGCGACGTCAACGAACGCGAGACACGCTCCATCTGGAACCAGGCCTGGTTCAACTCCCTGCGGTCGGCCTCCGGCCTCTACCGCTACGCCCTCGAAAAACACGACACTACCCTGCTCCGCTATGCCAACGAGACAAAAGAGCTCGCCCTCTCCTTCCCCCAAACCAACGGATTCTTTTATTCCGTCATCGCCACACCCATGGAGACGATCACAAAGAATGGTAAACAGCTCCGCAGATCCACCGGCTGGGACCACCGCTATTTCGGCAACTCCGACCGCAACCCATTCACCAACGAGATCCGCAAATCTCCTTACCACGTTCTCGACATGAGCTACACGGCTCTCCTGATGCTCCACTGGTATGAAGAGCTGCAAAAAGACCAGCGCCTGCTCGACTACGCCCGCAACTACGCCGACGCGCTGCTGAAAATTCAACGCCCCGACGGCTTCTTCCCGGCCTGGCTTACACTCGACAGCCTCCGGCCCATGGGCTATCTCGATCAGTCCCCGGAGACTTCCATGTCCGTCACCTTCCTCCTGACCCTTTCCCGCATCACAGGCGAACAACGCTATGCAACCGCCGCCTACGCCGCCATGCAGGCCGTAACAGACAATAACATCACACAGGGACAGTGGGAGGACTTCGAGACCTACTGGTCCTGCAGCCGCTACGGATCCGACACCCTCGTAGGCCGCAAGGTCCCCCGCAACGACATGTACAAACAGAACACCCTGTCCATGTACTATACCGCGGAAGCCCTGTACACCTGCTACCAGACCAGCGGCAAGTCAGCATACCTGCAGCTCGGCCGCCGCGTCCTCGACCTCCTTCTGATGTACCAGGCCACATGGCAGCCCCCATATATGTACGTCAACGCCCTGGGCGGCTTCGGAGTAATGAACGCCGACGGCGAATGGAACGACTCCCGCCAAAGCCTGTTCGCCGAACTCATCCTCCAATACGGTAAAACCCTGAACGAACCCGAATACACCCAGCGCGGCCTCGCCGCCCTCAAGGCCTCCTTTACCATGATGTACTCCCCCCTGAACCCAAAGACCCAGCTGCAGTACCAGCGAAAATGGAACTTCTTCGGCAAGGAAGACTACGGCTTCATGATGGAGAACTACGGCCACGGCGGCACAACCAGCGCCGCCGGACTCGGCATCGGCGAATTCACCATCTACGACTGGGGCAACGGCGCCGCATCTGAGACTTACCTTCGCATCGCCGCGCATTTTGGAAAACAATGGCTCACGGAAAATCTCAAATAACACGAACAACATGAAAAAATTCTGGCTTCTTTTCATCACAGCGACAATAATAGGCCTCGGAACAACCCACGTCCAGGCCCAGACAAAATTCAACGGCATCGACGCCGACATGAGCAATATCTTTCGCCTCTCCGACGCACGCACCCGCTCCATCAGCCCCGAGAACTTCAACGGAGCAAAAGGCGCCGGCGGCAAAGCCACCACCGGCACAGGCGCCCGCGCCTCCCGCGAACTCGGCCAGGGCTGGAAGATCAGCCCCAGCGTCGTCATCAAGGCAAAAACTACCTTCACCATTGCAGAGATCGACGGCCCCGGGTCCATCCAGCACATCTGGATGACACCCACCGGAGTCTGGCGCAACTCCATCATCCGCTTCTACTGGGACGACGAACCGACACCCTCCGTCGAAGCGCCCGTAGGCGATTTCTTCTGCATGGGCTGGAACCAGTATGCTCCCCTCCAGTCACTCGCAGTATGCGTCAACCCCGGCAGCGCCTTCAACTGCTACTGGCCCATGCCCTTCCGCCGTAAATGCCGCATCACCATGGAGAACATCGACGAAGCCGACATGACACTCTACTACCAGGTCGACTATATCCTTACCGACGTGCCGGCCGACGCCGCCTACTTCCACGCCCAGTACAGACGCACAAACCCCCTCCCATACAAGACCGACTACACCATCCTCGACAGCATCCAGGGCAAAGGCCAGTACGTCGGCACCTATATCGCTATCGGCGTCCACAACAACGGCTGGTGGGGCGAAGGAGAGATCAAATTCTATATGGACGGCGACACCCAGTGGCCCACTATCTGCGGTACCGGCACCGAAGACTACTTCTGCGGGTCCTACGACTTCGATACAAAAAAGAAGAACGCGGCAGGCGTCGACGAGATCGGCTACACCGAATTCTGCACGCCCTATACCGGCCTGCCCCAGGTCATTCGCGGCGACGGCCACTACGGCGTCTCACAACGCTTCGGCCTCTATCGCTGGCACATCAAAGACCCCATCCGCTTCGAAAAGAACCTCCGCGTCACCATCCAGGACCTCGGCTGGCGCAGCGGCGGCCGCTACCTGCCCCTCCAGGACGATATCTCCTCGACGGCGTTCTGGTACCAGGCCGAGCCCCACGCCAAATTCCCAGCGCTCCCCAATAAGGACGCCCTCGAGGTCAACTAACGCCCCCGACCCCAACCAACACACCCAGGCCCAACCAAATCAAGTCACACAGCCGGATAAAATGAAGAAAAAGGTTTTGCTAAAAGACGTGGCCGAATACGTTGGTGTATCTACCGCCCTCGTCTCCTATGTCCTGAACAACAAGGAAAAACAGGCAAGGGTCGGGGACGAGATCGCCAGAAAGATCCGCAAGGCCGCGGCCGACCTCAACTACCAACCCAACCTCATCGCAAAAAGCCTCCAGAGCGGGAAGACCAACACCATCGGACTCATCGTCGCCGACATCTCGAACCCGTTCTTCTCCAGCATCGCCCGCATCATCGAAGACGAAGCGATGCGCCAGGGCTACGTCGTCATCTTCGGAAGCAGCGACGAAAGCCCCGAAAAGTCCAAACGCCTCATAGACGTCTTCAGCAACCGCGGCGTCGACGCCTTTATAATCGCCCCCTCCGAGAACGCAGAGTCCCAGATCAGAAGCCTGCAGAAAAAACAGATGCCCGTAGTCCTCATCGACCGGTACTTCCAGAACATCCAGTCCGACTACGTCATCATCAACAACCACGAGTCCGCCTATACCGCCGTCGACCACCTGATAAGGAACGGCAGCCGACGCATCGCCATGATGGCCTACGATACCCAGCTCGAACACATGCAGCAGCGCATCGGCGGCTACCGCCAGGCGCTCCTCGACAACGGCATCGAATTCCACGAGAAATGGCTCTCCCGGATATCCTACAAGGACGTCGCCCACCAGGTCGACGGCTATATAAGAACCCTCACCCAGCCGGCCCTCCAGATAGACGGATTCTTCTTCGCCACCAACACCCTCGCCGTCGAATCCCTCAAGCCTCTCACCCGCATGGGTATCCGTATTCCAGACGACCTGGCGATAGTGTCGTTTGACGAGAGCGACGCCTTCGACCTCTTCTACCCGCCCGTCACATACGTCAGCCAGTCCCTCGACGCCATCGGAAAAGGAGCCGTCGACCTGGCCCTCGCCCGTATCCTCGTCAGAAAGAAAAAGCCGGAACAACTCATCATCGGTTCCAGACTCGTCATCCGCGAAAGCTCCGTTCGAAAACGATCAAAATAACACCACTCATGAAAAGATCATTCACTTCATTACTCATCATCATGACCATGATTTCCTGCCAGGGGCCCGTCACCAACCACGACACCCCCACTGCAAAAGGCACATTCGCCTACGACCGCCAGTTCCTCTCCAAATACGACAGTATCGCGGTATTGCAAAAAGGCAACGCGATGATCATCGTCTCGCCGAAATACCAGGCAAAGGTCTTTACCTCCACCGCCTCCGGCGACTCGGGCCGCAGTTTCGGCTGGGTCAACTACAAAGCCTTCGACGCCGCTCCCAACGCACACATGAACGCCTACGGCGGCGAGAACCGCCTCTGGCTCGGCCCCGAAGGAGGCAAATTCTCCCTCTTCTTCCCGCCCGGCAGCAAAATGGAATTTGCCAACTGGAAGACCCCGGCCGCATTCGACAACGAACCCTGGGACGTCACCAGCCGTAACGCCGACTCCATCACCCTCCAAAAAGACATGCACCTCCTCAACTATGCCGGCGCCCGCCTCAACACACAAATAAAACGATCCATCACCATTCTCGACGAAAACAGCATCACCAGTATCCTCGGCCTCACCCCCGACCCGGGCCTCAGCGTAGTAGGATATACCACACACAACACGATCACCAACACCGGCGATACAGCCTGGACAGAAACCACCGGCGCGCCATGCATCTGGCTCCTCGACATGTTCAACCCCTCGCCGACAACCGTCATCGTCGTCCCCTTCGATTCCATCCCCGGTGACCATTTCCAGCAGACTGTGACCAGTGACTACTTCGGAGCCATACCCGCCGACAGACTAAAACACACCGACAGCGTCCTCTTCCTCAAAGCCGACGGCAACAGCCGGGGCAAACTGGGCGTCCGCTCCACCAGATCCAGACCCGCGGCCGGCAGCTATGACTATAAGGATCATATCCTGACCATCACCGTCTTCGACACCGACCACAACGCCAAATACCTCAACCAGGAATGGAACACGGCAAAGCCCCCCTTCCTCGGCGACGCCGTCAACGCCTACAACGACGGCCCCCTCGCCGACGGCTCACAGATGGGACCCTTCTTCGAGCTCGAAAGCGTTTCACCCGCTGCCTTCCTGAAACCCGGCGCATCGCTCACCCACAGCCATAGCGTATTTCATTTCACCGGCGACCCGCAGGCCCTCGACGCCATCGCCAAAAAGATACTGGGTACATCCCTCGCCGCCATCGCCGAAACCTTTACAAAATAGCCCACATGAAAAATAATTATCCAAAGATCGGTATCAGACCCATCATCGACGGCCGCCTCGGCGGCGTCAGAGAATCCCTCGAGAACACCACCATGCAGATGGCCCGCAACGTCGCAGCTCTCTACACGCAGCGCCTGCGCTACCCCGACGGCAGCCCCGTCGAATCCGTCATCGCCGACAGCTGCATCGGTGGAGTCGCGGAAGCCGCCGCCTGCGCCGCCAAATTCAGCGCGCAGCAGGTAGGGGTATCCCTGTCCGTTACACCCTGCTGGTGCTATGGCAGCGAGACGATGGACACCGACCCCGTCCTGCCAAAAGCCATCTGGGGCTTCAACGGCACCGAACGACCCGGCGCAGTATACCTCGCCGCAACCCTCGCCGCCCACAACCAACTCGGCCTCCCCGCCTTCGGCATCTACGGCCAGGACGTACAGGACCTCGGCGACGAAGCGATTCCCGCAGACGTAGAAGAAAAACTCCTGGCGTTCGCCCGCGCCGGTCTCGCCGCGGCGATCATGCGCGGCCGGTCCTATCTGGCCATCGGCTCCGTATCCATGGGCATTGCAGGCTCCATCGTCGGACCCGACCTCTTTCAGGAATACCTCGGCATGCGCAACGAATACATTGACTCCACCGAACTCATCCGGCGCATCGAAAAAAAGATCTACGACGAAAAGGAATTCCAGAAAGCCCTCGCCTGGACACGCCAGCACTGCCACGAAGGCGAAGACTACAATCCAAAGGAAAAGCAGCTCAGCCGCGAACAGAAGGACAAGGACTGGGAATACGTGGTGAAGATGACCATCATCATCCGCGACCTCATGACCGGCAACCCCACCCTCGCCCAAAAAGGCTTCGGCGAAGAAGCACTCGGTCACAACGCCCTCGTCAGCGGCTTCCAGGGCCAGCGCCAGTGGACCGATTTCCTGCCCAACGGAGACTTCTCAGAGGCTATACTCAATTCTTCGTTTGACTGGAACGGCATCCGCCCCCCCTTTATGGTCGC
>Ga0310811_10011969_pt1 | contig 11262 bp, 9 predicted proteins | sample YCmetagenome_FD_207642 | JGI IMG/M metagenome (GOLD analysis project Ga0310811, IMG submission 207642) | Soil microbial communities from experimental microcosm in Duke University, North Carolina, United States - YC | ecosystem: Engineered > Artificial ecosystem > Soil microcosm > Unclassified ... | reverse complement strand
AGCAGGATGGCTTGGTACTGCGGCGCCATGGCGCGGCTCAACGCGCGCTCAGCTCGTGCACCGCATCGACCAGCGCAATCACGTTGTCGACCGGCGTCTCGGGCAGGACGCCGTGGCCCAGATTAAAAATGTGGCCGTCACGCCCCGCGGCGCGGCGCAAAATATCCGCGGCGCGCGCTTTGATTTCCTTCGGCGATGCAAACAGCGTCACCGGATCGAGATTGCCCTGGATCGCCACATCGTGGCCGACCGCAGCCCAAGCTTCGTCGAGATTCATCCGCCAATCGACACCAATGACATCGCCGCCGGCGGCGCGCGTCTGTTTCAGGAGTCCCGCCGTGCCAGTGCTGAAGTGAATCACCGGAGTTCCCGGTGTGATCGCATCGATGACTGCTTTGGTGTGCGGCAGGACGAATTCTTCATAGTCCGCCGGCGTCAGGCAGCCGGCCCAACTGTCGAAGAGCTGCACCGCTTGCGCTCCCGCGGCGATCTGGCAGTTGAGATACTCGGCCACGTCCTTGGCGAGCCGCGCCATCAAACGATTCCACGCCTCCGGCGCCGTGTAAAAAAGTTTTTTCGTGTGGATATAGTTGCGCGAGCCGCCGCCTTCGATCAGATAGGACGCGAGCGTGAATGGCGCGCCGGCAAAGCCGATCAGTGGCACTTTGTTGCCCAGCGCCTTGGCGATTTTCTTCACCGCCTCGTAGACGAACGCAAGCTCCTTCTCGGGAGCGAATTCCTTCAAGCTGTCGACGTCCTTGCCGCTCCGGACCGGCCGATGAATCACCGGCCCGCCGTTCTTGGCATATTCCAATCCCACGCCCATCGGCTCAAGGATTAGGAGAATGTCCGCAAACAGAATCGCCGCGTCGACACCGAGCCGCTCCACCGGCGTAATGGTAATCTCCGCGGCCAGATCCGGTTTCTTGCACAAATCGAGAAAGTCGTGTCGGGCGCGCAGCTTTCGGTACTCCTCCATGTAGCGGCCAGCTTGCCGCATCAGCCAAATTGGAGTGTAAGAAGATTTTTCGCGCCGGCAGGCAGCCAGAAAAGGATGGTTCGGCTTGGCCATGTGAGTCTGTCGGTCAAAGTATGGGGCTTGGGAGGGAAAATCAACTGACGCGGTTGCGCGGTGTGGCCGCGCCGATCGTGCCTTCGCCGTATTTGCGGCGGAGCTCGTCGATGCCCTGGTAAAGCCGCTCGAAAGACTTTCGCCGCTCGCGGTTGAGCAAGGGCTCCTGCCAGCCAGTGCTTTGCAGTGCGCTGGCGCTCACGCCGAGGAGCCGTACCGCGCGGCCGCGGGAGATATTCTGGCGCAGCAACGCGCTCACGGTCTCGAAGATTTCCATGTCGAAGCAGGTGGGCGCCGGCAAGGTGCGCGAGCGCGTAATCGTATGAAAATCGCGGTAGCGGATTTTGACGGTAAAGCAGCGCGCGTAAAGTTCCTCGCGTCGCAGCCGGCCGCCCACTTCCTCGACCAGCTCCCAGAGGATTTTTTCCATCTCGGCGATTTTATCCACCGGACGATCCAGCGTGGTTTCGTTGCCGATGGAATGACTATGGCGATGACGCCGCTCCGGCGCATCGCCCAAATCGAGATAGCGCGCCGCCAAGTCGCCGCGCGCCAGCAGATCGCCGATGGACTTAATACCTCGTTGGTTGAGCGTTTTGTGCGCCTTCGGTCCGACCCCCGGAATCATTTCGACCGCGAGCGGCGCGAGAAAATCCTCCTCCGACCCGGCGGGCACGTAAACCAGACCGCGCGGTTTTCCCAGGGTCGCGGCTATTTTCGCCGTGACCCGGCTCGTCGAAAGACCTCCCGATGACGGCAAGCCCAAGTCGGTTTCGATGCGCCGAATGATCGTATCCGCGGTCTTGAGCGGCGGCCCGAAGAGCCTTTCCGTGCCGGTGAGGTCGACGAGACCTTCGTCGATGGATTGCGCGTGCACTTCCGGCGAGTATTCAGCCAAGATCGCAAAAACCTTGCGCGAGAAATCCGCGTACACGCGCCGGCGGTTGGGCAGAAAAATCCCTTGGGGGCAAAGCTTTCGCGCCTGAAATCCAGGCATGGCCGAATGCACGCCGAACTTGCGCGCTTCGTACGAAGCCGAGGTAACGACACCGCGGCCGCTCCGCCCGCCGACGATGACCGGCTTGCCGCGCAGGCTCGGATCGAGAACCTGTTCCACGGACACGTAGAACGCGTCCATGTCGATGTGCAGATACCACGCCATAAAAGAGACGATGGAGGATTGCGAAGGATTTTCTATCTTCTATCGTCGATCCTCCATCTTCGACCCTCGACGTCCCATCCTCTATCCTCGACCCAAAGTTCTACCCTCAACGCGCATAGAGCGAATTGATGAACCCCGACATTTCCAATTTTTGCAGAAAAGAATTGTCGAAAAAATCCTCGGGTTTCATCTGCTGACCTTTGGGACTTTTGACCACGTCGAGCACCGCCTGCACCGATTCCTTGGTCATCAACGGCAGGCGTTGAAACACCGGCAGATGCTCGTCGTAAACCGCGCCGAGAACCTGCGGGTTGTCGGTCTTCATGTATTTGCCCATGATTTTGAGCGTAGTTTCTTTGTCGCGCCGGATGATCGAGATCGCCTCCGTATAAGCCCGGAGATAACGAATCACCGCGTCGGGTTTTTGCTGAATCACTCGGCGCGTGGTGACGACGCTGACAAAGATAAACGGAATGTTCAGCTCGGTGACGTTGAGAATGTGTTTCAGCCCCAGTTCCTCGGCCTGAAACGTGATCGGTGCGCTCATCAACCCGGCGGCGGCATTGCCGGTTTTGAGCGTGGTGAGCACCGCCGGTGAGCTGCCGGCGTAAAGAATTTTCACATCTTTATCAGGCACCAGATTGTATCTGCGCAGCAACATCCGGCCGGCGTAGTCGGTGGACGCCGCCGGTTGGGTCGCGGCCAGCACTTTGCCTTTGAGATCGGCGACGGTTTTGATCGCCGGATCGCCGTAAAGATGAAAGACAAAGCGCGATGCCGTGTTGGCGATGTAGACCGTATCCGCGCCCTCCAGCGCGACATCGACGCCCTGATTTCCCACCAGACCGATTTCTTCGGTGCCACCGACGATCGCCTGGATCGCCGTAGTCGCGGCGAGATAGCTGAGAGAATGCTGCACGCCGTGCTTGGTAAAAAGGCCCAGATCCTGCGCGATCCATGCCGGCGTCATGGTGCCGCCCAGCGCGTTGTAAACACCGCGCAAAGACGGCGAATCGGCGGCATCGCCTCGGCGCGCCGGAGAAATCCCTGCGAGCAAAACCAGCACGGCGGCAAAAACGCACCTGGTCGAGCGATGGCTCATAGTTGCCTCCGAAAAATTTATCTCTCGGGCTGGGGCAAAGTTAGGGTAGGACGCTGCTGGCTGTCAAGGCAATTTGCCGAGCAGCGCGAGCGGACTTCAATCGTCCGGGCGCTTGCCGCGCACGGCGGAGAAGAAAATCGCCAGCACCGCGAATAAGTTCAAGACGTGAATCGTGGTACGGAACGCGCCCATGAAAGTATGCGGCGCCGCGTGCCAGCTTTCCGGCAAACCGATCTGGCTGCCGTTCAAGCCCGCCGCGGTTAATATATAGCCAAACAGGGTTGCCGAAAGAGCCACGCCCATGGCGCCGCCAGTGCGCGCGGTGGTCGCGATCATGCCGGCGGCGGCGCCGATCTTTTCCTGCTCCACCGCGCCCAGAATCGAGCTCTGATTGGGCGCGTTGAAAAGCGCCCAGCCGACGCCCCAGAGCGCCAGCGGAAAAATGATCCGCGGCAGGGATGACTGTAAATCCAAGTTGGCGAGAAAAAACTGCGCGACGGCGACGATGGCGCAGCCAACAGTGCAGAGAAGCCGCGAGCCGAGCCGGTCCGAGAGCGCGCCGGCAATCGGCGCCATGATCATGATGATCACCGAGTCGGCGACAATGATCCAGCCCACCTGCGACGCCGAATAGCCGAGCAGATCCTGCAGGAAAAACGGCAGCAGAAAATTGATCGCCGAGAGCGTCCCGGAAATGAGAAACAAGCTCAGAATTCCGCCCGTGAACAGACGCGAGCGAAACATGGAAGTAATCAGGATCGGCGTTTTGGCCCTGCTTTCCACTCGCAGCAGAAAAAACAAAGCGATGATCGACAGCGACACAGTCAGGAGAAATACCGGATGGCCCCAGCCGGTTCGCGGCAATTGGTCGATGGCGTAGATAAAGAGGCTGTTGGCGAGCAACAGGAGAACCGCGCCGGGAATATCGACGTTGATTTTCGTTTCCAGTCGAGTTTCGGGAATCACTTTCCAGGCCAGGTAGGCACCCCACAGGCCGAACGGCAGGTTGATGTAGAAGATCCAGCGCCAACCGATGCTGTCGATCAAGAAACCGCCGAGCGAAGGCCCGGTGAGAAAACCCATGTGGAAAGCCGTGGACGTGAGGCCGAGGGCGCGGCCGCGCTCCTCGGGCGGCAAATTTACCGAGACGATGGCGCGGCCGTTGGCCGCGATCATCGATCCACCGAGAGCTTGCAAGGCGCGAAAGAAAATCAGTTGCCCGGCACTTTGCGACAGACCGCACAAAGCGGAAGCGCCGACAAAAATCAGAAAGCCGATGCTGTAAAAAAGCCGTCGCCCGAACAGATCGCCGAGCCTCCCCATCGTGATGATCAGGCCGATGAGAATTAGATCATAGACCAGAATCGTCCATTGGATCGTGGTAAACGCCGCTTCAAACGTGCTCGTCAAAGTCGGCAAGGTAACCAGCAGGGCTCGCTGGTCGAGGCCGACCATGGTCTGACCGATGCACACGCTCAAGAGAATCAGCCGGGAACTTCGCTGCAGTTTCGCGGCGGCAGTGGCCGAATTCACGCTAGTTCACCGACACGCGCTCGCGGCGCGGCCCGCGTACGGCCGAAAACAATACCGAAAGCAGCGTGAAGCCGTTGACGATGTGCACCGTGTGATTGAAAGAATGAACGAAAATCTCCGGTTGGCTGCCCCAGGACTGCGGTGCTTCGATCTGCGCCCGGCTCATTCCCAACGCAGCCAAGCCATAGGTGAATAAGGTCGCGGAAAGCGCTACCCCCATGGCACCGCCGGTCCGCGCCGTGGTGGTGTTCATACCCGACGCGCTGCCGACCGCGTCGCGCGGCACCGAGCCCAGGATCGCGCTCTGGTTAGGTGAGTTGAAGATCGCCCAACCGAAGCCGATCAAAAGCAGCGGTGCGATGATGCGCCAGACTGTTGCGTCGACCGGTAGCGAAGCGACGAAAAATTGCCCGACGACAATGATTGCCGAGCCTACGGTGCAGAGCAGGCGCGAGCCCATCCGGTCGGAAAGCCAGCCTGCCAGCGGCGCTACCAGAACGATGACCACCGAGTTGGCGATAATGATCCAACCCATTTGCGAGGGCGAAAAGCCGAGCACGTCCTGCAGGTAAAACGGCATCAGAAAGCTGATCGCCGATTGGGTCGAGGTGATGAAAAACAGACTGAACATGGACGCGGTAAAAAGCCGGATGCGAAAGAGCGAGAAATTCAATATCGGCATGGCCGCGCGCAGCTCGATGAACACAAAAAGCGCCAGAGCGAGAGCGGACAGGCCCAAGGGGCCGGCCACCCACGCATCGCGCCACCCCGCGTGGGGCATTTCGTTCATGGCGAAGATGAACAGGCTGCAGGTGAGCATGAGCAGAATTGCGCCCGGCAGATCCACCGAAACGCCTTTGACATTTTCTTTGCTCTCTTCCAAAAGCCGCCAGGCCAAAAACGCGCCCCAGATACCGATGGGCAGATTGATAAAGAAGATCCAACGCCATCCGACGGTGTCGATCAAGAACCCGCCCAGGGTCGGGCCGGTCAAAAAGCCCACATGGAAAGCCATCGAAGCAAAACCCATGGCTTTACCGCGCTGGTCGGAGGGAAAGGCGATCGAAGCGATCGCGCGGCCGTTGGCCGAAATCATCGCGCCGCCGATCGCCTGAAGCGCGCGAAAAAGAATGATCTGCCACGCCGACTGGGCGAAACCGCAGAGCGCGGAGCTCACGACAAAGACCAGAAATCCGCTAGCATAAAAGCGCCGGCGACCGAACAGATCGCCCAGGCGGCCGACGGTGATCACGGTACCGATCAAAAGCAGATCGTAAATCAGCAAAACCCACTGGATCGTGGTCAGGCTGGTGTTGAAGGTAGCCGTCAAGGTCGGCAGGGCGACCAGCAGCGCGCGCTGATCCAGCCCGACGATGAACTGACCGACACAAACATTGAAGAGAATGAACCCGAGCCGTCTCTGAGCCATTGACGATTCGGCCGTCGTCGCCGCGGTGATGTCCATTGGATCTAGAGCGAATCTGGCGGAAACGTTCGGCGCGAGCCCGCCGAACTCTTTTTGTAAAAAAAGAGAGAGGACGCGAAGGCGCCCTCTCTTTGGAATTCGATTTTGAGTTGCGTCTAGGAAGATTTGAGCGAAAGGCTCTCTTTCAGCTCCCGGCGAAGTTGTTCCTTGGCCTGCTTCCGCCGCTCGGTTTTCTTGCTTCCGAAGACTTTACCCGGCGGCGGCAGCTCTTTTCGCACCTGCTTCAGTCCCGGCGGAATTTTTCTTTTGACTGCGGCGCTCAATGGAGCACCCTGGCCTCCGCCGCTTCTTCCTCGGCGCGGCCGCCGCTCAGGAAAACCATCTCCCCATTCTGCGCGTCGACCTCCACCCGGTCGCCTTCCTTGAACTCTCCAGCAAGAATTTTAACCGCCAGCGGGTCCTGAATCAAACGCTGGATGGTGCGTTTGAGCGGTCGCGCGCCGTAAACCGGATCATAGCCGGCATCGGCGATCAACGCCTTGGCGCTATCGGTGACTTCCAGAACCATTTTTCGAGCCGCGAGATTCCGATGCAGCCGACCGAGCTGGATGTCGACGATCGCCTTGATCTCCTCGCGGCCGAGGTTGTGGAAGATGATCGTCTCGTCGACCCGGTTGAGAAATTCCGGCTTGAACGCTTCGCGCAATGCCGCGCTCACCCGCCGCTCCATCTCTTTGCGATCCTTGGCGCCCAGCTCAAGGATGTACTGGCTGCCGAGGTTCGACGTCATGATGATGACCGTGTTTTTGAAATCCACCGTGCGGCCCTGGCCGTCCGTCATGCGACCGTCTTCGAGGATTTGCAAAAGCGCATTGAAAACATCCGGGTGAGCCTTTTCGATCTCATCGAAGAGCACGACGGAGTAAGGCCGGCGGCGCACCGCTTCGGTCAGATAACCGCCTTCCTCGTAGCCGACGTAGCCGGGAGGCGCGCCGATCAAGCGCGACACGGAATGCTTTTCCATGAACTCCGACATGTCGAGACGCACCATCGCCTGCTCGTTGTCGAAGAGAAATTCCGCCAAAGCGCGGCAGAGTTCCGTTTTGCCGACGCCGGTCGGTCCGAGAAAGATGAAAGAGCCGATCGGCCGGTTCTGGTCCTGCAGGCCGGCGCGGGCGCGCCGCACGGCGTTGGCCACCGCGTGGATCGCGTCGTCCTGGCCGATGACACGGAGTTTCAGCCGGTCTTCCATCTTGAGCAGCTTCTGGATCTCGCCCTCGAGCATCTTCGAGACCGGAATGCCGGTCCACTTGGCGACGACTTCGGCGACGTCCTCGGCGTCGACCTCCTCTTTGAGCATCTTCTGATCTTTTTGCAGCTCGGTGAGCTTGCGGTTGGCCTCTTCCAGCTCCTTCTGTAGTTGGGTGAGAGTGCCGTAGCGCAATTCCGCGGCGCGGTTGAGATCGCCTTCGCGCTGCGCCTTCTGCTCTTCGACCTTCGTCGATTCGAGCTTTTCCTTGAGCGAGCGAATGCGCTGGATCGACTCCTTCTCGTTCTGCCAGTGCGCCTTGAGGCCGCTCGAAGTCTCGCGCAGGTTTTCGATTTCACGCTCGAGCTGATTCAGGCGATCTTTGGAAGCCTTGTCTTCTTCGCGCCTGAGCGCTTGGCGCTCGATTTCGAGTTGAAGAATTTTGCGCTCCACCTCGTCGATTTCGATGGGCATGCTGTCGATCTCGATGCGTAGGCGCGATGCCGCCTCGTCGATCAGATCGATCGCCTTGTCGGGCAGAAACCGATCGCTGATATAGCGGTCGGACAGGGTCGCGGCGCCGATGATCGCGCCGTCGGTGATGCGCACACCGTGGTGCACTTCGTAGCGCTCCTTCAAACCGCGCAGAATCGCGATGGTGTCTTCCACCGACGGCTCGCCGACGAAGACCTGCTGGAAACGCCGTTCGAGCGCGGGATCTTTTTCCACCCGCTTGCGATACTCGTCCAGGGTCGTCGCCCCGACGCAGCGCAGCTCGCCGCGTGCCAGCGCCGGCTTGAGCATGTTCGAAGCGTCCATGGCGCCCTCGGCGGCGCCGGCTGGCCTCGGTGACTTCTTTCAGCACCGCTTTGAGACGATCTTCGAACTCGCCGCGAAACTTGGCGCCGGCGACGAGCGCGCCCAGATCGAGCGCAATCAAGCGTTTCTCTTTGAGTCCCTCCGGCACATCGCCGTTGACGATGCGCAAAGCCAGGCCTTCGACGATGGCGGTTTTGCCGACGCCGGGTTCGCCGATCAGTACCGGGTTGTTTTTCGTGCGCCGCGACAAGACTTGAATCACCCGGCGAATTTCGTCGTCGCGGCCGATCACCGGATCGAGCTTGCCCTTGCGCGCCAGATCGGTCAGATCGCGGCCGTACTTTTCCAGGGCCTGGTACTTCTCCTCGGGATTGGGATCGGTGATGCGTTGGGCGCCGCGAATCCCCACGAGAGCCTGCAAAATTTTGTCGCGGCTGGCGCCGTGTTCCTTGAAAAACTTGCCCGCCTCGCCGGTGTCGTTGACCATGGCAAGCAGCAAGTGTTCGGTGGAAACGTATTCGTCCTTCAGAGAGTCGGCCTCGGCCTCGGCATTTTCGATAATCTTTTTGAGCCGCGGAGAGATATAGCTCTGGCCCGCGCTGCCGGTAATCTGCGGCAGTCGATCGAGCGTCTTTTGCAGCCGATCGGTCAAATTGCCCAGCGGCACGCCGAGCTTTTGCAAGATCGACGTGACCACGCCTTCTTTCTGACCGAGCAGTGCGAAGAGCAGATGCTCGACATCGATCGCTTGGTGATTCCGCTTTTCGGCAAGCGTTTGCGCCTGCTGCAGCGCTTCTTGAGATTTGGTCGTAAGTTTATCCAAACGCATTTTTGAACCTCGGTTTACGCAAAAAAAGCTAAGCATCGTTTGGCTTGCTGTCAAGAAAACCCGGACAGGGCAGAAATAGCGAGGGAAACCGGGCCGAACCGGCGTTTGGTGCCGGGGGCGAGAAAGAAAACGCTAAAATATTGCGTTATTAGGAACCGCTCTTGCCGAGCTGAAAATAGTCGAACATGGCCCCTTCGCAGGGTGCCGTGCCCGCCTCCGGGCGACGCAGCACCACGATGCCCTCGGGGGCGCGCAGGGTGAAAGGATGCTCGTCTGGTTCGACGGCGGTAGCACGCATTTTCTTGATCGTAAGCGCGCGCCGGTATTTACCGTCGATTTCGCTGACTTTGAGCTGCACAACGCCGGAGGCGAGAAACTCCTCCACGCCGCCGCTGGCCGACGCGCTGCCGCGCGGCAGGTGCGCGGTCACGAGATTGGTGGTGTTGAGCTGTGATTGGACCAGCTGCAGCAGCGAGCGCGCCTGGTCCTGGCTCACGCCGGTGGGATCATTGGGTAGAATAAGCGGCGTGATCGGATCGATGATCAACAAGGTCGCGTTCAGCCGCTTTGCATAGTTGGCCAGATCGGCGACGATCTTCTGCGGATCAATGCCCTTGTCGGCGGCGCCGCGCGCGCCGAAGTAAGGCGAGGCATCGAGGATCACCAGACTTTTCTCTTGAATGTGGCTTTGTAGGTCCCAGGAAAACGACGACGCAGAGTCGACAATCTCACCGGGCCGTTCGTCGACGGTGACATAGACGGCTTTTTCGCCACGCGCGAGTCCGCTCATGAGGAACTGTAGGCAGGCGATGGTCTTGCCAGTGCCCGCGTCCCCCGCAAGCACATAGGTTCGACCGCGCACGTAACCGCCGCGCAGCAAACCGTCGAGTTCGGGGATGCCAGTAGAGATGCGTTGAGATTCCATGCTGGGTTCCGCTAGTTCGTCGGCAGCTCCGGCTGTACGACGATGCCTGCTCCTTTGACGATATCGAATTCCACCTGGGTCGGCTTCACATCGGTGCAGCGCATTTTCTCGACCACGAGGCTCCGTGCCAGCGCGCCGTTTTTCCAAACCATCTCGAGCACGAGCGCGCCGGCGACCAGATATTCCTCGGTGCCGTGCATGCTGCGTTCGCCGGTGCGCGGCACTGCATACGAAGTGAGCAAGTTCGTCGTCGGCAACGAAGAACGCATCAGCCTGATCAGCAGACGGATCTGATCCTGGATGCGCGCAGTGCTCGCGCGCAGCAACAGAAACGGCCCGGCCGGATCGAGCACCAGCCGCTTGGCACCCAATTGCTTGACGAACACCCCTAGATCGCTGACTGCTTTTTGCACGTCGATATGTCGCTCGCTCGCCCCGCCAGGGGACGAAGTCAAATAGGTTCCGGCGTTGAGAATCGCCAACTCCTTGTTTTCGATGTGACGCTCAAAATCCCAGCCGATAGACGCGGCCTGCTCGAGGATGTCCATGGGATTTTCATCGGCGCTGACGAAGATGCATTTCTCGTTGCGCTTGAGCCCCTCGGCGAGAAATTGCAGGGCAAGGATCGATTTTCCCGTGCCCGGTTCGCCGGTCACCAGGATGGATCGACCCTGGGGAAACCCGCCCTCGATCAGCGAATCCAACCCTGGAATACCCGTGGGTACGCGTTCGGTCTGCAACATGATCTTACCTCTGAGCGCTAGCGATGCTCACCTTTCGAGCCGGCGTTTTCCAGCTTGGCGCCAGCTTTTCGAATCACGATGATTTCCAACGTCTCTTCCAGCCAAAGCCGCTCTGCCAGCGCCGCGTCGGCGACAGCACATGGCCGTTGCCGGACACGGCGGGATTTTTCGGCGCAACCGCCAGCGGCTTGTCGTCAAAAACAAAATCATCGCGTCCCGCCCGTTCCGCTTCGGTTTGGGCGAGCTTCTCGCGCAGCCCCTCGATCTCGCGGCGATAATTCTCCTCAAGGCCACGAGTCTCGGCTTCGCTCTCGGCATCGGCCCATTCTTTTTGGCTGAGCTCTGCCTGAAGCAGCGCAATCTGGGCCTGAAACTCGACGCGCATGCGCTCGCTTTCACTAT
>Ga0310811_10011968_pt1 | contig 11263 bp, 9 predicted proteins | sample YCmetagenome_FD_207642 | JGI IMG/M metagenome (GOLD analysis project Ga0310811, IMG submission 207642) | Soil microbial communities from experimental microcosm in Duke University, North Carolina, United States - YC | ecosystem: Engineered > Artificial ecosystem > Soil microcosm > Unclassified ... | reverse complement strand
CGCCCAGCTCGCCCGCGCACACCACGACGATGCTCCGACCCTGCCCGAGCGCCCAGTCGGCCGCCGCCTCGAGGTTCGCGAAGCCGGCCACGCCGACCGCCGCCGCCGGCCGGGCGGCGATCAGCGCCCGCGTGCCGTTGCTGGTCGTGAACACGATGGTGCGGCCCTCGACCCGGGGCCGCGTGAACTCGAGCGGCGAATTGCCGAGGTCGAAGCCGTCCGGCGGATCACCGCCGCGTTCCCCGGCCAGCAGCGCTCCCGGCAGCGAGGCCACGCGGCGGCGCGCCTCGTCGACCTCCGCCACCGGCACCAGCGCGGCGCACCCGTTGGCCAGGGCGGTGATCATGCTGGTGGAGGCGCGGAGCACGTCGATGACGAGGGCCGTCGCGCCGGCCAGCGCCGAGGCCTCGACGGCCGCCGGCGTGAGGGCCACGTCGACGCGCACGGCTCAGCCGCGGCGGTCGCGCAGGGAACGGATCTTCAGCCGGAGCGCGTTGAGGTTGATGAAGCCCTCGGCGTCGCGCTGGCGATAGACGGAGTCGGCCTCGAAGGTCGCGAAGTCCGTCCGGTACAGCGAGCGCGGCGAGCGGCGGCCGGCCACCGTGATGTTGCCCTTGTAGAGCTTGAGCCGCACGGTGCCGGTGACGTCCTTCACGCACTCGTCGAGGAAGCCCTGCAGGGCCTGGCGCTCCGGCGAGAACCAGAAGCCGTAGTAGATCATCTCCGCATAGCGCGGCACGAGCGAGTCGCGCAGGTGCAGCACCTCGCGGTCGAGCGTGATTGACTCCAGCGCGCGCCGGGCCGCGACCAGGATGGTCCCACCCGGCGTCTCGTAGCAGCCGCGCGACTTCATGCCGACGAAGCGGTTCTCGACGAGATCGACGCGCCCGATACCGTGCTCGGCGCCCAGGCGATTGAGGGCCTCCAGCAGCGCCACCGGGGCCAGCGTCCGGCCGTCGACCGCAACGGGATCGCCGTGCTCGAACTCGATCTCGGTGTACACCGGGACGTCCGGCGCGTCCTCCGGCGACTGGGTCAGCAGGTACATCTTGGCCGGCGGCTCCGCCCAGGGGTCCTCGAGGATGCCGCCCTCGTAGGAGACGTGGAAGAGGTTGCGGTCCATGCTGTACGGCCGCTCGGCGGTGACCGGCACGGCGATGTCGTGGGCCCGCGCGAACTCGATCAGCGACGTGCGCGAGTTCAGCTCCCACTCCCGCCAGGGCGCGATCACCGTGAGCTGTGGGGCCAGCGCGGCGTAGGTCAGCTCGAAGCGCACCTGGTCGTTGCCCTTGCCCGTGGCGCCGTGGGCCACGGCGTCGGCACCTTCCTCCAGCGCCACCTTCACCTGGGCCTGGGCGATGAGCGGCCGGGCGATGGACGTCCCGAGCAGGTACGAGCCCTCGTAGATGGCCGCGCCGCGCAGCATCGGGAAGAGGAAGTCGCGCACGAAGGTCTCGCGCAGGTCGACGATGTGCACGGCGCCGGCGCCGGTCTTCCTCGCCTTGTCGCGCACGGTGATGAGCTCCTCGCCCTGCCCCAGGTCGGCGCAGAAGGCGACGACCTCGCACTGGTAACGCTCGATCAGCCAGCGCAGGATGACGGAGGTGTCGAGTCCTCCCGAGTAGGCGAGGACGACCTTGCGCACCTTCGCATCAGGCATCGTCGAGCGAGCCTCCCAGCAGGTCGAAGATCACGGCCTTCTGCGCGTGCAGCCGGTTCTCCGACTGCTCGAGCACCACCGAGCTCGGACCGTCGAGCACCGAGTCGGTGATCTCCTCGCCGCGGTGAGCAGGCAGGCAGTGCATGATGAGGGCGCCCGGCTTGGCGAAGCCCACCAGGGTGTCGTTCACCTGGTAGCGGCTGAACGCCTCGGTGCGCTGCACGCGCTCGGCCTCCTGCCCCATGCTGACCCACACGTCGGTGTAGAGCACGTCGGCGCCGGTGGCCGCGTCCTTGGCGTCGTAGGTGATGTCGAGCTTGCCGCCCAGCTTGCGCACGGTGGCCTGCACGCCCGCGTTGGGCTCGTAGCCGGGCGGGCAGCCCACCACCATGGAGGCGCCGACGAGCGCGGCAGCCAGCATCACCGAGTGGCAGACGTTGTTGCCGTCGCCGATCCAGGCCATGCGCATCTTCGAGAGATCGATCCCGCGCTCCCATAGCGTGAAGAAATCGGCCAGGGCCTGGCAGGGATGCTCGAAGTCGCTGAGCCCGTTGATGACCGGCACCGTGGCGTAGCGGGCCAGCCCCTCGACGGTCGCGTGGGCGTACACGCGGGCGGCGATACCGTCGACCCAGCGCGAGAGGTTGCGGGCCACGTCGGGAACCGACTCGCGCGTGCCCAGGCCGATCTCGTGGCCGGAGAGATAGACGGCGCGGCCGCCCAGCTGCACGATGCCGACCTCGAAGGTCACGCGGGTGCGCAGCGACTGCTTCTCGAAGATCAGCGCCAGCGAGCGTCCGGCCAGCGGCGTGGCCCGCCGGCTCGCCTTCCACCGCTGCTTGAGGTCGGCCGCGAGCGTGAAGAGCTTGAACATCCGCTCGCGGGAGAGATCCGCGATCGACAGGAAGTTCGCGTGCGAGCTCACTTGGCAGCGGCGAGCGCGTCGCCCAGGATCTTCAGCGCGCGCTGGCACTCCGATGGCTCGACGATGAGCGGCGGCGCCAGGCGCACGACCTTCTCGCCGGCCGTCAGCACCAGCAGCCCCGCGTCGCGGCAGGCGTCCATCACCGGGCCGGCCGCCTTCGTCAGCTCCACGCCGATGAGCAGGCCCCGGCCCCGGATCTCCTTGATGATCGGCAGGCGCCGCTGCATCTCGCGCAGTCCCTCGACCAGCTCGCGGCCGCGCGTGGCGGCCTTGTCGGGCAGCTTGTCGCCGATGACCGTCGTCATGGTCGCCAGCGCCACCGAGGTCACGAACGCCGAGCCGGCGAAGGTGGAGCCGTGGCTGCCCGCGGTGAGCGCGCTGGCCACGTGCTCGCGGCAGAGCATAGCGCCGATCGGGATGCCATTGGCGAGCGCCTTGGCCAGGGTCATGACGTCCGGCTCCACCCCGGAATGCTCGTAGGCCCAGAGCTTGCCGGTGCGGCCCACGCCGGTCTGGACCTCGTCGAAGACCAGCAGCGCGCCCGACTCGTCGCACAGCTTGCGCAGCCCCGGCAGGTAGCCGTCGTCGGGGATGTTCACGCCGCCCTCGCCCTGGATCGGCTCCACCAGGATCGCCGCGGTGTGGCTGTCCATCGCGCGCTCCATCGCGCGCAGGTCGTTGTAGGGCACGTGCTTGAAGCCGGGCATCAGCGGCTCGAAGCCGTGGTGGTACTTCGGCTGGCCGGTCGCGCTGACCGTCGCCAGGGTGCGCCCGTGGAACGAGTTGTTGGTGGCGATGACCTCGTAGCGATCGGTCGCCAGGTGCTCCTTGGCGTACTTGCGCACGACCTTCAGCGCCGCCTCGTTGGCCTCCGCCCCCGAGTTGCAGAAGAACACGCGGTCGGCGAAGGAGTGCTCGACCAGCAGCTTGGCCAGGTGCACCTGGGGGGCGTTGTGGAAGATGTTGGAGACGTGCAGCAGGGTGGCCGCCGCCTCCCGGATGGCGCCGGTGATCACCGGATGGCAGTGGCCGAGCCCGGTGACGGCGATGCCCGTGGTGAAGTCGAGGTACTCACGGTTGTCGCTGTCCCACACCCGGGTGCCCTCGCCGCGCACGAGCACCAGCGGGGTGCGGCCGTAGTTCGGGGTGTGATACTTCGCGGACCACTCCATCAGGGTCTTGGTATCCATGGCGGCTCCTAGAGGACGATCTCGGTTCCCACCCCTTCACGCGTGAACAGCTCGAGCAGGATCGCGTGGGGGACGCGGCCGTCGATGATGTGGGCCTTGGCGGTCGAGCCCTCCAGCGCCTGCAGCGACGACTCGACCTTCGGCAGCATGCCGCCGTCGATGACACCGCTCTGCATGAGGCGCTCGGCTTCCTTGCGGGACAGCGTGCTGACCAGCTTGCCGTCGACGCCCTTGATGCCCTGCACGTCGGTGAGGTGGATCAGCTTCTCGGCGCCCAGCGCGGCGGCCACCTGCCCCGCCACGAGATCGGCGTTGATGTTGTACGTCTCGCCGCGCTCGCCGACCCCGACCGGTGCGATGACCGGGATGAAGCCGCGCTCCTCCAGCAGGCGGATCGGCTCCACGTTGACGCGCTCCACCTCGCCGACCAGGCCGATGTCGACCTCCTGGCCGTCGGCCGTGCGGTGCAGGCGCTTGTGGGCCCGCAGCAGGTCGCCGTCCTTGCCGGACAGCCCGACGGCCCGGCCGCCGTGGTGGTTGATGAGGCCGACGATCTCCTTGTTGATCTTGCCGACCAGCACCATCTCCACGATCTCGACCGTCTCGGCGTCGGTCACCCGCATGCCGCCCACGAACTTCGGCTCCTTGCCGAGCCTCTTCATGAGGTTGCCGATCTGCGGGCCGCCCCCGTGCACGATGACCGGGTTGATGCCGACCAGCTGCAGCAGGATGACGTCGAGCGCGAACGACGCCTTGAGGTCGTCCGACTCCATGGCCGAGCCGCCATACTTGATGACCAGCGACTTGCCGCGGAACTCCCGGATGTACGGGAGCGCCTCCAGCAGGACCTCGACCGGGCGCTGGGTGTCGCTCACAGGATGTACCGGGACAGGTCCTGGTTGCGGGAGAGGTCGGCCAGGCGCTGCCGCACGTACTCGGCGTCGATGGTGAGCTCCTTGCCCGGCATGTCCGGGGCGTCGAACGAGATCTCGTCCAAGAGGCGCTCCATGATCGTGTACAGGCGGCGCGCCCCGATGTTCTCGGTGCTGGCGTTCACCTGCATGGCGATCTCGGCGATCGCCGCCACGGCCTCCGGCAGGAAGCGCAGGGTCACCCGCTCGGTCGCGAGCAGCTCCACGTACTGGCGGATCAGGGCGTTCTCGGGCTCGGTCAGAATGCGGACGAAATCGTCCCTCGTCAAGGGCTCCAGCTCGACGCGGATCGGGAAGCGCCCCTGCAGCTCGGGGATGAGGTCGGAGGGCTTGGCGACGTGGAAGGCGCCGGCCGCGATGAACAGGACGTGGTCGGTGCGTACGATCCCGTACTTGGTGTTGACCGCCGAGCCCTCCACGATGGGCAGCAGGTCTCGCTGCACGCCCTCCCGGGAGACGTCGGGGCCCCCGTGGCCTCCGCCGCCCTGCCGCCCGGCGATCTTGTCCAGCTCGTCCAGGAAGACGATGCCGGAGTTCTCGACGCGGCGGATGGCTCGCGCGACGACCTCCTCCATGTCGATCAGCTTCTGCGCCTCCTCCTGGGCGAGGAGCCGGCGGGCCTCGGCCACCCGGACCCGGCGGCGCTTGGTGCGGCTGGGCATGATGTTCGAGAGCATGTCCTTGAGCTGGATGCCCATCTCCTCCATGCCCTGACCGGAGAAGACCTCGACCATCGGCATCGCTGCCTGCTGGGTCTCCAGCTCCACCATCCGGTCGTCGAGCTTGCCGGCCCGGAGCTGGGCGCGCAGCTTCTCGAGCGTGCTCTCGCGAGAGGCGTCGGGCGAGACCTGCTCGAGCGTGCCGCTGCTGAAGGGCTCGGCGCTGCGGTGGGGCAGCAGCAGGTCGAGCAAGCGATCCTCGGCCAGCCGCTCGGCCTTCTCCTTCACCTCGGCCATCAGCTCGCTCTTGACCATGGTGACGCCGAGCTCGGTGAGGTCGCGCACCATGGACTCGACGTCACGCCCCACGTAGCCGACCTCGGTGTACTTGGAGGCCTCGACCTTCAGGAAGGGCGCCTGGGCCAGTCTGGCCAGCCGGCGCGCGACCTCGGTCTTCCCCACCCCGGTGGGGCCGATCATGATGATGTTCTTCGGCGCCACCTCGTCGCGCAGCGCCGCCGGCAGCATCTGCCGGCGCCAGCGGTTGCGCAGCGCGATGGCGACGGCGCGCTTGGCCGCGCGCTGGCCGACGATGTAGCGGTCCAGCTCGACGACGATCTGGGCCGGCGTCAGCTCCATGCCCTCCACCGGCGTCACAGCACCTCCACGGAGATCTGCTCGTTCGTGTAGATGCAGATCCCGGCCGCGACCTTCATCGACTCGGTCACGATCGTCTTGGCGTCGAGATCGGTGTGCCCGACCAGCGCCCGGGCCGCGGCCAGCGCGTAGGCGCCACCCGAGCCGATGCCGATCAAGCCGTCGTCGGGCTCGATCACGTCGCCGTTGCCCGAGACGATCAGCGAGTGGTCGCGATCGGCCACCGCCAGCAGCGCCTCCAGCCGTCGCAGCACGCGGTCGGTGCGCCAGTCCTTGGCCAGCTCCACGGCCGCGCGCGGCAGGTTACCGCGGTGCTCATCCAGCTTGGCCTCGAACCGCCCGAACAGCGTGAACGCGTCGGCGGCGGCGCCGGCGAAGCCCGCCAGCACGCGATCCTCGTAGAGCTTGCGCACCTTGCGGGCCCCGGCCTTCACGACCGTCGCGCCGATCGTCACCTGTCCGTCGCCGGCGATCGCCACCTGCCCGCGGTGCCGCACGCACAGCACCGTCGTCGCGTGCATCACCTCGCTCACGACGCGGTACCCCGGGAGGCGGCGCGCGGGTGCGCGCGCTCGTAGATCTTCATCAGCTGTTCGGCGGCAACATGAGTGTACCGCTGGGTCGTCGAGAGCCGGCTGTGACCGAGCAGCTCCTGGATCATCCGGAGGTCGGCACCGGCGTCCAGCAGGTGCGTCGCGAAGCTGTGGCGCAGGGTGTGCGGGCTCACGCGCCGCACGATGCCCGCGGCCCGGGCCGAGCGACGCACGATCGTGTGCACCGAGCGCACGCCCAGCCGGCCCCCCCGGGCGTTGGTGAACAGCGGCCCGCGTCGCTGGCCGCGCAGCGCCAGCCACGCCGCCAGGGCGCGCTCGGCCTGGCCGCCGTACGGCACGATCCGCTCCTTGCGCCCCTTGCCGAGCACGCGCACGGTGCGATCGCCGCGATCGAGCGCGTCGACGTCGAGGCCGCTCAGCTCGGAGACGCGCAGGCCGCTGGCGTAGAGCAGCTCCAGGATCGCCAGGTCTCGCACGCGGGTGGCGCCGCCCAGGGCCCGGCCATCGACCAGCTGGGTGGCCTCGTCGATCGGCAGGAACGGGACGAGCCGCCGCGGTGTGCGGGGCGCGCGCACCTCGCGGGCGGCGTTGCGCTCGGTGACGCCGCGGCGGACGAGGAAGCGCCCGCAGCTACGGACGGCGGCGAGCTTGCGCGCGATCGAGACGGGGCTGAGCCCGCGGGCGTGCAAGGTGGTGAGCCAGGCCCGGACCGCGCGGCTGTCGGCGTCCGCGAGGCCGCTCAGGCCGCGCTCGGTGAGGAATCGCTGGAAGTCGGTGAGATCGGTGCGGTAGCTGCGCAGCGTATGCGAGGAGGCGTTCCGCTCCACGGCGAGGTGGCGCAGGAACGCCCCCAGCGGATCGTTCATGCCACCGTGATCTCGGCCTCGCGGCTGAAGTCGCAGCCCTCCCGCCAGCACCGCTGCACGCGGCGACCCCGCGCGACCCGCTCGGTGAGGAACGGTGCCGCGCACTTCGGGCAGGGCTCCGCCACCGGACGCTGCCACAGCACGAACTTGCAATCGGGATACGCCGAGCAGCCGAAGAAGGTCCGGCCCTTGCGCGAGCGCCGCTCGACGATCTGGCCCTTCTCGCACTCCGGACAGCCGATGCCGAGCGTGACCGGCTTGGTCGTCTTGCACTCGGGATAGCCCGAGCAGGCGATGAACTTGCCGAAGCGGCCGTGCTTGATCACCATCGGGCGCCCGCAGGTCGGGCAGATCTCGTCGGTGGGCTGGTCCTCGGCCCGCTCGCTGCCCGGCAGGTTCCGCTTGTACTTGCAGTCGGGATAGTTCGAGCAGGCGATGAACTTGCCGAAGCGGCCGCGCCGCTCGATGAGATCGCCGCCGTCCTCCGGGCAGCTCTCGCCGATGGGCACGCCGGCCTTCTCGCTGCCCATCTCCTTCTTGGCCCGGGCCAGGTCCCGCTTGAAGGGCTCGTAGAACTCCTTCACGGTGTCGACCCAGTCGAGCTCGCCCTCCTCGACCTTGTCGAGGTGGTCTTCCATCTGGGCCGTGAAGCCCACGTCCATGATGTCGCCGAAGAACGGCATGAGCTTGTCGGTGACGGCCATGCCGAGCTCCGTCGGCGAGAGCGTGCGCCGCTCGCGGTGGACGTAGCCGCGATCGTTGATGATCGTGCCCAGGATCGAGGCGTAGGTCGACGGCCGCCCGATCCCCAGTTCCTCCAGCGCCTTGATGAGCGAGGCCTCGGTGTAGCGGGGCGGCGGCTGCGTGAAGTGCTGCTTGGGATCGAGCCCCAGCAGGGTCAGGACCTCGCCCTCCTCCAGCGCCGGCACCGCGCTCTCGGCGTCCTCGTCGGCCGCCGCGTCTTCTTCCTCACGGCTCTCGACGTACACGGCCGTGAACCCCTTGAACTTCATCGTCTGGCCCTGGGCGCGGAAGATGGTGTTGCCCGCGACGATGTCCGCGGCGACCGTGTCGTACACCGCCGGCATGAGCTGGCTCGCCATGAAGCGCTCCCAGATCAGCCGGTACAGCGCGAGCTGGTCCTTGGTGAGGAAGCTCGCCACGCTGCGCGGGTCGCGCCGCACGTCGGAGGGACGGATCGCCTCGTGAGCTTCCTGGGCGCTGCCGCGGGACTTGTAGGCCGGTGGCGCATCTGGCAGGTACTCCCCGCCCAGCCGCTCGGATGCCCACTGCCGGGCCTCCTGCTGGGCCTCGGTGGCCACCCGGACGGAGTCCGTCCTCATATAAGTGATGAGGCCGACGGCACCCTCCCCGCCCAGCTCGATGCCCTCGTAGAGCTGCTGGGCCACGGTCATCGTCTTCTTGGCGGAGAAGCCCAGCTTGCGGCCGGCGTCCTGCTGCATCGTCGAGGTGATGAACGGCGGTGCCGGGTTGCGCTTGCGCTCGCCCCGGGTCACGCTGCGCACCACGAAGCGCGCGCCCTGCAGCGAGTCGACCAGGGCCTGGGTGGCCTCGCCCGTCGCCAGCGCGGCCTTCTCGCCATTGACCTCGCGCAGGGTCGCGGTGAAGTCGGGCGGCAGCTTGGCCTTCAGCCTGGCGTGCAGGCTCCAGTACTCGACGGGGTTGAAGGCCTGGATCTCGCGCTCCCGGTCGACGATGAGCCGCACGGCCACCGACTGCACGCGCCCGGCCGAGAGCCCACGCTGGATCTTGTCCCACAGCAGCGGCGAGAGGCTGTACCCCACCAGGCGGTCCAGCACGCGGCGGGCCTGCTGGGCGTCGACCTTCTTGAGGTCGATGCGCCCGGGCTTGGTGAACGCGGCCTTCACCGCACGCTCGGTGATCTCGTTGAACGTGATCCGGTACACGTTCTTCTTCTGGATCGGCAGCTCCTGGGCCAGGTGCCAGCCAATGGCCTCGCCCTCGCGGTCGGGGTCGGTGGCGACGTAGAGCGTGTCGGCCTTCTCGGCGGCCTTCACCAGGTCGTCCAGGACCTTCTTCTTGGTCGGGGTGACGACGTACTTCGGCTTGAAGTTCTTCTTGGGGTCGACACCCAGCTGGGACTTCGGCAGGTCGCGGACGTGGCCCATCGATGCCTTGACGACGTACTTGCCGGCGAGGTACTTCGCGATCGTCTTCACCTTGGTCGGCGACTCGACCACCACCAGGCCGCGCTTGGCCACTACGCTCTCCTCGCACGCGCGCCGGTCGCCATCCAGCGCTGACCCGCCAGCTGTCGGGCCCAGCCCGCCAGCTCCAGAGCAATCAGCGCCGTGCCCGCACGCGCGGCGTCGATACCTGCCCGAGCGATCATCCGCTCGATGTGCTGCGCTTCGTCCACGCTCAACAACCCAAGCATGCGCTCCTCGTCACTCCCTGCCGTTGGTAGCGTTAGATGCGCGCTCGCCGCCGGCGTTTCCTCGATCGCGCGGCGCCACGATTCGCCGAGCTCCGCGACAATTTCGCTCCAGTGCCCGACTAGTCTAGCACCGTCCCGTATGAGGGCATGCGTACCGCGGCTGGTCGGTGAGGTAATTCGGCCTGGAACGGCGAACACTTCGCGACCAAGCTCGCCGGCCAGCCCGGCCAGGGTGCGATTGCGGAGCGGAAAGTGGTAGGAGAGGGGTCCGATCGTGCGCGGAAACTGCGAGAGCAGCGCGCCCCGGGCGACGATCGCCTCGGCGAGCTTCCGGTTCTCCGGCGGGTACACGTGGGCGATGCCGTGGCCGAGCACCGCCAGGGTGCGCCCGCCCGCCTCCAGCGCGCCGCGATGCGCGGCCGTGTCGATACCACGGGCCAGGCCGCTGACGATGGTGACCCCGCGCGCCGCCAGGTCGGCGGCCAGCATCCCGGCCACCTCGATCCCGTAGGCGGACGCCTGGCGCGATCCGACGATCGCGATCGACAGCGCGTCCTCCGGCGCCAGCGTGCCGCGCACGTCGAGCTCCGGCGGATTGGTGAGGGATCCGAGCAGCGCGGGATAGTCGGGATCACCCGGAGCGAGGCGACGGATCGCCGTGTCCATGCGAGCGCGGAGTATAACGACGCGCCGATGGCCCGCCAACGTCCCGGATCGTCGACACCCGCGCGCCGCCCGGGCGGCGTGCGTCGTGCTCATTGCCGAGCGCTGCCGACCTCCGGACGCAGGAACACGCGCGCCTTCTCGGCGGCCTCGCTCTGCGGGAAATCGTGGACGACGCGCTGCCAGGTCTGCCGCGCCTGCGGCTCATCGCGCAGGTTGCGCTGGCAGAGCCCGATCTTGAGGTAGGCGTCGGCGGCCTTGGCCGAGGCCGGTGCGATCCGCGCGACCTTCTGGAACTCGGCCATCGCCTGTCGGTAATCGCGCTGCACGTAGTAGGCCTCGCCGATCCAGTACTGCGCGTTGGCCACCAGCGGATGCCCCGGATACTTCGCCATGAAGTCCAGGAAGTCGAGCACCGCCTGGCCGTGCTCGCGCGCCCGGAAGGTCGCGAGCGCCGCCGCGTAGGTCTGCTCGGGCGACTGGGTGCGGCCCGGTGCCTCGCGCGGTCGCGGCAACGGCGCTGGTCGAGGTGCAGGCCTGGGCGATGGGACGACGAGTGGCGGCTGCGGACCGGCGGGAGGCGCGATCGACACCGGGGGCGAAGCGGGCGGTGACGGCGCGGCAGCCGGTGACGGTGGCGCCGGTGCGATCGGGGCCTTCGCGGCCTTCGCCTCGGCCTCGGCGGCCTCCACGCGCGCGCGCAGCCGGCCGATCTCTTCGCGCGCCTGCCTGAGCGAG
>Ga0310811_10011967_pt1 | contig 11263 bp, 8 predicted proteins | sample YCmetagenome_FD_207642 | JGI IMG/M metagenome (GOLD analysis project Ga0310811, IMG submission 207642) | Soil microbial communities from experimental microcosm in Duke University, North Carolina, United States - YC | ecosystem: Engineered > Artificial ecosystem > Soil microcosm > Unclassified ... | reverse complement strand
GCCGCAATCGGCGTAGAGAAAATGCTCGACCTGTTTGACACACCAGCCTTTCTGCTGCTGCAGCCACAGGATAATGCCGGCGTCGAGCGATCCAGGCCGCGTGCCCATCGGCAGCCCATCCAGCGCAGTAAACCCCATCGAGGAATCCACGCTGCGTCCGCCAGCCAACGCGCACATCGAAGCGCCGGAACCAAGATGCGCAACGACGACACGGCCCAGCGCGATCTCGGGGACACGTTCCGCCAACGAACCGGAGATGTACTCGTAGGACAGCCCGTGGAAACCATAGCGGCGCACACCCTCGCGATACAGCGCATCGGGGATCGCAAACCGATCGGCAACCGCGGGATGGCCACGATGGAACGCGGTATCGAAGCAGGCGACATGCGGCAGTTTCGGAAACAGCACCGCCAATGCCTTCAATACGGCAACTGCGGGCGGATTGTGCAGCGGCGCGAGCGGTTCGAGTGCGACGATGCGGGCCAGCGCAACCTCGTCCACCAGCACCGGCGCATCCATGTCCGGCCCACCATGCACAACGCGATGCCCGAAGCCGATAAGCGCACGCTTGTCGAACGGACCCTCCGGCAATGCCGCCAGCTTCGCCAGCGCGTCGGCGTGGTCCTTGGTGCTCACCGTGTGATCATGCACCGGCTTGCCATCGGCGCTCGCGACCAATAGGCGCCCGTCGCCGCCGATGTTTTCCACTTCGCCGCTGACACCGCGCAACGGTGCGGCGCCGGTCACGTCGTAGACGGCGAACTTCAGGCTGGAGGAACCCGCATTCAGAACGCACAAGCGACGAACCTGCATTGCCTCATGGCCTTTCATGTCCGGAGCGTGCATGCTTCGGCCGATCAAAGACGAGCCCCGGAGAACTGTCCATGACCAAGTTCGGCCTCGCCCAATCCATTCGCCGCGTGGAGGATCCTCGGCTGTTGTTGGGCCGAGGCCGCTACACCGACGATATCCTGTTGCCGGGCATGCTGCACGGGATAGTGCTGCGCAGTCCGCATGCCGCGGCGAAGATTATCCGAATCGACACCAGGGCCGCAGCATCCGTCGAAGGGGTTAAGGCAATCTATACCGGTGCCGATTTCAGGGCGGATGGCATTGGACCGATGCCGTGCGCCGCGCCGGTGCAGAACCGCGACGGCTCCAGCATGGCGGATCCACCACATCCCGCACTGGTTGAAGACGCGGTGCGTTACGTCGGCGATCCGGTCGCGTTCGTCGTCGCCGACACGCCGGCGGCAGCGCGGGATGCGGCGGAACTGATCGCGGTGGATTACGATGTTCAACCCTCGATCACCGATCTTGCCGCGGCGATGACAAGCGGTTCGCCACTGGTATGGCCGGAGGCTGCCAACAACATCGTGTTCGACTGGGGGCTCGGCGACAAGGCAGCGACCGATGTGCTGTTTGCCTCCGCCGCGCACGTCACGCGCCTGACCGTCGTGAACAACCGCGTGATCGTCGCGTCGATGGAGGGTCGCGCCTCGATCGCAGATTACGACGCAGCCACGGGCCGTTGGGTGCTGTATGCCAACACGCAGGGCGGCTGGTTGATCAAGAACCTGATCGGGGCAGTGTTCCAGACGGAGCCTGCGAACTTTCGCGTCATCACGCCCGATGTCGGTGGCGGCTTCGGCATGAAGGCGTTCCTGTACGCCGAGCATGTGCTGGTCTGCTACGCGGCACGCAAGTTAGGACGGCCGGTGAAGTGGACGTCGGACCGCACCGAAGCGTTTCTGTCCGATACGCAAGGCCGCGATAACATCACGCTGGGCGAATTGGCGATCGACAAGGATGGCAAATTCCTCGCGTTGCGGACTCGGAATGTCGCCAACATGGGCGCATATCTTTCGACCTTCGCGCCGTACATCCCGACTCTGGCCGGCGGTGCCGTGCTGTCGGGCGTCTACGGATTCCAGCAGATCTACGCCAACGTGCTCGGCATGTTCACGCACACGGCGCCGGTTGATGCCTATCGTGGCGCGGGCCGCCCCGAGAGCAACTATCTGCTGGAACGTCTGGTCGATGCCGCGGCGCGCGAGCTCGGTATCGATCGCGTCGAACTGCGCCGACGCAACATGATACCCGCCTCGGCGATGCCGCATAAGACACCGGTGGGGAAGACCTACGATACCGGCGATTTCGCAATGGTGCTGGATGCGGCGCTGAAACAAATCGATTACACCGGATTTGCCGCGCGCCGCACCGAGGCGGCACAGCGTGGCAAACGCCGTGGCATAGGCCTCGCCTACTATCTCGAAGTCACCATGGGCGACCCGACCGAGCGCGCGGAAATCCGTTTCGCCGACGATGGATTTGTCGATCTCTATGTCGGCACGCAATCGACCGGGCAAGGACACGAGACAGCCTATATCCAGCTCACGTCGCAGCGACTCGGCATCGACGCAGAGAAGATCCGAGTGCAGCAAGGCGATACGGATACGATCCCGGTCGGCGGTGGTACAGGCGGGTCGCGCAGCCTGTATTCCGAAGGACAGGCGATCCTGCTGACCGCGGATACAGTGATCGACAAAGGCAAGCAGGCCGCAGCCGAAGTGCTGGAGGCGGCGGCTGCCGACATCGCGTTCGACGATGGCCGGTTTGCCATTGTTGGCACCGACCGCGGGATCGACATCATCGCGCTCGCAGCAACGCAACGGCAGAAGGCGGCAAAAGGCGAGCAAGCAATCCTACTCGATGCGGCGGAGATCGCGACGGTCGCCGAACACACGTTCCCGAACGGCTGCCACATTGCCGAGGTGGAGGTGGATCCCGAAACCGGTGTGGTGGACATCGTACGCTATCGGGTTAGCGACGACTTCGGCAAAACGGTGAACCCCATGATCGTGCGCGGCCAGGTCCATGGCGGTGTAGCGCAAGGGTTGGGACAGGCGCTGCTTGAACGTACCAGCTACGACACAACATCGGGTCAGCTCCTGACCGGCAGCTTCATGGACTACGCATTGCCGCGTGCAGACGATCTGCCGGACATCGAGGTGGATCTGCTGGAAGTGCCCAGCGGTTCTAATCCGCTCGGCGTAAAGGGCGCCGGCGAGGCAGGCTCGGTCGGCAGTCCGCCCGCGCTGATCAACGCGATCATCGACGCGCTGTCGGTCGATGGCGTGACGCACATCGACATGCCCACCACACCGGAAATAGTGTGGCAAGCACTGGCGAAAAAGGCGGCGTAACGACGGGAGTGTCTACAGGTCGCGCGCCCCGATGGTGCGGGCGCGCATCGCTTCTTCCGGAACTTCCTTGCCGAAATCGGTGAAGGCGCGGCGCACCGCGTCCACCGTGGAGCCGAACACCTGCTTGCGGTTCTCCCGCGCCCAGGTCTGCGAACCGGCGATCGTGGTGAGCGATCCCTGGAAGTGCGGCATCACGTAGCGCGCGAACAACTCGAAGCTGCGCAACGTCTGCTCGCGGTTGGCCCATTCGTGCGCGCGGAACAGGATGCCGCCGAAGCCGCCCTTGCTGTACTCGAGCAGACGGTTGATCCCCTTGATCACCGTCTCCGGGTTGCCAACCAGCGTGGTGCCCATCTTCACGCCCTCGCGCAGCGGATCGTCGGCGCGGCCAGGCGGACGACCGAGAGTGTCCTCGAAGTAGGTCTGCGTCTCGACGCGCTCGCCCTTCTTCACCTCCCGTAGCGCCTGTTCGTCATCCTCGGCGATGTGCGCGTTGACGACGACGCGCCAGTTCTTGCGGTCCATCGTCTTGCCGTTCTTCGCCGCCGCCTCCTCGGCGATCTTCCACTGATCGGCGAGCGCTTCGGGACCACCGGGAAGGCCGGCGCCGATGGACAGCACACCGACACCATGCGTGCCCGCAGCGATCATGCCGAACGGCGTGATGGTGCTGGCAACGGCGATCTCGAAATGCGGATCCGTGTACGGCGCGAGATGCAACCGCGCGTCGCGCATCTCGAACCAGTCCGTCTTCATCGTGACTGGCTCTTCGCATTTCAGCAGCCGCATGATCGCGTCCATCGCCTCCAGCATGCGCGGACGCTGCGTGCTGGGTTCGATGCCAAGCATATACGCATCGGACGTGAGCGCGCCTGGACCGCAGCCCATCATCGCGCGGCCACGCGTCATATGGTCGAGCTGCACGAAACGCTGCGCCACCATGAACGGGTGATGATACGGCAGGCTGGTCACGCCGGTGCCGAGCTTGATGTGCTTGGTGCGTTCCGCTGCAGCAGCGATGATCAGCTCGGGCAGCGCAATGAGTTCCCAGCCGGCGGAATGATGCTCGCCGATCCAGGCCTCGTCGTAGCCGAGCCAGTCCAGCCACTCCAGCAGCTCGACATCGCGGCTGATAGCGAGCGTCGGGTTTTCACCGACGCGATGGAACGGTGCCAGAAAGATGCCGAACTTCATGCCGCGATGGGCCATTGCCTAATTCTCCAGGTCTCGTCGGCTTGTATCGTGCAACGTCCGGCGCCGGTAGCCAAGCGGGGCTACTCGTGGCAGCCTGTGGCACAAAGTGAAGTCCGGGAGGAACGAAGCATGCGCCTGGAAAGCAAAGTGGCGATCGTCAGCGGTGCAGCATCCGGCATGGGTGCGGCGACGGCGCGCCGATTCGCCAAGGAAGGCGCCAAGGTCGTGATCGCCGATACGCTGGAGGAGGAAGGTCGCGCGGTCGCCGCCGACATCGTGCGCGCGAACGGCACTGCTGAGTTCATGAAGCTGGACGTGACCAGCGAAGCCGATTGGAAATCCGTGGTTGATGCGACGGTGCAAAAGTACGGCAAACTCGACATCATGGTGAACAACGCCGGCATCAGTGGCAGCGCTGTGACCGACATGCTGGACACCGATGCGTGGGACAAGCTGATGGCAGTGAATTCGCGCGGCGTATTCCTGGGCACCAAATACGCGGTGCTGGCGATGAAACAGGCCGGTGGCGGTTCGATCGTCAACTTGTCTTCGATCTCCGGCAATACCGGCCAAACGATGACGCATATGGGCTACAACGCGTCGAAGGGAGCGGTGCGCACACTGACGAAATCCACCGCCGTGCAATTCGGCCGCGATGGGATCCGCGCCAATTCCGTGCATCCCGGATTGATGCCGCCGATGCGCACGTCGGGCGCCACGGCGGATCCCGCGGTGCGGGCGAAAATGCTCCAAGGCGTGCCGTTGCGTCGCGCGGGTGAGGTGGACGAGGTCGCCAATGCGATCCTGTTCCTGGCGTCGGACGAGGCGTCGTACATCACTGGCGCCGAACTTTATGTCGATGGCGGCTATCTCGCAACGTAGCTGCGGGAGGATCGGGTGATGACAGTGAGCAAGCAGCAGCTTCAGCAGTTCGACAGGGAAGGCTATCTGTTCTTGCCGGACCTGTTCTCCACGGATGAGATATCCGTGCTGCGGCGGGAGGCGGAGGAGATCTTCAGTACAGATCGCAAGGAGATCTGGCGGGAGAAGTCCGGTTCGCCGCGCACCGCGTTCGCCGCGCACACCTACAATGAAGCGTTTCGATTGCTGGGCTCGCATCCACGGTTGATCCGGCGCGTGGAACAGGTGTTCGGCGAGCCGCTGTATATGCATCAGTTCAAGATCAACGCGAAGTCGGCGTTCGATGGCGAAGTCTGGCAGTGGCACCAGGATTACGGAACCTGGGCACGCGACGACGGCATGCCAGAGCCGCGGGCGATGAACATCGCGGTCTTTGTCGATGAGGTGTTGCCGATCAACGGGCCGTTGATGCTGGTACCGCGCAGCCACAAGGAAGGCGTGCTGAAGGCCGGACACGATGTATCCACAACGTCCTATCCGCTGTGGACGCTGGACAATGCAACCGTGGAACGTCTGGTGCGGCAAGGTGGCATTGTGACGCCAACGGGCAAGCCGGGTGCCGTGCTGATGTTCCACGGCAATCTGGTCCATGGCTCCGCGGGCAACATCACCCCGTATCCCCGCAAGATCGTCTATCTGACGCTGAACTCGGTTTCCAATTATATCCGCACCCCGACGCGGCCTGACTGGATTGCACATCGTGACTTTCGCCCGATCGAGCCGGTGGCGGACGATGCGCTGGCGCGATACGCGCTGGCTTGCAAGGTTGCGGCGGAGTAGCGGGCAGCCCCTCGTCGCACGCCCGGGCTGGCGGGGGCGGTCACTAACCAGTTCGTCCAGGCCGTGCTACGATCGCCGGGTCGCATCGCAGAAGGCTGTGGACCCCTTGCCCCCGAGTAAGTCACGCAAGCGCCCCTCGGAGGCACGGCCGCGCAAGTCTGATCCAGACCGCACGCGTCAGGACATTCTTGCCGTGGCACGACGCGAGTTCGCTGAACATGGCCTGAGCGGCGGACGCGTTGACGCGATCGCCGCCCAGATGCGTACGACCAAGCGCATGATCTACTATTATTTCGGCAGCAAGGAGGGGCTCTACCAGGCTGTACTTGAGCAGGTCTATGGCGATATTCGCACTATCGAGCAGGAGCTCGACCTGGACAGCCTTGAACCAACCGATGCGATCAAGCGCATGGTTACGTTCACGTTTGACTATGAGGAGGAACATCCAGATTTCATTCGGCTGGTCAGCATTGAGAATATTCACAACGGCACCTACGTCGCGCGATCCAAGAAAATCCGAGGACAGAATGCGACCGTGATCGCGACCCTGGGACGCGTCCTCGCACGGGGGCGCCGGTCAGGCGTATTCCGCGCCGATATCACTGCCACCGATCTTCATATGCTGATCAGTGCGTTCTGTTTCTTTCGGATTTCCAACCGGCACACCTTCGGCACTTTGTTTGGCTGCGACCTGACGGCACCTGGCGTGCGCACGAAGCACAGGCGGCTTATCACCGATGCCATCTTGCGTATGCTGGAACCACGTACCGCCAAACGAACGTCACGCGACCGACAGTCAGCGTGACTAAGAGCCCATCGTGGCGAAATGGCACAGCATGCGCGCGGCGTCTGCGGTTTGATCCGTGAACAGGCTGAACGCTTCGGCGGCCTGGAAGACCGCCATACCGCCACCGTCGAGCGTGCGGCATCCCAGTGAGCGTGCTGTGCGCAAGAGTTCGGTCTCGAGCGGAAAGTAGATTACGTCGGAGACCCACAGTGCCTCTCGCAACAGGTCAGGCGATATCGGCATTCCGGGATGCCCAACCATGCCGATGGGGGTGGCGTTGATTACCCCATCTGCCGCCGCAATGGCTGTCGCGATATCGGTGCCTGGCACTGCTTGGCCCTCGCCGAAGCGTGCACAGATTTCCTTCGCGAGGGATTGCGCCCTGTCGAGGTCGATATCGAAAATCGTGAGCTGGCCGATACCAAGTTTCGCTGCGGCATAGGCCACCGCAGCGCCCGCTCCCCCCGCGCCGACCTGCACTGCATGGCCGTATGTGGCACCCGGCAGCCCGCGACGGAAACTCTCCGCGAACCCGCTCCAATCTGTGTTGTGCCCAATGCGCCTACCGCCACGCAGCAACACCGTGTTCACCGCACCGATGGCCTTGGCATCGTCGGAGAGGTCAGTGAGCAGCGGAATGACAGCCTGCTTGCACGGGTGCGTGATGTTGAGGCCGGCGAAGCCCATGCGTTCGGCGGCCGTGAGCAGCTCGGCCAGGGCATCGACGCCGAGGTGGAGTTGCTGCAGGTCGATCAGCTTGTAGATGCAGCGCAGGCCATGTTCGGCAGCCTCGCGCTGATGCATCGCGGGCGCCCGCGATGCCTGAATGCCTGCACCTATCAGGCCGAGCAGGATATCGGGCTCGCTGCTGGACACCATGTGCGGATCACTCCAGAGTAACGGCTGCCGGTTTCGGCTTGCGCAGCGTACGCGCGACGGTTATTAACTAAACAGTTAGTTCGCGTCAACGTGAATGCGTGAACCCCGCGTCCACGGACCAAAACCGGAAGGGAGCAGACATCATGAGCGATCCCGTCCGACAAACATTAACGCGCTATCTGAAATCCATCGCCACAGTATCCCTGAGCGGCACGCTGCCGGAAAAGCTCGATGCCGCCGCCGCGATCGGATTCGACGGCATCGAAATGTTCGAGAACGATCTGCTCACCTTCGACGGATCGCCGGCGGACGTGCGTGCCATTGCGGAAGGGCTTGGCCTGGCCATCACGATCTTCCAACCGTTCCGCGACTTCGAGGCGATGCCAGAGCCGCAGCGCACCCGCAACATGGATCGCGCCGAGCGCAAGTTCGACGTCATGCAGGCGCTTGGTACGGACCTTCTGCTGGTATGCAGCAACGTCCATCTCGCCGCACTCGACGACGACGCCCGCGCTGCAGCCGATCTTGCGGAAATGGCCGAACGCGCAGGGCGTCGCGGCCTGCGCGTCGGGTACGAGGCCCTCGCCTGGGGGCGCCATGTCAACCGATGGCGTCATGCATGGTACATCGTGCAGGCGGCGAATCACGATGCGCTTGGGCTGATCGTTGACAGCTTCCACACGCTGGCCGTCGCGGACGATGCGTCGGGCATCGCCGAGGTGCCGACGGACAAGCTGTTCTTCGTGCAGCTTGCGGACGCCCCCAAACTCACCATGGATGCTCTGTCCTGGAGCCGGCATTTCCGTAATTTCCCTGGGCAGGGGCAATTGCCGGTCGCCGACTTCCTGCGCGCGGCACTGGCGACAGGCTATCGCGGACCACTGTCGCTGGAAGTGTTCAATGACGAATTCCGCGCGGCACCGGCGCGGCTGATCGCCCGTGACGGATTGCGGTCTCTGTTGTTGGTGGAAGCGGAAGCCGGTGTCACGGAGCTTCCGCCACCGCCCGTGTTCGACGGCATCGAATTCATCGAATTTGCGGTGGACGATGAAACGTCCCGTCGGCTAGGCGAGCAGTTGCGGGACCTCGGTCTTCATTACGCGGGCCACCATCGTTCCAAGTCGGTCGATCTGTTCCGGCGGGGACGCGTCAACTTCGTGCTGAACAGCGAGTTGGACAGCGCTGCGTCCGAGCACTTTCAGTTGCATGGTCCTTCGGTGTGCGCAATGGCGCTGCGCGTGGACGATGCCGGGCGCGCACTGGAACGTGCGCGGGCCCTGCTGTGCCCCGAATGGCAGGAGCGTGTCGGTGAAGGCGAGCGACGCATTCCCGCGTTGCGCGCGCCCGACGGCACGCTGATCTATCTGGTGCAGCCGGATCCCTCGGGCCGTAGTATATACGAAGACGACTTTCGTTTGTTTCCCGACGCACCCGGGGGAGTAGCGATTACGGACGTCGATCACGTGGCGCAGGCGTTGCCGATCAGGCGCATGGACAACTTCGTCCTGTTCTATCGCGCCGTTCTTGGTTGCAAGCCCGAACAGCTCTGGGAGATCGCCGACCCGTATGGCCTGGTACGCAGCCGGACAATGGTGAGCACCGATCATACCGTGCGTTTGCCGCTGAATGTCTCGGAGAGTCGTGAGACCGGAACTGGACGTTTCCTAACCACGTATGCCGGCGCCGGCGTGCATCACATTGCGATCGCCACCGCCGACATTGTTCAGACGATGCGGCAGCTCATGGCGCGCGGCACGCGGTTCCTGACGATCCCCGCCAACTACTACGATGACGTCGCAGCGAAATGGGGCCTCGACGCCAGCCGCATCGACGCGTTGCGGGAACTGAACCTGCTGTACGACTGCGATGAGAACGGCGAGTTCCTGCATGCCTATACCCAGACCTTCGATGACCGTTTCTTCTTTGAAATCGTCGAGCGTCGCGGTGGCTATCAGCAATACGGGGCGGCAAACGCACCGGTGCGGATGGCGGCGCAGGCGCAGAGGCTGGCCTCATCCAGGCTGGACGGGTTGCTTGCGTAACGCTGGCGCGGTAATCGGGCTGCGCCAGTGCGGATAATCACCGTGGCATCCAGAGAGGTTGCCAGGCCAACGGAGGACTTATGACCAAGACACTATCGGGGTTCGTCGTGCCGCGTCGTCGTGCACTGCTGGGAGCGGCAGCGATCGCCACCGTACCGTTGGCCAAGCCATTCATCCGCAATGCCGCTGCCGCCGACACCATCAAGATCGGGCTGCTGCTCGCGAAGACCGGCGATATCGCGGCGCAGACCGAATACCTGGCGAACGGCACCTACCTGGCGCTGGAGGAACGCGGCAACAAGATCATGGGGCAGCCGGCAGAGTTGGTCTGGCTGGACGAACCGTCGCCGCAGGGCTCGCAGCAGAACATGCAGAGGCTGGTGCAGGAGAACAAGGTGGTCGCCATCCTCGGCGGCTCGCTCAGCTCCAACGCCCTCGCCGAGCAGGCGACTGCGGCGCAGTTGAAAATACCTTTCGTTTGCAACAATGCCGCGGCTACTGACATAAGTGGCAAGAACTGCAACCACTACACGTTCCGGCTGAACACACCGGTCGCAGTGCAGGCGGCGATGTTCGCGCCGTACATCATGGGGTACGGCAAGAAGTGGTACTTCCTGACGGCAAACTACGCATTCGGGCAGGACATCGCGAAGTCGTTCAAGGAGATCCTGGCCAAGGCCGGCGGCACGGTCGCGGGTGACGATGTCGTACCGCTGAACACGCCCGACTACAGCTCCTTCATTCTGAAGATCCGGCAGGCGAAGCCAGACATGATCCTGGGCGGCATTCCGGCCGGCGATCTGTCCACTTTCCTGAAGCAGTGGAACGAGATGGGGATGAAAGGCTCAATCCCCGTCTGCGAAATCGCCATTGGCGACACCGACATCTGGGCAGTTGGCACGGAGGCGGCGACCGGCCTCTACACCGCGCTATGGTGGTACGACAATCCGAACAATCCGCCGGACGAGAAGGCAATGGCAGTGGATTACCAGAAGAAGTACGGCAAGCCCGCGGCGGACAAGGCGTGGATGGGCTGGGTTGCGGCGAAGTCACTGTTCGAATCGATCGAACTGGCGAAATCCACCGAAACCGAGGCAATCATCAAGGGGTTGGAAAGCTGGAAGGGCGGCAGCGAGACCAACCCGTACTACTGGCGCAAAGGCGACCACCAGATGCTATTGCGCAACCTGGTGGTGCAGGTGAAGCCGAAGATTCCAGACAAGTGGAACTACTTCGACGTGAAGGGTGTGGTGCCGGAGAACATCGCTGATCTGGACAAGGTGTTCGGCGATCCGGCGGCGAACGGCTGCCGTATGACCTGAGCCGACCGTGCTCGACGTCATTCTGTCGCAGGTGGCCACTGGGCTGGTGCTCGGTGGCCTCTACGTGCTGATCGCCATCGGCCTGTCGATCATCTTCGGGCTACTGGGAATCGTGAACTTCGCGCACGGGAA
>Ga0310811_10011964_pt1 | contig 11264 bp, 8 predicted proteins | sample YCmetagenome_FD_207642 | JGI IMG/M metagenome (GOLD analysis project Ga0310811, IMG submission 207642) | Soil microbial communities from experimental microcosm in Duke University, North Carolina, United States - YC | ecosystem: Engineered > Artificial ecosystem > Soil microcosm > Unclassified ... | reverse complement strand
CGCGGCTGAGCACTAATTCGTTCGCCCGTTGACCAGGCACCAGTTGGCCGGACCTTGGAGCTTATAACTGCTGACCACACGCAGCTGGTTGAGCACTCCGTCGTTGGGATCGACCGAACGACCCGAGATAGTCGAATCACCAAAGTTGGCGGTGTAAATGAACTGGTTGGATGGGTCCTCAACAAGACACTGTGGCCCGGAACCTGTTCCGTAGGTCGAGGGACTGAGGAAGGAAAGCTGGAATGAGGGCGAAGTAGTGAGGAAGTAGCCCGCGATACCGCTCTGCGGATTCGGTCCCGTCACGTTGTTACCCTGGTTCGATACGTAAATGAACTTGCCCTTCGATTCCACCATGATGTAGCTGGGGTTGGCGAGCGTGGGATCGTCAGGAATAATGCCGCCCGACTGCGCCTGAAGCGCGCCGTTGCTGCCGACCGAGAATGGCAGAATCTGACTTGGGTAGGTTCCCGGCCGGAAGCTGCAGGTCGTGCAGGTGAGGGTCACCGGTTCATTGTCCAGAACATACACAACGCTGGAAGCGTTCACAATGGCCGTCCCGCCCCGAATGCCCAGAGGCTGCGGGCTGTTCTGTCCAAGCGTGAGCTGCCCATTTGCGAAGGCATACGGGAATACCGTGTTGCCCGCCGCTGGAGTGCCACCCAGGGTGAGGACGTAACTATTTGCAATCGAGAAGTCAATCGGATCGGACGGAACCGGGAAGTAGGTGAGTGGGCTTCCGCTGGCCGATGTTACCTGCGCATTTACCACCAGTGTCAAGCGGCCCGTGGTCTGGTTGATTTGGAAGACCGTGATATCGCCGCAATGGGTGGTCGTTGAACCCAAGGCGCGCTGGCAAAGGGGATTAGGATTGGTGGCGCTCGAGGGCTGCCCGTTGGGAGCCGCCGAATCATGATCCAGAACAATTAGAAAGTTGCCCGTGCTGTCCGTCAGCATGCGAATCGGATTGATGCCCTGCGTAAAAAAGGTCTGTTGCGGCGTCAGAATGCCATTGCCACCCACTGCGAACTGCTCAATGTTCGAGTTCGTGCAAGGATTGTCGGTGGTGCATGTCGCTCCGCCCTGGGCATTGGTTCCCTGATTCAGTACATACAGAAAGCGGCTTCCGTTGACCAGCACGGCGCGGCCGGGGTTGGCGCCGCCGGAGGACACGGGCATGCCGTTGATAGGAGTGAGAAAACCCGTATTGTGATCGATCTTGTAGCCACTGATAATGCCGTTACCTGTGGATTCTGCGGTGACCGTTCCAGTGACATAGATGTAGCCGACCGTATAACTGCGAACGCAAGACGTAACGCTGAGGATAATGCCGCCAGACAGGGCGCCCATAAGAAGTGCCTTGCCGAATTTCGTAAACTTCATGCGATTCCTTCATCCTGGACAGGCGTGTGCCGCCAAGTTTGATCGTTCCGCAGCAGAGCTGGGTTGGGACGGGTCCCTGATGCATTGTAAAAGCCAAGGCCTGTTTGTGCCTAGCGCCAACCGACCAAGCGTTAAAACAATGGATTTTCCGAGGTTACGTCAGCCGAGACACAGCTTTTTTTCGAGCCTGAAACGGCCGGTTTCCATTCGGCTTGCTATTGATAACGCGGTTGAGATTTTGACGTCCGGACAGCAACAAACGTCACCTCCGGCAAGAGGGAGAAACCGGTGCAGGCGTCGAACATTGGGTGGCTTGCTGTCACCGGCGTCTCATCACGGGCGCTCCCCCAATCAGGCGAAATTTCTACAGTCGCTTTTGGCTGACTAATGCCTGAAGGCTCCCCCTCTGCTCTGTCATCCGGAGGATGAGCGCAAAGAGGAGGAAGGATCTGCGGTTGCTTTGCAGCCCTCCTTCAGTCAATGCCCGCCGGTAATCCGCAGCGCCCCTTTCAGGGCGCCACAGCATGATTGCCTACCACACGCGGCAGGAGTTTGTCGGATACATCGGCTTGCCCTGGGTGCAGCCAAAAGCCTTCCCAAACTCGTCGAAGTTCTGCACAGAGCCGTTGACGCGCCATTTACCCGGAGAATGCGGGTCTGTGAGTGCCGCCTGCCGGGCTGCAGCATCCTTTGTGTTTTGGCACCACACTTGAGCAAAGCCAATAAAGTAGCGCTGCGCCTCGGTGAAGCCGTCGATCTTTTCATTGATTGTTTTGCCTTGCGCTGCCAGCGTGTCCAGCAATGCCATGTAGGCGATGCGCAGCCCCCCGTTATCCGCCGTGTTTTCGCCAAGCGTGAGGTGGCCGTTGAGCTTCTGTGCTGGCGTGTCGCCCACGGCCGGAGCAGCTTCAAAATTGCTGTACTCATTGGCAATGCACTCGGTGCGTTCCTGAAACGCCTTGCGATCTGCCGGTGTTTGCCATTCGCGCAGATTGCCATTGCCATCGTATTGTGAGCCTTCGTCGTCAAAACCGTGCGTCATTTCGTGTCCAATCACCACGCCGATGCCACCAAAGTTCACTGCCGGATCAATCTTGAAGTCGAAGAACGGCGGTTGCAGAATGCCAGCCGGGAAGTTGATGTCATTCATCGAAGGATCGTAGTAGGCATTCACTGTAGGCGGCGTCATGCCCCACTCTTTTTCGTCTACCGGCTTGCCAAGCTTGGCGTAGTTGTAATTGCGCTCGTAAACGGAGGCGTTGTGATTGTTGCCAATCAGGTCGGTGCGGTCTACCTTGACGCTGGAGTAGTCGCGCCACTTCTCTGGGTAGCCGATCTTGTTGCGGATCATGTCCAGCTTTTGTTCAGCGGCCTTTTTGGTCTCATCGCTCATCCAGGGAAGCGTCTTGATGTCGTCGCCCAATGATTTCTCGAGTGCGGCGACGAGCTTATCCATGCTGTCCTTGGCGGCGGGCGGAAAGTTCTGCTTCACCCAGTCCTGTCCAACCGCTTCACCCAGCGCGTGATCACTCATGCTGGAGCACTGTTTCCAGCGAGCTTCCGGCTGCTGTTGCCCGCTCAGCGTTTTCGAGAAGAAGTCAAAGTTCTCGTCAAAAAAGGCTTTCGAAAGCAGACGCGCTTGTCCGTGCAGCGTTTGCCAACGCAGATAGCTCTTCCACGAATCAATCGGTTCACTTGCGATCAAGCCGCTGAGAGCCTTGAAGAAATCAGGCGTGCCCACATTCAGCGTGTCAAAGTGGCCAATGCCAACCTGCTTGAAATACGTGTCCCAGCTGAACGCTGGCGCAAGCTTGTCAAAATCGGCCACAGTATAGATGTGGTAGCGCTTCTCCGGCTGGCGAAGATCAGTACGGCTTAATGAAGCCTGGGCCATTGCGGTTTCAATCTTCAATACCGCAGCGGCTTCTTTCTCCGCTTCCTGTGGCGTGTCGCCCGCCAGCGTGAACATTTTCTTCATGTGTTCGACGTATTGAGCGCGGATAGTCTTGAAGCGCGCCGTATCCACGATGTAGTAGTCGCGATCAGGCAGCGACAATCCGCCCTGAAAAATAACGGCGATCTGTTTTGACGAGTCCTTGTCGTCCTGAGAAACGCCAAACTCGAAGAAGCCATCGGGCGTGCCGTTGTTCTCAAGCCAGCTCAGCAAGGCAGGCAACTGTTTTGCGTCTTTCAGTTCATCGATCTTTGCCCATGCGGGCTTGATAGGAGAGATGCCTTTCTTCTCAACAGTGTCGGTGTCCATGCAGGCTGCATAGAAATCGCCGAATTGGCGTTGCAGCGGCGTTTTGGGCGCCTTGGCTGCTGCATCCAACACTTCCCAGAGCAAGTAGCGATTCCGTTCGCGAAGCAGCGAGAACGAGCGCACCCAGCGCACCTGGTCAGATGGGATGCTGTTGTTTTTCAGCCAATTGCCGCACGAGTACTGATAGAAATCCGTGCATGGATCCACTGACGTATCCATAGCCGCCGCGTCGAAGCTCTGCGTTGCCGGAACGGGCTGAGGTTTGGTGGATTCATCCTGTGCCGAGATAAGATTTGGCGCTGTGGCCGTGGCCATCGCCAAAATCATCATGGTAAAAATCCGGGAGAATTTCATTCAATGTACCTTTCAAAACGCAGCCAACCGGCCACGTATTCGGCATGCTACGCGCTTGCAGAGCCGGGCCGGGACAAATATCGTTTCGTAGAAGGCTACCATGTATCGCGAGAGATGGACGTGGCGTCGAATACAAGTCACGGACAACGGAGAGGTTCTGAAAATCCTGCCCATGCGCTTGCTTATTGCCGTTAGCCTGTTTGTTGCCCAGTTCGTGTCGGCCCAGGATGTCCATGTGCGCGTTTCGCCCGATGTGAAGACCGGTATCGAAGGTACGACAGAATTTCCCACCATTCAAATGGCAATGGACCACCATCCCTTCGCTGGAGTCGGGAAAAACGGCAAGCCCGGCCGCGTTTACATTGAGGTCGCTCCCGGCGTTTATCACGAACGCGTCATCGTTACGCAGAACCACACGAACATCACGCTGATCGGCAAGGGTAAATCGCCCGAGGACGTCGTCATTACCAATAGCCTGAATGCCAAACAGGCAGGTGGCACCTTCTTTACTGAGACGGTGGAGATCAACGGGGAGGGATTTGAGGCTGACAACGTCACTTTTGAAAACAGCGCCGGCAACACGGGGCAGGCGGTCGCAGCTGCAGTGCGGGCCGATCGCGCTGTCTTCAAGCGCTGCCGATTCCTCGGCCATCAGGACACCCTCTTCGCCGACTACGGCCGCCAGTATTATGTCGATTCCTATATTGAAGGCGGCGTGGATTTCATCTTCGGCAATGCCGCGGCGGTTTTCGATCGCAGTGAGATTCGCGCCAACGGCCCCGGCTACCTCACAGCGCAGTCGCGCACATCGCCCGATCAGCCTACCGGTTACGTGATCCTCAATAGCAAAGTGACCAGCGGAATCGAGCCGGGCGCGCCGCGGGACACGATTAGCCTGGGCCGGCCGTGGCGGCCGTTTTCGCGCGTCGTATATATCAATACAGAACTGCCGGCCAATGTAATCCCGCGAGGTTGGAATGCGTGGGGGCGAAGCGGTGAAACTCCGCAGGCATATTATGCGGAGTTCAAATCCACCGGGCCGGGCGCAAATCCCGCCGCGCGAATTGCCTGGTCCCACCAGTTAACGGCCCAACAGGCTGCGCAATATGCGCCCCGCGTTTTTCTGGCTGGCAAGGACCGCTGGGATCCGGTTGCGGAGGCGCAAAAGCTGCCATAATGCGACCGCTCTAAAAAGAGGCATGAATCTGCACCCGAAATTGCACAGGCTATGTGGCCCTCGCTGTACAGATCTCTTTACAGCCCAGCAGCCTGCCTGCAAAACTGAATCGTGGACACCCAAACAGTCGTTATCCTTGATTTTGGCTCTCAGTACACCCAACTGATTGCCCGCCGCATCCGCGAGCAGAACGTCTTCTCTGTCGTGCTTCCCTGCACAGCGCCGCTGGCCGAGATTGAAGCGCTCAAGCCACTTGGCCTGGTGCTCTCGGGAGGGCCTTCGTCGGTCTACGATGCCGATGCTCCGGCAGCCGATCCGCAATTGCTTCATCTGGGCGTGCCGGTTCTTGGCATCTGCTACGGGCTGCAGTTCATCGTTCATCACCTTGGCGGCAAAGTTCGCTCCGCATCCAAGCGCGAGTACGGCCATGCGGAAGTAAATATTGAAGATGCCGCGACACCGCTTTTTGCCGGCCTGCCGCCCACTCTGGCAGTGTGGATGAGTCACGGCGATGAAGCGCTGGAACTGCCTGCCGGATTTCACCGCACTGCGATTACCTCCAACGCGCTGGCGGGCATTGCCAACCAGGAGCGCCGTATCTGGGCCGTGCAGTTTCATCCGGAAGTGCACCATACGCCGCTCGGTTCGCAGCTGATCAAGAATTTTCTATTCAAAATATGCGGCGCAGCGGGCGACTGGACGCCGGCACACTTCATTGAGACCACCGTCGCCTCGATTCGCGCCAAGGTCGACAAGGGCCACGTCATCTGCGGTCTTTCCGGCGGGGTTGATTCGTCCGTGGCGGCGATGCTGGTGCACAAGGCCATCGGCAGCCAGCTAACCTGCATTTTTGTAAACAATGGCGTGCTGCGCAAAAACGAGTTCATCAGCGTCCAGAAGAATCTGCGCGACAAGCTTGGACTGAATATTGTTGCCGTGGACGCGACCGACCGATTTCTCGCGCGACTTGCCGGCGTTACCGATCCTGAAATCAAGCGGAAGCGCATTGGAGCGGAGTTCATCGCGGTATTCGATGACGAGGCTAACCGCATCGCAGAAGTGTCCGGCGGCGTTGATTGGCTTGTGCAGGGCACGCTTTATCCTGACGTCATAGAGTCGTCGAGCGTGAAGGGACCGAGCCAGACCATTAAGAGCCATCACAATGTAGGCGGTCTGCCCGATCGCATGAAACTCAAGCTGATCGAGCCACTCCGGGATCTGTTCAAAGACGAAGTGCGCCGCATCGGCCGTGACCTTGGCATGCCGGAAGACGTTCTTGGGCGGCAGCCGTTTCCCGGGCCCGGTCTTGCTGTGCGCATCCTTGGTGAAGTAACGCCGGAGCGCGTTGCGCTACTCCAGGAAGCCGACGACATCGTGGTAAGCGAGATAAAAACCGCAGGGCTCTACTCGAAAATCTGGCAGAGCTTTGCGGTGCTGCTGCCGGTGATGAGCGTTGGCGTAATGGGCGATCAGCGCACCTACGCCTACACAGCAGCCATCCGCGCCGTGCACTCTGAAGATGGCATGACCGCCGATTGGACTCCGCTGCCATACGAAGTGTTGAAGCGCATCTCCAATCGAATTGTGAACGAGGTGCGAGGCATTAATCGCGTAGTGTACGACATCACGTCAAAGCCTCCGGGCACAATTGAGTGGGAGTAGTTTGGTAAAAACGCCGGCAACGCGCGTCTAGTTCGGACTCCGTGGTCGAGCCCCAATTCGAGTTTCAACATTCACGCGGCTTTTAGTCTCGGTCCAGGCTTGCTGAATGCTTGGCGGAAAGCCTGCCAGTAATTCCGTCACCCGGCTTGAAATCTTGTCCACAATGTCAGGATGAAGAGGTGCGACATCATAACTCTCATCCTCGTCGCGGCTCATGTCGTACAACTCAGGGTTTTTGAGCGCGTAGTTCGTCTGCTGATGCCCGCGGATTACGCTGTAAGACTCCTGATCGTAGCGTGTCAGATGCAGTTTCCAGTTATTCCAGCGAGCGGCCTGCAAGTTCACATTGTCGAAAAACAACAGCACATCGCGGTCAATCGATTTCTGCCGGCCGGACAGCAGCGGCCAGATATCGATGCCGTCGAACGGCTTTGGTCCGGGCTTCGCGCCGGCGAGTTTGACGATTGTCGGCGTCACGTCCATCAGCGAAGCAAGCGCATTACACTCAGAACCCGCGGGAATCTGGCCGGGCAAACGCGCAAGAAACGGCTCGCGCACCCCGCCTTCATAGGTGTCCGTTTTTCTGCCTCGTAATCGACCTGGACTTCCTTGAAACCACGGCCCATTGTCTGAAGTAAAAATCACGAGCGTGTTTTCGCGCAGGCCATGGCGATCGAGCGTCTTCATGATCTCGCCGAAACTCCAATCGATTTCCGCCAGCGCATCGCCGTAGAGTCCCAGCCCCGATTTGCCCTTGAACTCCGGACTCGCACCCAGCGGGATATGCACCATGGAGTGCGCCAGGTAGAGGAAGAATGGTCCGTCCTTGGATCGCTCAATGAAGTCGATCGAGCGCTTTGTGTAGCGCTGCGTCAGATAATCCACATCGGTTTCCTGCTCAATGGCCTTGGTGCCATCCATCAGCAATCGCGGATTCATATCCACGCTGTAAGGAACGCCGAAGTACTCGTCGAAACCCCGGCTGGTGGGCAGATACTTCTCAGGCACACCAAGGTGCCATTTGCCGATTGCGCAGGTCTTGTACCCTTTGGCCTTCAACATGTCGGCAAGCGTCACCTCGTCAAGGTTCAGGCCGTCGGCATCTTTCGGGAAAAGCACGCGCGGCACTCCGACGCGCGTTGGATAACGCCCCGTCAAAAGCGAAGCACGCGACGGCGAACAAACCGGGTCGGCGCTGTCGAGATTTGTAAAGCGCACGCCTTCCGATGCAAATTTCACCAGGTTCGGCGTAGGATTCGCGCCGCCGTACACGCGAATGTCGCCGTAGCCAAGGTCATCGCAAAACACGAGCACAATATTGAGCGGTTTTTCCGCAGCCAGAACGGCTTCAGGAAGCATCGCTGCTGCTGCACTGCTGACCAAAAAGTCACGACGCGTAATTGCCATTGCGATTTTCCTCCAGCCCCTTAATTGTGCTCGGATAAGGTCTGCCGAATTGTAAATTATGCTGATTGCCCGCGCAGTGCAGCTACTTCGCGGGTCAGCGCATCGAGCTTTTCCAGTAGTTCTTTGTGTTGAGTGTCGGCGGCGGTTGGCTCGAACGGTTCAACGTAGAACGTCCCGTTCGGTTCCAGTTCGCATCGCTTCACCAGCCTGATGTGCTCGAATCCCTGCCGGTGAATCACCTCCACGAGTTCTTCGCGGGTGAGGGATTCGCGTTGAAGAGCCTTCTTGTCGATCTGTCCGTCACGCACCAGCACGGTTGCGCGGCCTTCAAACATGCGCGTCAGGCGAGGCGAGCGAAAGAGCGCCCTAACCACAAGCCAGTTGATTCCCAAGAGACCAAAGGCGCCGATGACTCCGCCAGTGATTGAAGTGTCGTCGCCGATAATCGCATTCTGCACGGTGTTTGACAGCGACAGCAGAACCACGAGGTCGAACGGATTGAGTTGCGCAAGTTCACGCTTGCCAAACAAACGCAGCAGTAGCACCAGCACCAAGTAGACAAACACCGGGCGAGCCAGCTTCTCCACAAAGGGGAGCGGCAATTTGAACATGTGGTCCAGGATCACGGAGTAGGGAATGGCCGAGTGTGGCATGGCAATGAGCATAACGAGCGAGCCACCCGCATTCCAGCACAAAACGTCAGATTGTCCCAACCCATGCTCCGCTGGACGGCAACTCAAACGGGTTAGGCGGTTTGGTAAAGTTGGACTACGGCAGGATTCGAATGCTGCTCTTCTGCCCCGGCGGTCCAATCACTGGATACACGAACTTCCCGACGTAAATCATGACCAACCTCAATCCGATCTCAATAGCGCCGTTTCGCATTGACCCCAGGTTCGACGTAAGGGTGTGGGGATACGAAGATCTGCGTCCGTGGTTCAATGTTCGCGCCGAAAATGGTCCGCTCGGCGAAGCGTGGCTCACCGGCGATATGTGCCGGGTAGCCACAGGCCCGCATAAAGGCAAGCGACTCGACGATCTTTTCCGCGAAGTTCACCAAGCGCTGCTCGGCCCCGACGCACCAGCTTCCGATTCACCGCTGCTGATCAAAGTCATTTTCGCTAAACAGAAGCTGAGCGTACAGGTGCACCCCGACGACAAAATGGCCCAGAAATATGGCGATCCGCGCGGCAAGACTGAGTGCTGGTATGCGCTCGATGCAGAACCGGGCGCCCAGGTGGCCGTCGGACTCAAGCCGGGTGTGACCCTGCAGCAGGTAGAGCAGGGAATTCATCAAGGCACGCTGGAAGAAACCCTGAACATTCTGCCCGTGCAGCGAGGCGACATGATTTTCGTCGACGCTGGCACGGTTCACGCCATCTGGCCGGGAGCCATCTTGCTTGAAACTCAACAGAACTGCGACCTCACATATCGCATGTACGATTACGGCCGCCCGCGCGAGCTACATATTGATAAAGCCATGGAGGCTACCCGACTTAGCACCCGGGCAGGCAAAGTAGCTGCCCACGCTTTGGCAGACCGAACTGTCCTGATCGACACCGAATACTTCCGTGTTGAGCGAATCCCGGTGGCTGGCAAACGCGACAGCTCAAGCCTGCGCAGTCTCGACTCTCTGAAATCAGGACTCGCCTACCTCTTCGCCGCAGCCGGACTTGGCCGCATTAGCGGCAATGGCTTCGATCCGATTGAATTACCTGCCAGGGCAATCGCCGCGATCCCGGCATTCTCTCCGGAATTTGTGGTCGAGGATCTCGGCGGCCTGGACTTGATTCGTATCGTTCCCAATTGGCCCGGCCGCCTCTCCTGAGGTCGTTCACCGCTTTAAAAATGCCGCCGTGAAGCTGTCTCGATCCTGAAGCGCCTCAGGGTCGCGGTTTTGTTGGCGGCTGATAGGTTCCCGGTTCTACGCGGAAGCCGATGGACACGCGATTCCAGAAGTTAATTTGCCCAATAGCAAACGTCAGCGCGACAATCTCTTTCTCGGAGAATTCCTTTTGTACTTCCTCGTACACAGCGTCCGGGGCGTGTCCCTGCTGGATGTTGGTGATGGCTTCAGTCCAGGCGAGGGCGGCGCGCTCCCGCGGCGTAAAGAAAGCGGTCTCGTCCCACGCGGACAAGGCATAGAGCCTTTGCTCAGTTTCTCCTGCGGCGCGGGCGTCCTTGGTGTGCATGTCAATGCAGTAGGCGCAACCGTTCAACTGCGACGCGCGGGTTTTTACAAGTTCCACAAGAGTGGGTTCAAGGCCGGTCGCGGTAATCACTCTTCCAAGTTCCCTCAGCGCATGAACGCCTTCCGGGAACGCCTTTCCATAACTGAGCCGTTGAGGCATTTTGGGCAATTCCTCCTGTGCGTTCGATGCTGCAGGTTCTGAAGGGTTTCGGGCAAATCTACCTGGGAAACGAGAGTGGCAATTCGCCATCTGCCCTGCCGATGGGGAGGCGCAGAACTTTTTTCGGTACTTTGGGTTCTAACACTTAGCTGGTTGTGCCTGATACCGTCTAAATGCATATCGGCGACACAACCTTTGAAGGCGCGTTTCCTGCCCGAGCGGCATTAAGACCGCAAAGTGGCTCTGGGGAGAGATTGGATTATGAATCGGTCAATAATCAACAGGAGTCTCAACAGGAATTACGCCAGGTTGCTTGGCTGGTGTGGGTTGGCCGTTTTAAGCACATCCATGGTGTTGGCACAGGATACCGCCGCTGCCAGCACTCAGCGTACCGATGGGCAAATCGAAATGGACGTGGTACACGCACTGGATGCCGAACAGACTCTCAAAAATGATCTGATCACCGCTGCGACAATCCAAGGAGAAGTTACGCTGGCTGGAACAGTGGCGTCCGATTCGTCCAAAAAACTGGCTGAGTCGGTGGTGACCAAGGTACCTGGAGTTACCAAGGTCCACAACAACCTGACCGTCGGCAATCCGCAGGAAGCTCAGAACGCGCAACAACAGTCGCCGCAGGATTCGACCGATTACGGGCCGCCAAGCCAAGCCG
>Ga0310811_10011963_pt1 | contig 11264 bp, 9 predicted proteins | sample YCmetagenome_FD_207642 | JGI IMG/M metagenome (GOLD analysis project Ga0310811, IMG submission 207642) | Soil microbial communities from experimental microcosm in Duke University, North Carolina, United States - YC | ecosystem: Engineered > Artificial ecosystem > Soil microcosm > Unclassified ... | reverse complement strand
AACCGGCGTGGACCTTGCTGCGCCGCCAGCGCTTCGATCGCATTGCGCATCAGATTGAGCAGCACCTGCTGAAGCTGCACGCGATCGCCGAGCACGGCGCGGCTCGCCGCCAGTACGAGCCTCAGGTTGATCATGTTGCGCTCGACGTCGCTGCGCAGCATCATCGCGACTTCGCGTATCGCATCGTCAATGTCCACGTCGGTCTTGACGAAGCCGGTTTTCCACGCAAGCGCGCGCAGTCCGGTCACGACCTTCGCGACACGGTCTGCGTCGCGCGTCGTGCGGGTTGCGGCCTGTCGAGCCTGCTCGATATCGGGTTTCGGACGCGTGAGCCAGCGTAAGCAGGTTTCGGAATTTGTCACGACCGCGGTTAGCGGCTGATTGATCTCGTGGATGATCGACACGGCCAGTTCGCCCATTGCCGAAAATCGGAGCGAGCGCGCAAGGTCAGCCTGCGCCGCCTGCAGCGCCTCTTCCGCCAGCCGTCTTTCGGTCGTGTCCATCGCCACGCCCACAAACTCCAGGCCGCCTTGCGCATCGAGATTGGGATGTCCTTCGGCGCTCAGATAGCGGATGCCACCGTCGTCGATAAGGATCCGATATTCGAGCTTGAACACGCTGCATCGCGTTGCCGCGTCCGCCAACGTCTGTTCGAAAAGAGGGCGGTCGTCTGCGTACACGCGGGCGACGAAGGCCTCGTAAGACAGTTCATGTCGGTCCGGCAGGTCGTAGATCTGAAAAAACTCTTTGGAACCGGTCATCCGGCGTGTGCGCGCGTTCCATCGCCAGCTGCCGGTGCGGCTGATTCGTTGACCCTCCGCCAGCGCGAGTTCGCTCGCCAGCAGATCGCGCTCGACCGCCTGCTTTGCGCTTTCCGCCTCTACGGCACGCATATCCAGACGAATATTGCGCAACGCAAGGTCCGCATGGGCGCAGAGCAGCAGAATGAACGCCCGCGCGGTGGTCGTTAGCGTGAACGCGCCGCCCGCTTCGCCGATCAGCAACAGGTCCCCGCCGATTTCATCCGCGCTGAGCGATACCCAATGAATATCGGAGGCCACCGCGGATTGCGCGCCCCGGTTGCGATCAGCCGCTTCATCAAAAGGGACGCGCGCAAAATCCTGCGCGAGACTGGCCAATGCGGCTGCTACGTGCGCGTCTTCGGGCGCCTTGTCATGGATTTGCGTCATGACTTCGTCGGAGATACGCGTAGCCTCGCAAAGGATGACCGGCTTGCCAGGCACACGCGAAACGACCAACGCGCGGCGTGCATCGCACAATGACAGCGCGCCTCTGATGAAAAGGTCGATAATTTGCCGCGAATCGGTCGAGTGCCGAATCTTCGAAGACCAGTCCACTAGCGCCGAAAGTCCGGTCACGTACCGAACCGCGGCTTCGTTAATCGATGACATAGTGATGGAGAGATTCGATATCTCGTTGGGATACGTTAGCCTTTCAGTCTAGTCTCTCATCGGGCGTGCGTTCGTCAATTGATACATTTGTATAGACAACTGATACCTGATTCACCGTGGCGGTATCGCGCTGGCGCACACATCCGCCGACTCGTTAGCACCGTGAAGCATTTCGACAAAGGTGGAGCAAGAAGGCCCGCGATACGCGCCAGCCCCGCGCGCGTATGCCGGCTCGCGCATTATTGCTGCTCCGCCACCACGTATTCAGAAGGGTCCATTCCGTAGACCTTCCGGAAGGCGCGCAGAAAGCTGCTTCGGCTCGAGTAGCCGACGTTGCGCGCAATCTGGTCGACGGACGCCTCGTCGTTCGAGGCGAGCATCGCTGCCGCCTGTCGCATGCGCAATTGTCGCAATACGGCGATCGGCGACTCGCCGATCAGGTCGACAAACCGCAGCATGAACGACGATCGGCTGAGGCCGGCCAGTTCGGCGAGCGAGCGGATCGTATGGGGCGCGCCGGGTCGATTGACCATCTCAGAGAACGCGCGTGCGATCGGCGGATCTCTGAGCATCGAGAAGCGATCGCCCAATACGCTCGTCGACGTGAGCGAACGGCGCAGAAGCGTCACCAGCACCTGCTTGAGCAAGGTCGTCGTCATTGCGCCGACGCCGACCTGCTGTTCCGCCAGCTCATCGAGCACGGATTTCAACTTTTGATCGAGGCGGTCTTTGGCCTCGAAATGCTCGACAATTGGCGAGGTCAGCCCCGAGAACAACTCGATCGTCGTGCCGTAGGTCGCATGAAAATAACCGCACACGAGCACGACTTCCGGCTTCTCCTTTCCCGCCACATAACGCACCAGCGCGCCGGTCGGCGCAACCGTCTGCAGATCGACCATCTTTAGCATCGGAGCACGGTTGTCGTGATCGAAAGCAGTGATGTGGAACGGACGATCGGCAGGCACGATGATCAACATGTGCGGCGACAGACGGATCGGAGCACTGCCACCCACCACGAGTTCGCCGGTACCGTCGAGGTTGTAGTGCAAGGCAGGCATTTTCGATGGAGTAAACGAAAGACGCCAACCTGAACTCACGTGGCATTCGGCAAGATCGACAAATCTCACATCCAGTCGCGTGAGCAGGATGTCGAGATCGCCTGGCGAGATTCGGGAAATTCGCGTCATTGCCACGTCCTGCCTTTCCTGTGATCCGCAATTGCCGCAATGCGGCTTGAACAGGTGGGCCGCGGATAACCCGGAAGCCGACACCGCTGCGCTCTGATCGTTTGCATCATTGCTGACTCGTCCATATTTTAAATACTTAACCTCCATCACGCAGCCTTGCCGCATATCCGCAGTCCGGTCGTCGTCATGCTGCTTGTCGGCGCGACATTTTAAGCAACAGTTTCAGCCGTGTGCCATGGCTAAAGAGAACCCGATTAAAAAATGGACGAATGGCGACATGTTCTGGATTCTCTGTTTCGAACTGCTCTATAAACTTGCTAGTCATCCGTACTCGTCTGTCCATTCATGTGTCTCCACATGGCGTGGGCACGGGGCGCCGAGATGACTCTGCACACTATCGTATAGGAGCCAAGCGTGACAGCATCTGCAATCGGATCGGGCGATCAGCTTGCTTCAACGGTGTACGTCGTCGACGATGACGATTCAGTTCGCGACGCCCTTCAAGGACTGCTGTCATCGGTGGGCCTCCGTTCAAGGGGCTTTGCAACCGCCCAGGAATTCCTCGAGTTCGACAGGGGGAGATCTGACGCTCAGGCGAGCTGCCTGATCGTCGATGTGCGTATGCCCGGCATGGGCGGTCTTGATCTGCAAAGCCGCCTTGCGAAGGGCTCTCGGGTGCCGCCGATCATTTTTATGTCGGCGTTCGGCGACGTCGCGATGACGGTGCAGGCGATGAAGGCCGGCGCGCGGGATTTTCTGCCCAAGCCATTTCGCGATCAGGACATGCTCGATGCCGTGGTCGCCGCGCTGAAATACGACCAGCAGATGCGTGAGATCGTAGAGTCGCGCGAAAGCCTGCAGGAACGCTATCGCTCGCTGTCGGATCGCGAGCGTGCGGTGCTGCGAATGCTAGGCGATGGGCTGATGAACAAACAGATTGCATCAAGACTTTGTGTCAGTGAAATCACCGTCAAGGTTGGGCGTCGCTCGCTGATGAAAAAGATGAACGCGCGTAACTTTGCGCAATTGATCAAGATGGAAAGTGTGATAACGGGGCTTAACAGCCAGAAGATACGGGCGTCACACGAGGGCGGTGCGAGTGAAGTCACCTACCGTCTGGAGTCCGGACTTGTGCGCATCTTGCACGAGTAACGGCGCGTATCGGCGGCACCACCGGGGTGAGTGCCGTCGGGAACGCGTGACTTGGGGCGGGCCATCGGAACTCGTCGTGATTCTCCAATGAACGTCGACTGACAGCGGCGGGCCGGCTGGCCACGAAGCTGGCGCGCCAGCGCAGTCTGAATCGAACGAACAGGTGATCATTCGAGATTTTCTCAATCTCGATCGCTGTATTCTGTGCCGCCGAAGGTGCAGATAAAAGAACCAAGAAAACCCGTTTTCATGTGTACCAAGCGCATGAGCTCACGCGTCCGGAATGGTGGCCGGGGGCGCACCAGGCGGCGTGCCCATCGGCTTGCCCATTACTTCACAGTACATAGAAAATTTCTATTTCTGGTTCTTTCCTTTGATCCGGCGCGGAACAACAATAAAGATCGCAATCAGCGCGACGAACAGCGATAACCGTACGGCGATCAGCAATTTCCGGAACACGCCTGAAGCGTGCCAGTCAGGTGGGCGCCGTCGGGAAGGTTCGCGGCTGGTTCGATTTTGTAGAAAGGAGAGATTCGTGAAAATTTTTATTGCTGGTGCTACGGGCGCCGTGGGTTTGCCGCTTGTACGGGTGTTGTGTGCACTTGGCCATCAGGTGACCGGCATGACACGCGCCGGCTCGGGGGTTGATCTGTTGCGGGAGGTGGGCGCCACGCCTTCTTTTGCCGATGCGTTCGACCCGGTAGCGGTCCGCGCGGCAATCGAGGCAGCGTCGCCAGACGTGGTGATCGACCAGTTGACGTGGCTTCCGGCAAATCCCGCGGACATTATCAAGGCGATGCCCAACGACACGCGTCTGCACCGTGACGGAGGCGCCAATCTTCTGGCGGCAGCCGAGGAGTTGGGCGTCAGTCGCTATATCGTGCAATCGCGCGGGTTCTACCTGGACGCGCCGCCCGCAAAGCTGGCAGACGAGACAGCGAGCCTTCGATACGATGCGCCGGGCGAGATCGGCGACAGCGCGCGCGTGATCGGGAAGTATGAGGACAATGTTCTCGCCGCTGCTTCGCTGGACGGAGTCGTTCTGCGCTACGGCTTTTTCTATGGCCCCGGAACCTGGTACAGACCGAACGGCGCGATCGCGGATCAGGTGCGCAAGCAGGAAGCCGCGGTCATTGGTGAAGGCAATGCCGTTTGGTCGTTCGTGCATATCGACGATGCGGTCGCGGCGACGGTTGCGGCGTTGACGTCCGCAACCGGTGTGTACAACATCGTCGACGACGATCCGCTGCCGGTCTCCGAATGGCTCCCCGCGTTCGCCCGTTGGGTCGACGCACCGGAGCCGCCGCGACTCAGCGTGGAGGATGCGCTAAAGGCCGCAGGCGAGGAAGCGGTCTACTACCACACACGTCTGACCGGCGCCTCGAACAGCCGCGCGAGGCGGGAGCTTGGCTTTACACCGCGGCCGCTGCTCTGGAAGAGCGGCGCGGCTTAGCTTTTGTTACTGGCCCAATCCAGGCTATTGCACCGATGGGTCGCTGCGCACGGGGCTATACGCGCAGGTGGCGAACACCTGCGCGTAGATGACAGTGGTCGCCAACCGGTTTATCGCTGACCGAGGCAGCGCGCGAGCACGGCGTCAAGTTGCGCCGAGCTCACGCGGCCGTCGGAGTCGGGAAGGCGGATGCCGAACGTGCGCTCGAGCACGTCACGCAATTCCGCAACGTCGCGCAGTTTGCGATGCGATGGCGCGGGCGCATAGTGACCAAGCTCCCCATTGAACAACGTGTGACGCTCGCCTTCCGTCACGCGCGCCGCCAAAAGATGGTTGACGAACAGCGACTCCGGATGGGCATTCACGTAGAAGTTCGACACCAGGTAATCGGCATCGAGTTGAGCGGTCAGATCGAAGCGATACACGTGTTGCCAGCGTTCGCCGAGCTGCACCTGTAACAGCCAGTCTCCGTCTTCGAGGGTATCGAGGCGGAAGCGCTCGTGAGGTGTTTGCTGCGCGATGCCCGCTTCGAGCCGCAGTGGAGCCGAAAGCGTGACGCCACCAAACCCGACGTCGGCTATCCAGCGCACACCCTCCACGTCGACCAGCAACAGCATATGGTTTCGCGGTGGTAATGCCGCGGGCGGCGGCCCCCATAGCACGCGGGCGGCGAGCGGGATGGTCTGAAATCCGATCGCCTGCAGTGCCGTGCGAAAGAGACGCCCGTGCTCGTAGCAATAGCCGCCGCGCTGCGCGTCGACCAGCTTCGCCGCGATATCGTCGATATCCAGGCTTACGGTGTGACCGAGCAGTGGCGTGAGGTTTTCGAAGGGGATCGCGTCCGGATGGCGCGCATGGAGCTCACGCAATGTCGCGAGGGTCGGCGTTCGCGGACCTTCGTAACCGATACGCTTGAGGTAAGCATCGAGATCGAACAAGGCTGCTCCTGTGGAGTAATTTCTCGCCGATGATTGTAGCCGTCGCGAGTACGAGGAAGTGGAGTGCCGCGAAAAGTATATACATTCATATACAGCCAAAGCTTTTAGGAAAGGTGCGAGATCTTCCGGAAAAAGGCAATGAATATTCACGGATATGTAGTTATACCAATTTCATGAGTGGCCTGTGATATGCGCCGGTATGATGGACAAGAAGCCCCCCACAATCACAGCTACCTCTGATAGGAGAAGAGCATGTCTTTCTCGCGTCGCACATTTGTCATTACTCTTGCCGGGCTCGCATCGGGTCTGCCTTTGATGAGCGGAGCGCACGCCGACGACGGCACCATTGCCGAGTCGGACCCGACCGCTGAAGCGCTCGGCTATAAAGCGGACGCAACGAAAGTCGACAAGGCGAAGTACAGCACGTATGTGGCTGGCGAGACTTGCGCGAACTGCCAGTTCTATCAGGGGCAGGCGACTGCGCCGAGCGCGCCGTGTCCGCTGTTGGCGGGCAAGGCGGTGAGTGGCAAGGGCTGGTGCAAGGGTTACGCCAAAAAGGCGTGATGCGTCAGCGATCGCGAGGCCTTAGCCTCGCGATCTGGATCAAAGCTTGCCGTAGCTGTGCAACCCCGACAGGAACATATTCACGCCGAGGAATGCGAAGGTCGTGACCAGCAGACCGGTCAGCGCCCACCAGGCGGCGACCGTGCCGCGCAGGCCCTTCATCAGACGCATGTGCAGCCATGCCGCGTAGTTCAGCCAGACGATCAGCGCCCAGGTTTCCTTCGGGTCCCAGCTCCAGTAACCGCCCCACGCTTCGGCGGCCCACAGCGCGCCGAGAATGGTTGCCACCGTGAAGAACGCGAAACCGACGGCGATCGACTTGTACATCACGTCGTCGAGCACGTCGAGTGCCGGCAGCCGGTCGGCCAGTATGCCGCGTTCTTTCGCCAGATACGCGACGCCCACCATCGCCGACAGTGCAAAGCTGCCGTAGCCGATGAAGTTCGCCGGCACGTGGATCTTCATCCACCAGCTTTGCAGCGCGGGCACCAGCGGCTGGATCTGCTGCGCGTCGCGCGCGATCGAGTACCACATCAGGAAGCCGACCGCCGCACCGATCACCAGCAGCACGAACGCGCCGAGCGAACGCGTGTTGTAGTGCGATTCGTAATACAGGTAGAACAGCGCCGTAATCAGGCTGAACAGCACGAACACTTCGTAGAGGTTCGAGATCGGAATATGGCCGACGTCGGCGCCGATCAGATACGACTCGTACCAGCGCACCATCAAGCCGACGAAACCCATCAGCACGGCGGCCCACGTCATCTTCGAGCCGATCGCGGCCATCGCCGGCGAGCGCGCCAGCATGCCGATCCAGTAGAACACCGTGGCGAACACGAACAGCGCGCTCATCCACAGGATCGCCGACTGGCTCGACAGGAAGTATTTGAGGAAGAACGCGTGATCGGCACGCGTCAGATCGCCCTGGTAGATCTGGATGGCCAGCAGCGACAGCGCGGCGATGCCGAGCATCAGCGGCCGTACTGGCTTCCAGCGCCATGCGAGCACCACGAATACCGGCACCGCGCATACCAGCACCAGTTTGTCGTAGTAGTTCATGAACGCGTGATAGCGCGACAGCGCGAAGCCGGCGCCGGCGACCATCGCCAGGGCGAATAGCGCGTCGAACGGTGCGAGTCGCGTTAGCGCCGTGCCGGCGGCGAGACGCATTGCGTGCCGGCGCGTGGACGAATGCGCCGCATGCGACACATGCGACGTTGAGGATGAACGGCTCATGATTTCCACCTGATGGGGTTGGTGCTGCGATCGAATTACTTCAGTACCACGCGATACAACAAGTCGCTGTCCGCCAGTTCGTGCATCTGAAACGGCTTCAGGCGGGCTCTGTCAGGCGCTTGTCGACCAGCGCGCGCAACTCGGCGAATTCCCGCTGAACATCGAGCGTGCCGCGCATGGCCGACATTGCAAGCAACACCTGAGTACCTTGTTCCGTAGTCCTGGCCACGAACCACAGACGACGTTCGCGGACATAGAACATTGCGAAGATGCCGATCACCAGCATGATGCTGCCGACAAAGACGACCGGTTCACCCGGGGAGCGGGTCAATTGCAGTATCGATGCCTGAACCTGTCGGAACGTATTGAGCTGATAGAAAACGGGAGCGCCGTAAGATGCGCTATCCGACAGGGCGTTGACGGCGAGTGTCACGAACCGGTCGTCGTCGTCGGCATGCTGGCGCGGAGGTAGCCCGTTACGGACGCGAGAGAGCTGCCACAAGTCCCACGTTGCGCCGCGTAGCGTGTGCAGCAGCGCGATCGCCGCCGCGCGCCGCCCGGCGGCGGGGGTGGTTTGGTCCAGATAGGTTGCGAGCGCACGAAAGCCGCGAACCCGGCCCGCTACCTGACCGTTCGACGGAGCGCCTTGCACAAACAGGTCCAGTAAATATCGAACCCGTTGTTCTTCCGCATGGCGCTCCGTCGCCGACGCGTGCTGCATGGTTCGCCCGGCAAAGCGTCGCGCGGCCTCGGCGCGCAGTGTCGGCTGCGACAGCGCGGCGCGCAACGCCATCCAGTCGCGAATCGAACCTTGTTCGTCGACGGGAATGCGCATGTAGTCGAATGGTGCGTCCGGTTCGCTGCGAACGCCAGCGAGAAATACGCGGGCCCCATCGATCTCCAACGGCAGCATGAAGTTCCTGAATTCGCGCGCCTGGCCGTCGGAGCCGCGCACCTTGTACTGGATCGACGGACCGATGTTGCGCTTGTCGGACTGGCCACCGGGTTTCGCTGCAGAGCCTAACAACGCGCCGAGAGCTTGCCGCGGCGCACGCGCTGGTGCGGACGCTGCGGATGCTGCCGATTGAGTGCTGCCTGCGTCGCTCGTATCTTCAACGTTGATGGCGCGGAAATCGGTGAATTCGACGGACTGGCCGAACTCGCCGGCGATGCGCGGATCGATGCTGTCGCTGCCGCCAACCACGCCGACTACCGCATAGCCTTGCGCGTCAGCGCCTTGCATCGGCCATGCGGTCAGATCGAGCGTCGAGCCGCCATCCTGATAGCCCGATTGATAGATCGATACGCCGTGGTAGGTAAAAGGCTTATTGACGGACACCGTTGCGTGAACCGGTTTGCCGCCGTCGGCATCGGTCACCACGATGTCGCTCAAGAACGCCTTGGGCATGCCGGTCGAGTAGTAATCGACCCTGAAGCGCTCGAGCCGGATGGAGAAGGGCAGCGACTGCGCCAACGTTGCACCTTGCTTGAACAAGGTTGCCGAATCGGCTTGCTGGCCTTCGGGAATCCACGCATATCCGCGAAACGCCGGATTCCACGACGCGAGCCGGTGCGATTCGGCGTTGCTGCTGTCTGCCGCGTCGGACGTTGCCCAGCTTTTATCAAGCGCCCAGCGCATTAACGTCACCGGCACGTCGCTGTCTAGCAGGCCACCGAGACAAATGACGATCACCGCGAGATGAGAGGACAGGTAGCCCAGCCGGCTCCACGAACCGCGCTTCGCGGCAACCAGTGTGGCATGCGGCGACAGCTCGCGCGTCACGAAGCGGTAGCCAAGTGCGCCGCAGATGTTCCCCAGCGACGCGACCACGTCCTGCCTCGCGCCCGGCACGATACGCTCGTCGTGAAGCCTGTGCGCGCGCAATCCCTGCTCGTGGACCCGGTCTTTCCATGACCGTATGTCGGCGAGAATCTTCGGCCCGTTTCGCGACACGCACACTGCGATGGAAACAAGCAGAAAACAGAGAAGCACGACGAACCACCACGCGCCGTATATGTCGAAAAGGCCGAGCCCGCGAAACAGATCGGCCCAGAACGGGCCGAACTGGTTCACATAGTCCGGATAGGGGTTGCCCTGCTCGACGACAGTGCCGATCGTGCTGGCGATGGCCAGCATCACCAGCAAGGCGATCGCAAAACGCATCGAACCGGCGAGCTCCAGCAAACGGCCCGTCGCCAGCTTGCGCAGCTTTGCCCTTTGGTCGGTGATTACAAAACCCATGCTCGCCTCACGCTGGCGCACCAGCAAACAATTCGACTTCGCGCGCCGCGTTTTCGCATTGTCGGGGACGCGCAAGCGGCATTCATTGGTCGGTGCCGGCCGGCTGCTGGGCGCCGCTTGCAAAAAAGCGGGCCGCGGCCGTGATTTCGGCATCGTTCATGTTTCGCGCGATATTGCGCATCTGCGCGCCGATATCGTTGTGACGCTCGCCTTTTGCAAAGGCTGTCAATTGCGCACGCAGATAGCTGTCCGGCATGCCCTGCAAAAAGGGCGCCGCCGCCTTGTGACCGACGCCGCCGTGGCAAGCTGCGCAGGCCACGATATTTCGCGTGGGCGAGCCGTGCGCGACGATCGGCGGCGCCGCGGGTTCATCCCCGTAGCGGCGCGATGCGGCGGTTTTTCTTGAGCCGAAGAATAGGGCGATAGCGCGCGCGTCGGGTTCGGTGAGCCCCGCCGCGATCGTCGTCATGATGACATTGGAGCGTGCGCCGGATTTGAAATCGATCAGTTGCTTATAGACGAACGCAGGATCCTGGGCAGCGAGGTCCGGCGCAACCAGCAGGCTTGCATTATGGCAGCCGGTGCAACGTGCCGCGAGCGCCGCGCCGCGGCCCATCGCTTCCTGGTCAGCGATGCGCAGCAGTTGCGGGGTTACCGTGACCGTACTCCTGCCGGCACCTTGGACCGCAATAGCGCCGCCTTGCGCGAGCCAGCGACGCGGCACACCCGCCGCGCTGCAGATCGCGTTCCAGATGCCCTGAAATTGCGGATCGCGCTGCGCCGATGGAAGCCACACGAAGCCGATCAGCGTCGATATCAATGCGATTGCCAGCATGCCGCCAGCGGCCGCGACGAACCAGCGGTTGTGCAGCGAGAAGAGCGACTCGTCATTCATGGACGCGCCCCCCTGTAACCGGAATCGCCGGTACCGACGTTCCGGCTCGCGTCAGCAGCGACATCACGGGATACCCGTAGTTGAACACCGTCAGGCCGATCATCAGCGCAAGCCACAGGCGAAAACTGTTCAACGCGGCCGGCACCGTATCGCTTTGATGGACCGCGGCACTGAAGCGATATTCG
>Ga0310811_10011962_pt1 | contig 11264 bp, 12 predicted proteins | sample YCmetagenome_FD_207642 | JGI IMG/M metagenome (GOLD analysis project Ga0310811, IMG submission 207642) | Soil microbial communities from experimental microcosm in Duke University, North Carolina, United States - YC | ecosystem: Engineered > Artificial ecosystem > Soil microcosm > Unclassified ... | reverse complement strand
ATGGCATAAAGCCACATGATATTAAATTTTGGTGGTTTGGGGGCCATTTTTTTATTAGGTATCTTCCGAATAGGTTTCGGACTTTCTGATTTATTATCTTTCATCTCCATTTATTAGATCAAACTTACGATCATTAATTTATTATTTGTTAGGGGAACCGGGTACAAGACGCATGTCTTTACCATTCTGTGACTGACTTTTTTAAGCGCTTTTGTAAAATTTGATCTCAGCATCGCCCCACAAGTCCTCTACGCCGTAAAATTCACGCTTGTCGGTTCTGAAAATGTGTACCACGATATCTACATAATCCAGCAGTATCCATTCTCCAAATTCAAGGCCTTCTTTGCGCCAGGGCTCCTGTTGTGTTGCTTTAAAAATTTCTTCTTCTACGCTATTAGCTATAGCTTTTACTTGTGTGGACGAATCGGCATGGCAAATCACAAAGTAATCAGATACCGAACTAAATATATTTCGAAGGTCTAACCTAACAATATCATTTCCCTTTTTCTCCTGTATACCGTATATAGCCAATTCAGAGAGATAAGCGGACTCACTTAGCACTTTGTTTTTTACCATCAAAAAGAATTAGTTTTGAACAATCTAGTTTATATTATAATACATTGCAAAATAACATATTTTCAGGATTATTTGTTGGACAAAATTTAATCACAATTAAACAAGTTGATTCAACCAACAATTTCCTTAAGAATTCACTGTCAAATTCCAAGCCATTTCCTGAAGGAACGGTCATTATGGCAGAAGGCCAGTATGCGGGCCGGGGTCAACAGCAAAACCGCTGGCATAGCGAAGATGGTAAAAACCTGACATTTAGCATACTGCTTAACCCCACTTTTTTACCTTTAAGCCAGCAATTCGATCTAACACGCGCTGTAAGTTTAGGCATCATTAATGCGTTATCACCGCTTTTGGGTGATCAACTTAAGATAAAATGGCCCAACGATATTTATTATGCTAATGGTAAACTCGGTGGCATACTTATAGAAAATATTGTACAAGGTGGGAAAATTAAAAATTCAGTAATAGGTATCGGGCTGAATATTAACCAGGAAAAATTTCCGTTGGAAGTACCTAATGCTGTATCCTTAAAACAAATCTTACTCAGGGATTACGAATTAAAGTTATTATTGTCGGACATTTGCAAAAATATTGAGACGGTCTACCTTAAACTAAAGGCGGGTCATTTCGATCTGATAAGGAAAGATTATCTTGCCCGGCTTTACTGGTTGAATGAACAGAAAATGTTCAAAGCTGGCGGGCAAATTTTCAAAGGAATGATTGAAAATGTGCGAGAAGACGGGGTTTTGATCCTAAATAACGGATCAGGAACTTCAGAATACACACAGAAAGAAATTGAATTTTTAAACAAATAAATTTAAAATGAAAAAACTATTGCTTTTGATGACCGTATTGCTGATCAGTGCGGCCTCTTATGCGCAAATAGAAACGCCGGTTAAATGGTCTTACGCGGCAAAGAAATTAAGCAACAACGAAGCAGTGGTATTTTTACGCGCCACTATACAGGATGGATGGCATATCTATTCATTAAATGTTGGTGATGGTGGGCCGATCAAAACCTCCTTTAAATTTACTCCGTCAAAAGAATATGCTTTAGTGGGCGCCGTTTCGGAACCTACTCCAGTAAAAAAATACGAAGAAGCATTCAAAATGAACGTAACCTATTTTGAAAAAACGGTTACTTTCCAACAAAAAATAAAACTAAAAGGTAATGTTTCGGCTATAAAAGGTCAGCTGGAATACATGACCTGTAACGACAAAAAATGCCTTCCACCGGAAGATGTAGACTTTTCAATTCCATTAGGTAAATAAAAGCCTTATTGAAAATGACATCTTCGATCTCAAAAAGCTGTATAAAAACCATATGGTTAGCCCTTGTTGCGGTAATAGTTTTATCGTTTTCGGCAACCAATCAGGCACACGCCTTCCAAAAGAAAACGGATACGGTTTCTACCAGCGATGTGCAGTTTACGGATATTCCGACTGCTGCAGATAGCATAGCCATTCGGAAAAAGGCTGCGGCTGAAGCTGCAAAAGCAAAACCTGCCGCACAAACTACAGTAGCAAAGTCTGAAGCGCCAAAAACCCTGTGGCAGATTTTCATTGAAGGTTTACTAGGCGGTTTTACGGCCTTATTGTTGCCATGTATCTATCCTCTACTTCCGCTTACCGTAAGTTTCTTTACCAAGCAGAGCGGAACCCGTGCCGGAGGGATATTTAAATCGGTTATTTATGGCTTATCGATCATTATCATATATGTGACTTTAGGCCTGATCATCACTATTGCGTTCGGCTCTGATGCATTAAATGCCTTATCAACGAATGGCGTTTTCAATATATTTTTCTTCCTGTTACTGGTTGTTTTTGGTGTCTCTTTTCTCGGCGCATTCGAAATTGTTCTACCAAGCTCACTAGCGAACAAGTTAGATCAAAACTCTGACCGGGGTGGGATGATCGGCATATTTTTCATGGCGTCAACGCTGGTTGTGGTGTCATTTTCATGTACCGGCCCAATTATCGGAACACTGCTGGTTGATACTGCCTCCAAGGGCGAGCGCCTGGGCCCTGCTATGGGCATGCTCGGTTTTTCGTTGGCACTGGCTATTCCCTTTACGCTGTTTGCCATGTTCCCTTCTATGCTCAAAAGCCTGCCAAAATCAGGCGGTTGGCTTAACAGCGTGAAGGTGGTTTTAGGCTTTTTAGAATTGGCATTTGCTTTAAAATTCCTATCCAACGTCGATCTGGCTTATCACTGGAACTGGTTTGATCGCGAAATATTCTTGTCATTGTGGATAGCTTTGGGGCTTTTACTGGGACTGTACCTTATTGGCAAGATCAAATTTTCGCATGATAGCGACGTCACGCACATATCCGTGCCGAGGTTTTTTATCTCCGTTATCGTATTCGCCTTTGTTATTTATATGATACCTGGTTTATGGGGTGCGCCTTTGAAATCAATCAGTGCATTTTTACCTCCGCCAGCCACGCAGGATTTTGACCTTTCAAAAATTCCGGACGGATCAGTTTCTCCTCCTGCTCAGCAGACATCGATAAAAGAGCGAAAATATGCCAACAATTACGTCCGCATAAAGACCCGCGGACTTGATGCCTGGTATGATTACGATCAGGCCTTACAAGTGTCAAAAGAGTTACATAAGCCCATTATTATTGATTTCACTGGCTTCAATTGCGTGAATTGCCGCAAGATGGAAACCAATGTATGGTCTGACCCTGTTGTTTTCAAACACCTGCGCGACGATTTTATATTGCTTCAATTGGTTGTTGACGATAAAGCTGAATTGCCAGAAAACGAAAAATTTGTATCAACTTACAGCGGTAAGAAAATTACTACCCTTGGTGGAAAGTGGAGCGATGTGGAAGCATTCCGGTTTAACTCCAATTCACAGCCGCTCTATGTTATGCTCGACAGTGATGGCAACCTTTTAAAGGATAAAGATGGCAAAGAAATTCAGCCTTCACCAGCCGATTATGACATTGCCAGCTACACAAAATTCCTCGAAAGCGGCATCAATGCTTACAAAAAATAGCGCAGAGCCAAAAATAAATGTAAATTCGCGCTGAAAAATGATAGTGTGTTTATAACACAAATCATATTTCGATTGGATTTTTTGCGTTTATTATTGCAGGCGGGCTCTAATCCGTCGTACTACCAAAAATGGCTGACATAAAAAATATCGGGCTTTATACTTCGGGCGGTGATGCGCCGGGCATGAATGCTGCCATACGGGCAGTTGTACGTACAGCTCTGTTTTATAACATCAAGGTTACCGGTATCCGCAGGGGATATGAAGGTATGATCACCGGCGATCTGTTCGAGATGGATCGCAGGTCGGTTTCAAATATTATTCAAAAGGGTGGTACCATACTTAAAACTGCCCGCAGCGAACAATTCCGCACAAAAGAAGGTCGCCAGATTGCTTATGATAATTTGAAAAAAGCAGGGGTTGATGCCCTGATCGGTATTGGTGGCGATGGTACATTCAAAGGAGCTACTGTATTTGGTGAAGAATTCGACATTCCTATTATCGGATTACCCGGCACCATCGATAATGACATGACCGGCACCGATTTCACTATAGGCTATGATACGGCTATCAATACCGTTATCAATGCTGTAGACAAGATCAGGGATACTGCCGAATCGCATGACCGCCTGTTTATTGTTGAAGTTATGGGCCGCGACTCAGGCATGATCGCTCTTCGTGCTGGTATAGCAACAGGGGCGGAACATATTTTGATCCCCGAAAGAAAAGCTGGTTTGGCAAGCCTGTTCGACAGGTTGGAAAATGGTCGTAAAGACAAAACTTCACGTATCGTTATCGTAGCTGAAGGCGAGAACGAAGAAGGTGGCGCATTTGAGATCGGCCGTAAGGTAAAAGAGAAATTTCCTCATTTAGATACACGTGTTTCCATCCTCGGTCATATTCAGCGCGGCGGTAAACCAACTTGTATGGACAGGGTATTGGCAAGCCGTACCGGTGTAGCTGCCGTTGAAGCATTAAAACTAGGTTACCGCGGCGAAATGGTTGGGCTGATCAACAACGAGATCATGTTCACACCGTTTGAACACGCTATAAAACACCATACAGATATTGACCCTAATGTGATAAGAATAGTAGAAATGCTATCCTTATAAATGAAAGCGTGAATCGATAAAGGTTTTATTAACGATTACGCGGATCACTTCATCAATCTCCTGGGTTACCGTATGCAGGTGATCCATGATCTGTTTGTTCTCGGGGTTGCTGAAGTTTTCGCGATCAAGTATATTTAGCAGACCTATCATGCTGGCTACCGGGCGGCGCAGTTCATGCGAGCTTAACGAAGCAATATTTTTCAGGCGTTCGTTTTGTTCTATCAGGGCTTCTTCAGTCTTTAGTCTCTCAGTGATGTTCCGCGCAAAACAGCCAACACCAATGATTTGATCTTTTGATGCCCGGTAAATCGGGTTAAAACTTACTTCGAAATGCTCGGGTTCTTTTGTTTTGGGATTGGAGCTATCATGCCTTATTACATATCTCTCACCCTCAAAAGCTCTTTGGTAATATGATCGCCATTCGGAATTGATCTCATCCGTTGGTCCTGAATGCAAGTAGGCATTGTCACCATCTTCAGGCACGACGCCAATAGCATCCGATATCCGCTTACGGTAAGCGCTGTTCATGTACACATACTTGCCTTCACGGTCTATGGACCAGGTCAGATCCTCGGTATTATTGATCAGCGCCTCCAGGTTATTTTTTGTCCAGAGGATTTCTTCCTGCACGTGCATTTCGTAAGTAATGTCACGCATAAATACTGTCAAACCTTCACTCGCTGGATATACTGTTGTATTCAGCCACTTACTTAGCGGTTTAAAGTACTCAGTAAACTGCACACTTATTTCCTCGCTCATAGCCTTGCGGTAAGCTTCTTCGAACTCCGTAGCGATGATACCCGGGAAAATATCCCATATTACTGAGCCCAATATTTCCTCGCGGGATTTGCCGGTTATCTTTTCAAAAGCTGTATTTACCCGGATAAATTTCCAGTCATTATTAACTATAAAAAAAGCATCGGTAATACTCTCGACAAAGCTGTTGAGCTTTTCTGAAGCCTTTTTAACCTCTTTCTCGATCTCGACATTTTGAGTTACATCCTGACCCACGCCCTGCAGCTCAGATACCTCGCCGTTTTCATCCAGGATGGCAATAAATTCCCACTTTATCCAGTGACTGTTGCCGTCGGTATCGATCTTTCTGTGTTTAAGGCTGATGACCTTGCCCGGATTTTTAACGCAGCTTTTAAAGGCCTGTTCACATAGCTCGTATTCCTCCAGCAAAACAGTTTTCGAAAATGGCGAACCTACAATTTCCTTCTCCTTATAGCCCAGCGTCTTGAAAAACCACCTGTTTGCAAAAGTGAATTTATACTCCGCATCAATGCGCACCAGGAAATTGGTTTGTGAGTCGACCAATGAGGTTAGGAACTGCTCCCGGCGTTTCAGTGCTTCCTGCTGCAATACCTTTTCCGTAACATCCGTGGCAATGATGATACGGCAGCTATGATTATCGTACTTTATTTCGTGACCGGTTATCTCCGCATAGACGATCTCTCCCTTTTTATTCAGATGCCGCCATACTCCTCCATTGTTGAACCCAAGCTGGTTGCTTTCAGGGATTGCTTTCTGATACAGGTAATTATTAAACTTAGCCAGGTCAAACCGCGGACGGATGTCACGTATAGTCATGGATAAAAACTCTTCTTCACTATATCCATAATGTTTCAGCGCGGCATCGTTCACCTTCATAATGCGAAGTGTAGGCAGCTCATATATCCACATCGGGGTGGGGTTATTATAGAATAGCATGCTAAAATCGCCCAACGATTCCTTCAGGTTAAAGCTGATCTGCTTTTGAGAGGAAACATCGACAATTACGCTTAGAATAACCTGGTGATTAGTCTGCTCGTCGGTAATGTATTGCTTTCTGTGCTGAACCCATTTTACTTTTCCGCCTTTGGCAATGATGCGGTAAGTACGCTCGGTCGGTTCTTTGCTATCCATTTTCCGGCTTGGGGTAACAAGGTCGTCGCGGTCGCGGGGATCGATGATATCGTCCCAGAGGTTTATATTTTTCTGAAAATCTTTTGCCTGGTATCCTGTAACAGCATATATACTCGGACTGATGAACAGGTATTTCTGTGTGTCTGCATCAAAAGCCCAAACGCAATCGTTCAAAGCCGCAAGAAGACTATTCAGCATAAAGTAGTGTTACAATGTTTTTTGGCAGCTTTATAAAGGTATTTATTCTTGCTAATAATCTCATAATAATTTATCAGCTACCTCTTTCCAGGTATTTACCCGCTCGTACTCTGTGACAAAAAGATTATGTGGCGATGAAAACAATAATGTACGCCCTTTAAATCCAACAAAATTGCGGATACGGTCGTCGATCATGATCTGCGTATCAACGATCTTGTTTCCGCAGAAAATAATATTTTTCCAGCTGATAAAAGGGAAATGCTCGGCCAACCAGTTGTATTTATCTATCAGTGAATTAGGGAACTCCATAGCTGCTGAAACAATGTAAACATCATACTTGTCGCACAGTTCTTTCACCACCTCGATGGCTCCCGGCATCACTTTTATATCGCGGAAAAAGCCCGGTTCGTGGATGTAGGATTTAAGCGTTGCCTTAATGTCTTCGGGCAGTACTTCGTTAAACTCTTTGCCATCCATCTCGTCGAGGCGGATAACTGTATCATGCCGAAGTTTATATAACTCAATGAACTTGTCGATGGTATCGGCTATCACCTCGTCCATGTCTATGGCGATGCGTATTTTGTTTGTCATAATTTATTGGCCACAAATTGATAAAATTTTTTAAAAAGTGCCTATTATTTAAATGATTATAAGATTTAGAAATTAAAATAAATTTTTCTACCTTTGCATCCCCGCAGAAGGAGACTCCGGGGATAATGTTGAATACATAAAACTTAAAAATGGCAACTAAAATCAGACTGCAAAGACATGGTAAAAAAGGAAAACCTTTTTACTATATCGTAGTGGCAGATGCGCGTGCTCCAAGAGATGGCCGCTTCATTGAGCGTTTAGGTTCATACAACCCAAACACCAACCCTGCTACAATTGACATTAATTTTGACAAAACTCTTGATTGGGTAAACAGTGGTGCTCAGCCTACCGACACCTGCCGTGCAATCCTTTCATACAAAGGCGTTTTGTACAAAAAACACTTACAGGGCGGCCTTAAAAAAGGTGCTTTGACCGAAGAACAAGTTGAGTCTAAATTCCAGGCATGGCTTGATCAGAAAGAAGGCAAGATCACCGGTAAAAAAGAAAGCCTTACTACAGCAAAACAAGACGCACGTAAAGCTGCTCTTGCTGCTGAAGCTAAAAAGAAAGAAGAAAAAGCTGCTGCAATTGCTGCTAAAAATGCTCCTCCTGTTGAAGAAACAGAAGAAGTTGCTGAAGAAGTTGAAGCACCTGCTGCTGAAGCTGAAACTCCGGCTGCAGAAACCGAAGCTGATGCATCAGCAGAAGCTGAAAGCGCAGAGTAATCTTATAAAAAGCTTAAGAAATAGCGAAGTGGTCAAAAACGCTTCGCTATTTTTGTTTACTGACATGGCGTTGAGTTTACTCACCCCCTGCCCCCTCTCTGCTTCGCAAAGAGGGGGTCTTAAGAACAAAACCCTCTTTACCGCTTGCGGAAGAGAGGGTGGTCGAGCGAAGCAATGACCGGGTGAGTCCAACCGCGTGCAAAGAGATATTAAATATGAAAGACCATTTCAAAATAGGGACCATCATAAAAACCCGGGGCTTAAAAGGCGAACTGCAAATGTTTGTTGATTTTGAGCAACTGCAGGACGTTAATTTTACTGCTGTGTTTTTTGATATAGCCGGTAAACTGGTGCCTTATTTTGTTGAATCGGTTAAATACCAGAAAAATACCGCCTGGCTTTTCCTGGAAGATGTGGACACTATTGAAAAAGCATCCAAACTGGTGAAAAAGGATGTTTACCTTTCCAACAAACTCAAACCCAAAAAGAAAAAGGATGAGTTTACCCTGAAAGATCTGAAAGGCTTTATCGCCATCGATGAAAATGAAGGCGAGCTGGGCGAAATACTCGAAGTACAGGAATTGCCGCATCAATATATCGCAACCGTTCACTACAAAAATTGCGAGGTTCTCTTCCCGCTAAACGAAACCATCATCAAAGGCATCGACCTTAATGGCGGCGAGGTTTATGTTGATCTGCCGGAAGGGTTGTTGGATATTTATTTAGATTGAGATAAATTTCTGAGAGATTTAATTCTTATCAAGAGCGGGACTAATTTGTACCGCATATTGCTTCTTATCTTCAATAACAATTAGTTCTATTCGTTCGGTTCCGTTCTCATTCGCCCAAATATTTTCTTTGAGCTTTTTGTATTTGCCATTAAGCAACCATTGCATCGTTTTGATATCATCACCAAATACTTCATTGGGTAGCACAGAATAAACCTGTTTCCCTTTATAGCATTTGTCGTCTTTGTAATAATAATATTCCTGAAGTAATTCACCACGTCTATACACATCGCAGGTATCTGTTTGAGATACAATTTCTGCACGATGTGCCATCTTATATTCTCTGACTTCTTTTTTTGATCTACTTAATGGAAAATCTTGCGCCTTTGAATGGAACGCCAGGGAAAAAACCACGATAAGCGTTAATAATATTTTCATTGAATAAGGTTTCCTTCAAATATAATATATTAATCGCTGTTGTTAGTCTTATAACAAACCCAACATAGCATTTCCGCCTTTGCTGATATTGTCAACACCAAACCGCTCTACTGAATCCTATCCACCTTAAAAACTCCATTCACTTTTATCATCTCCAGCTTGATCGTCACCGTAGTCTTGTGCGATTTTTGGTCATCGCCGATTTCATCATAGTAATAGGAAACAAGATAGGTGTTGGGTTTACCGGGACCGCGTTTTACAGATAATGTTTTCGCCCATTTCGGGTCGCTGTCCTGGCCTTTAATGATTGGATCGCTGTCGGTTGATTTTATTAATTGCCGGATCTGCTTTTCACATTTGGGGGTGCAATATTTTTTTCGCAGCCCAACCAAAGCATCGTTGTCATGCGCTGACAGGTACGCGGTATAGAATGTTTTAAGTACAGTGGTTGCCTGCTGATCGTCTGCAGCAGTTTGTGACCTGGATACCACAGTGCTGGCTACTAACAAGAGGGCGAGTATGATTTTTTTCATGGCATTAGGTTTAGCCTAAAAATACACAATTTAATCAATTGTTATTCTGCACGTTACAATTTATTATCGTAATAAATAAAAAATTAAACCAAATAAAATTATTTGCGTAAAATGGTTTGTTAATCTTTTATAATTCAAACTAAATATGCTTAAATCAGCACGTATTCCGTTGTCCTTTTTGGTGATTGGTATCTGCTGGGCTTTATTTAGCAATCCCATAATCACCTTATTCTACAGGCATCTTGCACCTCATGAACAAGATTCATACAGGAGTTTGAATGACCTGGTGTTCGTTATCATCATGTGTTATGTGCTGTACGTGAAGATCAAAAAACAGCAACTGAAACTAACTAAATCAGAAGAAGAATACCGTCAATTGTTTGAATCGAACCCAAATCCGCTTTGGATATATAATGACAAGCTGGAATTTGTGAAGGTAAACGATGCTGCGGTTGAGAAATATGGCTACAACCGGAAAAAATTCCTGAAGATCACTGTCGATAAAATACACTCGGTAGAAGGCGATCATGTGCTTAGCGAATATTTAAAGGATTTTCAGAGCGAAGCGCGTCTGTCCAGTATAAAAGAACATGTAAAGTCTAATGGCGATACCTTTATGGTTTCCATCGTTTCGTACCCGGTATTGTTCCAGGACCAAAACTGTAACCTGGTAATGGCAACTGATATTACCGAGCTGATCGAGAAGGAAAGAAAACTGCAGGAAGCGTATCAGCGCATCAAATCGTCCAACGAAGCGCTTATGCAGATCGCCTGGTCAAACTCGCATGAACTACGTAAACCGCTTTGCTCTATTATGGGTTTGGTCGGCTTATTGAAAGAAGCCAGTGATAGTGAAAGAGAAGAATTCCTGCGCCTGCTGGAAATATCCTCTGTAGAGCTGGACATGGTGCTTAGACAAAACAACGAAAAGGTAGATGAGATCGGCGTGCTGGAGCAGTCGGCCTAAATCCTCATTATCACTTCGGATTATACTTCTCTTTGTGCGTAAAATCAAATGTTCTTGATATCGTAAACCCTAAGCGGTATTGTCCCCGTCCAAAATCCGACCCGGAATTGGCCAAATAATTCATCTCGTTAATCGCCCTGGCATTACTTATGTTGAGCGTAAACACGTGCCCACCTGTAACCACTTGTATACCTGCACCTAATGGGTCGCTGTAACCTGCATTATTATTCCTGAATGAAGAAAACGGATGGGCGTAATCAACAACGATGCTCATCAGTTTGGTCACTTTTAATTTGGCTGTCGCCGAAACTGAAAAGATCGTATTCTCATTTCCTGGAACATTGGGGTCCGGTTGATTATCATACAATATAGATGGTGCTATCTGCAATGAAAAAGAATGCGAGATCTTGCGTGCAAAAAGTGCCTGCCCGAAATACGAAACCCGGTCGCCAAAAGTATTGTAGGCATTATATGGACGAACAC
>Ga0310811_10011961_pt1 | contig 11265 bp, 13 predicted proteins | sample YCmetagenome_FD_207642 | JGI IMG/M metagenome (GOLD analysis project Ga0310811, IMG submission 207642) | Soil microbial communities from experimental microcosm in Duke University, North Carolina, United States - YC | ecosystem: Engineered > Artificial ecosystem > Soil microcosm > Unclassified ... | reverse complement strand
CGCGCATAGAATAGAACGCTCGCTGACCGCTTCGACGGGAGATGGTGACAAGATAGTCATCTCCCACAGCGTGACCAATCAAATTGCATGGTATTCACGACGAGGTTAAAGCGTCGTCACAAACCGGCGCCGTCTTAGCCAGTTGGAGTCTGCAGCACCCATGAACAGTCAGAAAAAATTCCTCGTCACCAGTGCAGCGGGCCAGGTCGGCTCCATCGCCCGGTCCATTGTCGGAGGACTGCTCCCGGCTCGCGGGCATCGGCCGAGGACCGGCCCCGCAGAGCCCACCGCGGACAGGATCTGCTGATCCAGGTGGCCCGCCAGCTCTTCCGGGCTGAGTGCTTTGCCTGGCCCTTTGCGCGGCGTGCTCATGGCCCGAATTCGTGAGTGCCGTAGGTCCCGTTCACGAGGTGCCGGGTCTGCTGATCCGCGCTGGTGCATTGGTTGATAAAATTGCCTCGCTTCGAGAGCGTGGCCCAGGGATCGAACGAACCGTGCCGGAAGGACACGATCGAGAAATAGGCGGCGAGATGCGAGGCGCATCCGGCACCGCCCGAGGCGCCAAGGGTCAACCCGCCGAGGCAGAGGACGGCGCCGCAGGCGGTTTCGTTATCGGCCCGCGCCGTGCCGATGCCGGCGGTTGAAAGAAGCAAGGCGGTCAAGACGATGGCTTTGGCACGCATGATCCTCTCCCCTTCCGAGAAGCTACTTGCCCAGGCGGCGGCTCCGCAGCGCATCAAGCGGCGGTGCCTCCATATCGCGACAGGTAGGGTGTGATGGCCGCGTTACCGCTGTTCCAAAGGAGCTTCCGGCGGTTCAATGCCCGTTCGTGGCGAAGCCCGCCTTCGCTAATTTTGCCGAAATTGCCAGATCTATGGTTCACCGGGGGTTGGCGCAGCGAGCCGAAACAATTCGGCCCGATTGGTTTCGAATTCGTGCGGTTAGCGGCTTCGCTTCGAAGGGCTCTTGCGGGGCATCGCACGGCGTAGGAGCACAGGACCAGGTCCTGAGGCCGCCAAAATATCGTCGGCATTGAAGACTGCGCAGCCGTCGGGCGACAGGCATCCGCAGCCAATGCACCCGCCGAGATCGCCCCGCAGCCGCTGTAACAGCGCTATACGCCGGTCGAGATCAGCCGCCCATCGGCGCGAAATCCCTCCCCAATCCTTGCGCGTTGGCGCGCGGCCGTCGGGCAGATCACCGAAGATCGCCCGAGCCTCGACTAGTGCGATACCAAGTTCCTGTGCCACCTGGACCAACGCCAGTCGCCGCAATACCTCGCGATCATAGCGACGCTGATCGCCCGAAGTACGCAGACTGCGAATCAAGCCACGCCTTTCGTAGAAATGGATGGTCGACACAGCGAGTCCCGTACGGCTGGCGACCGCGCCCACCGTCAACTCACCAGTCATGGAAAATTCTCCTTTACCTCAACCATAGTTGAGGTTGTAGCGGTAATCCTAGAGGAAGAGAATGGGTGGTACGATGAAGCACGAAAAGTCTACTTGGCTAGAACTTTGGCAATCGGGGCTGCTCGGCCGCTTTATTCTTATATGTCTTGGCGTCTGGCTGCATGCAGCCGATACGCTTGTGACCGCCACGATACTGCCCAAGGTTGTCTCAGACATCGGCGGCATTGACTATATGAGCTGGAACTTAGCGATCTACGAATGCGGCTCCATTTTCTCCGGCGCCGCATGCGCAATGCTTTGCGGCCGGCGCGGCATTCGGCAGATTATGCTTTCGGGAGCGACGCTTTACGGATCAGGATGCATCGTCGCCGCTTGCGCAGGAACGATGCCCTGGCTGCTTGCCGGCCGACTTGCGCAAGGCGTCGGCGGCGGCTTGCTCGTCACACTAAGCTATGTCGCTATAGAGCGGTCCTTCCCTCAACATCTCTGGACAAAATTGTTCGGAATCGTCTCGGTGATATGGGGTGTGGGTTCTCTTCTTGGACCACTCATTGGCGGCGTTCTGGCCGATGCCGGATTGTGGCGCATGGCCTTTGTCAGCTTCGCGGTTCAGGCGGCAATCCTCGGGTTGGCGACCGCAAGATGGCTGCCAATAGATGGCCAACACGATGGGCAGATCTCGAGACTTCCCTTGGTAACGCTTCTGCTCTTAGCCTTCGCTACCGCGGCTATCGCTGAGGCTAGCATCGTGCCCGGCATCGTCTTGCCTATGACGCTTTGCGGTGGCGGCCTGCTTTTGCTCTATCTTGCAGCTTTGGCAGACAAGTCTTCCGTAAGCCCTCTGCTACCGAGAGATCTCCTGGCGGTGCGTCGACCGCTTGGCGCGGGACTGTTCATGGTTTTTGCTCTGTCGGCTGGGACTACGGGCTTCGCGACCTATGGTCCGCTGCTGCTGACCATTATCCTACGGAAAAGCAGCCTGTTCTCCGGCTACGTCCTGGCAGTGGAAGCTGTTAGTTGGAGCCTCGCGACGCTGACGATTGCATTCCTCCCCGCACTCTCACCTCGGTCACTCATCCGCCTCGGCAGCCTCTGTGTTGTTGGCGGGATTGGAGGGCTATCACTTGGCATTCCGACCGGCTTTCTGCCCGGCATCATCGCAAGCGCGATCGCTCAAGGCGCTGGCTTTGGGCTTTGCTTTCCTGCGATCGTGGAACGCGTCATCCGTCTTGCGGGAGCACATGGAAGCACGCTAGCCGCTGGAGCTCCGAGCACCGTTCAGAGAATAGGGTATGCGGTTGGTGCAGCCATAACGGGAGTCGCTGCTCATGCAGCCGGATTGTCGGCCAACATCACGCTTACGGTGGCGCAATGTGTTGGATTCTGGGTTTTCGCCTGCTTTGCCCCGCTGCTGCTGATAGGCATCGTCTGTGCTTGGCGATTTTCGGCTGGAACTGCAATATTGCCAGCGGCACACAAAATCGCTTCGTGAACTAAAAGTTGGCGGCTGACTGCTGGCGCGATGGACTGCCAATCGTTCTAGTTGCGGAGCTTTGCCGGGTGAACGGGGCCATCTTCAGGATCAGATGATGTGGATAAAGCCTGTTGCAGGTTTCACGACAAACGCGACACCAAATTCGCGGTTGGGGGAAATGACCAGGTAGGGGGGATTGCGGAACGTCGGCTTTCGGCCAAAGCTCTGCGTGAGGCAGACTCAAATTCGCGAGTCAAAGGAAGGTCGCGGCATGGCTAGAAAAAGGAACATCCGAAGCAATGACTCACACCGGCTCATAACAGTCTATCGCGCAATGTTAGCTTTCCTTATTTGTCTGCTAACGCACAGTGCAACTGGAAAAGCTTCGCAAGTTGCGCCACCGGACGGCAAAGGGGTGATTGACCCAAAGCAGCACGGGGCTACCACTGAGTGTTCTTCAACATCTCTCTGGCAAAATTTACCTGGACGAAAGGTCTCTGTCGTTATCGGCGACCGAATCCTTAACGTGCCTGCGTCCCTGCCTAACTTTCACGCCGATCGCGATGGCGACCGTAATTCCGCGTGGTTTGAATTTCATATTGACGGTGCGAACCATTGGTCATTTGGAGGGTATAATTCTTCTCAGCCGTTTGCCTGGGAATATCTTCTGAGCATTGAGGTTACCAACGCTCCAGATCGAAAGAGCGACAGAGAGCTTTTGAGTACATTTTTGAGTGGATACACAAAGAATGCCGCTCTCAGTAGCAAAAACCGAGTCTTTGACGTCTATCCGGGAGTTATTGACGATAGATTTGTCGGGAAAACGGATTATAGCCTGCAAATATATTGCAACGATAGGCTTCCCGGCGGTGGCAAGCAGGTACCCGCTTGCGTCGGTTACACTGCACCCTGGCCTAATGCCTTGTTGACCTACAGATTTGGTCGACAATTTCTAGTTGAAGCGCCATCAATACTATCTTGTATCGACGCTCTTCTAAGAGACCTATCAATGTCGCGGCCATAGCCTGGGAAATCCCAAGAAGGATTGTCCACAAATGGACAAGGTCCGCTGTCACTTTCGAGGACATGAATGAGTCGGGATCTGCATTGCGCTGGAGGGACCCCAGCACCTATGCTGAGCGAATGAGCAAGGCCGATGATTTAGGTGCCTGGGACGACCAGACGCTGCAATTCTACCATCGTGAAGCTCCACTTTATGGCGCAAGCAGCAAAAGCGGCTCAAGCCGATGGCTTGATGGGTTCATGCGTGGGCTCTCCCCTGGCTCACGTATCCTGGAACTCGGATGTGGAAACGGCAGAGATGCGGAGGTGTTACTTGACCATGGCTTCGAAGTCGATGCGACCGACGGCATTTGGGCGAATGCCAGCCTGCTGCACGTTCCTATTAGGGCGCGTACTCATTAATCCAATCTGGAAACTTCTCTCTGATGTCCGCTTCGCTCCGAAAGCGACTGAATTGCTGCGCCGTCGCGAAATGCAGCGAAGGGCCAGGGACCGACGTCATGCGCGGTAGACGATAGGGCAAGCCTGCTTGGGACCATTCGGCCAAGTGGTAGAGTTGGGCCGGAGGGTTGTCTACGATAGGCTATCCGCCCGCGTGGTCGCTGCCACCGTGCGCGGCGATGAACATGGCGGCGGCCGACCGGCAATAGGATTCGATTTCGTTGTCGTCCTCTGCTTTCGCCTCATCGAAGCGAGCGATAATCAGGAGGTCGGATCCTTTGAAAAGCGCGGCAAACAAGCGAGCGGACCGGAAAGGATCGGGCACGTTCAGAAGCGCCTTCGCATGCAATTGACGCAACAGGGCCTCGATCTGGGTGATGACATGGACGGGGCCGGCTTCGTAGTGGAGCTTGCTTAACGACTTTTGGTTCGTCTTGTCGGCCATGACCATGGCTTCGACACTGCGGACGTCTGATCTCAACAGCGTGCGAAGCAGTGATGATCCCACCGCCATGAGCTGATCTTCGGCCGAACCATCGACACCTTCAAGAAGCACCTGTGGTGCAAACAACTGATCGCAGCCGGCCGCGATGGCTGCGCTGAATAGCGCCTCCTTGTTCTCGAAGTGCCGATAGATGCTGAGCTTGGATATCTTCGCCCGCTGGGCGACCTTGTCCAAGGTCGTCGCTTGAAAACCCAATTCCACAAAGAGTTCGCGCGCGGCGTCGACGATCGTTTGGCCAAGGGCCTCGTTGGCGGGCCGGCCGCGCCGGCCCTGGCTGTTTTCGGTCACGACAATTCCAGTCCTTGACAGTATCTTAATTCTTAAATTACGATACCGCGCAGTATCGAAAATACGCAAGGCCGAACCTCTCCATCCACAACGGGAGCCCATCACCATGGATGACGTCATCATCATCGGCGGCAGCTTTGCCGGTCTCGCCGGCGCCCTGCAGCTCGGCCGTGCCCGCCGCAAGGTCACCGTTCTCGATACCGGCCTGCAGCGCAACCGCTTCGCCGGCCATTCGCATGGCGTGCTCGGCCACGATCACAAACCACCAAAGGACATCTTGGCCGAGGCGCGGCAGCAGCTGGCGCGCTATCCCACAGTCAAGCTGGTCAATGCCCGGGCCGACAGCATCTCTGGCACCATCGACGATTTCTCCGTTCGCACTGCCGATGGTGAAAGCATCGGGGCGCGCCGCCTGATCCTGAGCTATGGCGTCGTCGACCAGATGCCTGATGTTCCGGGCTTTGCCGAAGGCTGGGGCACATCCATCATCTCCTGCCCCTATTGCGACGGCTTTGAGGTCGCCGGCCAGCATTGGGGCCTCGTCTGGTTCCGCCCGCAGTCGCACATTCAGGTCAAGCTGTATCAGGACTGGACCGACAGGCTGACGGTCTTCGCCGATGGTCACGACATTGCACCCGTTATCCGAGCCGATCTGGCCCGCCGCAACATACCTGTCGTTGATGGCCGGATCACCGGGATCGCCCGTCACGGGGGCCATAACGCCACCGTCAAGCTCGATACCGGCCCCGATGTCGCAGTCGACATTCTGTTCGCGCATCCGCCCACCAAGCCGTCCGCAAGCCTGCATGACTCATTGGGACTCGCCACGGTCGATACGCCTCTCGGCATCGTCCTCAAGGTCGACGAGCGCCGCGAAACCAGCATGCCCGGCATCTACGCCGCCGGCGATCTCGCCACCCCCGGAATACCCTCGGTCACCACGGCATCATGGCAGGGCGCAACGGCCGGCATCGCCGCTCAGCAGTCGATGCTGGCTTGAGAGCAGGCAACATCGATCACCCCAGTTTCAATTTCACAATAGACAGGAGCGCCACGTTTGACCGCCAACTCGGCATCGCGGCCGCGCCTCTCGTGCTCATCAACCTCTTCGCGGTCGTCGATCCCGCCGACGAAGCGGGCTTCCTGGACGCTTTCAAGGCGGCTGCCGAGATCATAACGAAGCAACCGGGCTTCATTTCTATGCAACTGCATCGAGCGATCGGCGATAGCCCGACTTACCTGAACTATGTGGTGTGGGAATCCACCGAGGCGGTCCGCGCCGCCTTCACTGATCCCGAGTTTCTCGCGAAACTTCCGGCCTATCCGTCATCCGTCGTGGCCAGCCCCCACCTTTTCCAGAAGGTCGCAGTCCTCGGCTTTTGCACGGCCTGACTCGGGAAATGTGGCACGGCGCGCTGGCGGGTATCTCGGCCCCGCAGTCGATGAGAGCACAGATTGGAGGATGAGCATGGCCGTCGAACCGGACAGCGCGGGTGTGCGCTTCCCTCCGCCCTTCCTCTATCTGGGAGCGCTGCTGCTGGGGTTGGCGGCGGGGCGGTTCGTCACCCTGCGCTCTTTCGGCATCGACTGGCGGTTGCTGGTCGCGACGGGTGCGCTGCTGTTCGTTGCCGGCGCGGCGATGATGCTTGCGGCGGCTGGGCTGTTCCGGCGGCTGGGCACGAACGTTCCGCCGTCCCAGCCGACAATCCTCATCGCAACGACCGGCCCTTATCGCTGGACCCGCAATCCCATGTATCTCGGCATGGCGCTTATCTATGCCGGCCTTGCGATTGGCCTCGACGGGCCGATCGCCTTCGCCTTGCTTCCGTTGGTGCTGATCGCGATCCAGACGCAGGTGATCGCCCGCGAGGAGCGCTATCTCGAAGCGAAGTTCGGCGACGACTACCGCCGCTACAAAACCGAGGTTCACCGCTGGCTCTAACTATTCCGCCGCTGCCGCCTGCTCCCAAACCGGAGCTTCGAATCATGCGCTACGAACTCAACGATCATGAATGGGCTGTCATCAAACCATTTCTGCCGAACAAACCGCGCGGTATTCCGCGTGTGAATGACCGCCGTGTCCTCAATGGCATTTTCTGGGTTCTACGATCTGGGGCACCCTGGCGCGACGTGCCCAACAACTTTGGTCCGTATACCACTTGCTACAATCGTTTCGTTCGTTGGCGGCGAGCGGGGGTCTGGGCCAGGATCATGAAGGCACTGGCCGACGCTCATGATGCCGCCGTGCAGATGATCGACACGTCTATAGTCCGCGTGCACCAGCACGGTGCCTGCATCACTCGGAATAGACGACAGTCCACGGGCCGGTCGCGAGGCGGATTGACCAGCAAGATTCATGCGCTGGTCGATACAAATGGCCTCCCGGTGCGACTCGCATTGACAGCTGGTGAGGCGCACGACAACCGCCTCGCCGGCAGACTCTTGTCACGCTTGAAGTCGGGAACGATGCTGCTCGCCGACCGTGGTTATGACGCCGACTGGACAAGGGACCTTGTTCGCCAGCGCGGCGCCTGGGCGAATATCCCACCAAAGAGAAATCGGACCGAGGCACTATGCTTCAGTCCGTATCTTTACAGGGCTCGAAATCTGGTCGAACGGTTCTTCAATAAGATCAAGCACTGTCGGCGCGTGGCAACGCGCTACGACAAGCTCGCTGCCAATTACCTCGCATTCATCCAGCTTGCATCAATACGGCTGTGGCTGCGTGTTAATGAGTCCGCGCCCTAGTAAGCTCGCTGATGTCCTGTCGCTTATCCTCCGGGCTTTAAGGTCGAACGGGTTGCACTTCGCGACTTTTAAGTCCGGGACGATCGCCGGTCGTGATACCCTTGGCCGATACTTCAATATTCTCGATCAGAATAGGCTCGCTGCCGCCTACGCGAAGTCGGGCTCGTGGGAGAGTTTGTCGATGACCGAATATTTCAGCGACAATCACTTTGGACGCCAGGACCGGTGGATAGCAATCTCGGCGCGAAAGCCAATCGAATAGCACGCATGTCCGCAAACGGGCCCGGTTAAGTACCGTCTTCATGACCAGACTGGGTCGACAGCGGCCTCGCCATTCACGAGAGAGACGACCCTTCTCCCTCAGTGGGTTGGCACTCCGCCGAGAACAAGCGCTGGCCAAGGAAGTCGACGAGGACGCGGATCTTGGGTGAAAGGTGCCGGCTGGACGGCCATATCAGGTTGAAGTGGCCGGGCATTTCAAGATGGTCCAAGAGGATTGGCACCAACGCCCCGGACCGCAGATGCGTGCCGACAAGGAAGTCCGGCATGCAGCCGATCCCGAGGCCACGCACGACGGCACCGCATAGCGCCTCCATGTTGTTGCAAGTCATCACGTGGTGGATGGGTGGCTCCGGCTCTTCCTTTGGCCGTCGCAGCGGCCAGTCCTGGAGCTTGCCGGAGTTCGGATAACGAAAGGCGATGCCGCGATGTGCCGTCAGGTCGCGCGGGCAGCGCGGCGTGCCGCGGCGCTCCAGATATGCGGGGGCCGCGCAGAGCAGGAGCCGGAAGGGGCGCAACGTGCGGACCATCAAGCGGCTGTCTGGCAAATCTCCGCTGCGGATGGCGATGTCGACACCTTCCTCTATCAGATCCACGATCCTGTCAGAGAAATCGAGATCGAGATCGATCTCCGGATAGAGCTCCATGAATTCGGGGATTACCGGCAAAAGGAAATGATAGGCGACCACCGGGGAGGATAGGCGGATGCCCCCACGCGGTGCTTCCCGCGTGCGCATGAGGCTCTCATGGGCGTCGTCGAGATCATCGAGGATACGCCGGCAGCGTTCATGGAAGGCGCGGCCCTCCTCGGTGAGGCGGAGGCTTCGGGTGGAGCGCTGCACGAGGCGCACGCCGAGATCGTTCTCCAGCTTCGTCACGGCCTTGCCGATGGCGGATGGCGAGAGGCCAAGGGCGCGGCCGGCGGCCACGAAGCTGCCGAGATCGGCCGTCCGCACGAAGGCTGTCAGGCCGGTGAAGCGATCCATTCGAGCTTTTCCTTCCGCAATCCTCGGAATGCCGGCCAGCTTAACCATCATTCTAGCCTGGATAAACTGATTGGCCGGGGCGGCACCTCCCCACTCCTCTCTGTCGATCGGATGAACCCATCATGCCCCATGCTTCCCGCGCACCCGCAATCCGCCGCGAGGCACGCCTCGCGCTTCTCGCCGTGTGCCTTGCCGCCGCCGCCATGCCGATGACTTTCACGGGAACCGCGGTCGCGCTGCCCGCCGTTACCCGCGCGCTTGCAGGCTCGCCCGTCGCCATGGCCTGGGCCACGAACGCCTTCATGCTGACCTTCGGTTGCGCACTGATGGTGGCGGGCGCGCTTGCCGACGCCTATGGCAGGCGGCGCGTCTTTCTGACCGGCACAATTGGCTTCGCCATCACCTCGCTGGCGCTGGCCGTGGCGCCGAACATCCTCGCCTTCGATCTCCTGCGTGCCGGGCAGGGCCTGGCCGCCGCCGCCTGCTATGCCGGTGGCTCGGCCGCACTGGCGCAACTCTTCGATGGTTCGGCGCGGCTTCGCGCCTTCAGCCTCGTCGGCACGAGCTTCGGCATCGGCCTGTCACTCGGGCCCGTCACCTCCGGCGCCATGATCGAGATCTTCGGCTGGCGGTCGATTTTTCTGGTGGTAGCCACCTTCGCGAGCCTCGCCTTCCTCCTCGGCCGCATCACCCTCGACGAGAGCCGCGATCCCGCATCGCGCGGGATCGACTGGCGCGGTGCGCTTAGCTTCACCGCCATGCTCGCGCTTCTCACCACGGGCATGCTGCTCGTCCCCGCGCGCGGCTGGCAGGATGGGCTGGTGCTGGGGCTCCTCGCGGCCGCCGCCCTCAGTCTTGCCCTCTTCATCCGGACGGAGAGACGGGTTCCGCGCCCAATGCTGGACCTCTCGCTCTTCCGCTATCCGCGTTTCGTAGGCGTGCAACTGCTTGCCGCGGCCCCGGCCTATGGCTTCGTGGTGCTGCTTGTCCTTCTGCCCCTGCGCTTCATGGGTGTGGAGCGCATGAGCGCGGCCACGGCGGGTGGCCTGATGATCGCGATGTCCGCGCCGCTTCTGGTCCTGCCGATCGCGGCGGGGATCCTGACGCGGTGGGTGCGGCCCGCCACGGTCTGCGGCGCGGGGCTTCTCGTCTCGGCCGCTGGCCTGCTGTGGCTGGCCCTGACGCCGATTGATGCACCTGTCCTCGCGCCTGCTCTGCCGATGGTGCTGATCGGGGTGGGGATCGGCCTGCCCTGGGGTTTGATGGACGGGCTCGCGGTCAGCGTCGTGCCGAAGGAACGAGCCGGTATGGCGACAGGGATCTTCTCGACGGTGCGCGTAGCCGGCGAAGGCGTGGCGCTGGCGATGGTCGGGGCGCTCCTCGCGATGTTGGTCGCCGGGCGGTTCGAGGCAGCGGGCCTCGCCGGCAACGCGCAAGGAGTTGGGCAGCGTCTGGCTGGAGGTGATCTTCATGGCGCGCTTTCGATGCTACCAAGTACCTCGCCTCGCCTGCTCGTTGCACTCTACGGCGAGGCCTTCGGCTGGCTCCTATTTCTTCTCGCGGCCGTTACAGCCACAACGGCCCTCGTCGTCTTCTTGTTCCTCGGCAGGGAGCAGGCGGAAGGAATAGGCGAGCACGCCATTGGTCGATGCGAGAACGACAGGATTGGCGGATCAATCTCATCGGATTGCGCGTAAGTTGGGAGGAGCGGCGTCTCCGAAGGACCGCTTTGGGGAACGACGTTAGAGGAATGGGAAGGGCTGCATTGGGTCGATAGCAGAAGGTTGGCTTTGTCAACCCAAACTGGAATAGCCGACCTACGCAACTGACTTTTGCATCTTATGAGCTGCTGAAGGGCCTGGATGCGTTGTTGGTGCCATAATTCCGGACGGCTGGTCATCCAATTCTAATGCCGGTTTGCAGCCGACGTTCGTCGCTGCCGATTCTGGACCGGAGGCTAGGCCGCGATGTCCTGGCGGGCGCGGAACACCTGATCAAATGCCAACTCGGCCGCAGCGATAATCGCCGCCAGCTCCATTTCGCGATCGGTGGAGTGGTGCGGCGAGGGGGCGGCCTCGTTTTTGATGACACGTTGGAAAGAGCAAATCG
>Ga0310811_10011960_pt1 | contig 11266 bp, 6 predicted proteins | sample YCmetagenome_FD_207642 | JGI IMG/M metagenome (GOLD analysis project Ga0310811, IMG submission 207642) | Soil microbial communities from experimental microcosm in Duke University, North Carolina, United States - YC | ecosystem: Engineered > Artificial ecosystem > Soil microcosm > Unclassified ... | reverse complement strand
ATCAGGCCGAGTGCGGTTAGCACGAAATTCACCACGCCGTACTGGGTGGCGAACATCCATTTCCATACCGTCCCGACCACCAGGCCGGGAAGAATCCAGGCGGCGAGCAGCAGGCCGCGCATGGTAATGGCGCCGGGGAATCCACCGGCGAAGCATGCCGCGGCGATCGTACCGATGCCGACCTGGCCGACCACATTGACCACCACGAACACCATCGAATTGCGCAGCACGTGCCGGAATATCGGATCCGCCAGTGCATCGCTGAAATTATCCAATCCAACGAACGGCCGTGCGAAGTCAGCGATATTGCCCAGCGTGACCTCCTGTACGCTCATCGCCAGGTTGTAGAGAATCGGCACACCGATCATGGCGAGGAGGTAAAGCATCGGCAGCGCCAGGAACACGCGCAGGAGCCTGGAACGTCGGCGCATGCCGGGATGCCTTGGATCAGAGTGGTGTTTTCGCCAGCACGGGTTTGATCTTCGCCGCGGCAGTGGCCAGCGCCTGGGATGGCGGCGCCGAACCGGTCAGTGCTTCCTGGATCGCCTGTTGCAACGGCTTCGACAGGCTGGACCATTGCGGATGCGGCCCGCGCTGCGTTGCGGTGATCATCTGGGCGCGGAATACCTGGTACGCTTGCGGCCAGCTCGGATTAGCGATCTCGATGTCGCTACGCGGTGCCAGGATGCCACCGGTGTTCCAGCCCTGCGGGAAGATTGAGGCATCCAGCATCTGCTCGATGACCATGAATGCGCCGTCGACTTCCTTCGCACCCTTGGGAATGGCGAAATGAAAGCCGCCGAGCGACGAGGCCTGGATGTTCTTGTCGTCCTTCACCGGCAATGGTGCCACGCGCCATTTGAAGGTCGCTTCCTTGGCAAAACGCGGAAGTTCCCACGGGCCGCCGACGGCGAACGCGGTGTTGCCCGCCAGGAACGTGCTGATCACCTCCGACTGCTGTTGATTGATGACGTCGCGCGACACGAATCCCCGACTGACCATATCGGTCCAGAATTGAAGCGCCGCCACGGCTTCCGGCTGATCCAGCCGGTCGATGCCACCGCCGGCCTGCCATAACCAGGGCAGGAACTGGAACGTGCTCTGCTCCGACTGATGCGCGCAAAAGCCAAAGCCGAAGACATGCCGCGCAGGGTCAGTGAGCTTCTCTGCCGCAGCCAGCACCTGCGACCAGGTGGCGGGTGGTTTCTCCGGATCCAACCCTTTGGCGCGGAACATGTCATCGTTGATGTAGAGCGATAGCGCGTTCATCTCGCGCGCCACGGCATAGCGGCGGCCGCGCCAATGGTCCGAGGTATTCGGGCCTTTGTAGAAACTGGATGCGCCAATGCGGGAGGATTTCGCAACGCGATCGGTCAGGTCGAGGAACTGGCCCTGGGATGAGTAGCTTGCGATATCGGGATCGTTGATCACCACAAGATCCGGCGGCGAGTCGGTGGCGATGGCGCGGATCAACTCGGGGTTGATCTGCACGTAGGGAATCAAGCGAGGCTCGATGACGTAGCCATTGTTCGCCTCATTGAACATCTTGATGCCGAGGTAAATCATGTCGAAGTCGCGCGCGTAGATGTGCCACAGCGCGATCTTCTTTGGTTCCGCGGCGCGAACGCGCGGTGTGCCCAGCGCGGCTACCGCCGCCGCGGATTTCAGCAGAGTCCGGCGCAGCATGGTTGTGTTTCCCCCGTTTTGATATTGGCTACCACGCGATACGCGCGGTGCATGGTGTCGGCGGCATCCGCACGAACAGGAAGTGGGCGCCGTCGTGCCACCAGCCCGGTTCGGTAGCCTGCTGACGCGGGAGTCGCGCGCCGGCACCTTCGAGCGTGACGTCATGTGGCGCCTGCGATGTGCGCAGCTTGAGCAGATACCGGCGGCCCGCCGGCAGAAGCGATGTCTCGCCCTGTGTCGCATCGATGTGGACTGTCACGCCGGACGCATCGGCGGTGCAGGTGAAGCGTGTCTCGGCGTAGCAACCGTCACGATAGGCGTTGGTCAGCCCGTCATCCTCGTAGAGACTGAAGGACGATGCACCCTCCGGATAGACGAGCAGCGTCACCTCGTCGAGGGATCGCTCGCCGTCGTACTGCATGGCGGGGCCTTGCGGGATGATGGCGCCACCACGAACGAACAACGGCAGTCGATCGAGTGGAGCTGCGACCGTTACACCGGCGGGACCGTGATAGGTCTCGTGCGTCCAGTAATCGTGCCATGTCCCGGCGGGCAGATAGACCGTCCATTGCGTCGCGCCCTTTCGCGTCACGGGCGCGACCAGAATGTCATCTCCCCACAGATATTGTGTGCCGAGATCCCAAACCGCGGGATCATCGGGAGAGTTCAGCACCAGCGGTCGCATCGTGGGGAGTCCGAGGCTGCGTGCCTGCCACGCCAACGTGTACGTGTATGGCATCAGCCGTGAGCGGAGTTCCATATAGTCGCGGCAGATGCTTTCGATTGCCTCGCCATGTGACCACGGCAGATGCTCGCGCCAGACGAAGCCATGTCCCCGGAAGATCGAGCAGAAGGCGCTGAACTGGAACCAGCGGATGAACAGTTCCGCATCATTGGCGCCGACGCGGTAGAAGCCGCCGGTGTCGGTTCCCCAATGCGGAACACCAGCCATGCCGACTTGCAAGCCCGTGCGAATTTGCAGTTCCAGACTGGCGAATGTCGCATTGATGTCGCCCGACCAGGGGGCGGCGCCAAACCGCTGCATGCCGGGTCCGCCCGAACGGCACAGCAGGTATGGACGCTGGTCCGGACGGTCGGCTGTCTCGCCTTCGGCGAAGGCCTGCTGGCGAAGCAGGTCGTAGCGATTGTGCAGGACGCTCGCGGGCCCTGCATGCAGCGACGCCGATGCAGGTGGGCCCTCACCGCCATCCAGCCACCAGCCGGCGACACCAAGATCTCGCAGGTGCTCATGCGAGCGCCACCACCACGCCCGCGCTTCGGGGCGTGAGAAGTCGATCAGTCGCTGGCCTTCCTTATAGACCACCGCGCCCGGTTGCGCAGGGGTCAGTTGTGGATAGGCAACTTCCAGCAGGTAGCCTTTGTTTTGGGCCTCGGTGAACAAAGGCGAGGTTTCGTGCAGCACGGGGTATTCGTGCGTGATGATGCGGAAATGCTGCTCGCGGAATTCAGCCAGCATCGCGTCGGCGTTCGCGAAGATGTTCGGCTCAAATTCCAAATGCCCGACGCCACGATTCCATCCGGTGGCGGTGCCGTAGGTAGACAGGAAGATCAGCGCATCGCACGGCAGGCGTCTGGCTCGAAACTGTGCGGCGACGTCACGGACTTCCGCTGCATCGGTGAAGTGCCGCGACGACTGCGTGTAGCCCATCGCCCAACGTGGCGGCATCGTCGCGGGACCCAAGAGCATGGCCACATCGCCCAATACTTGGCGTAATCCATCGCCGATGATTAGGTAGAGATCGAGCGGTTGGGCGTGGCTTCGGTATTCGAGCCAGGCGCCATCCGGGGCGTCGCCGGGTTCCAGGGTTGCCATGGCGGCGGAGTCGAAGAACACGCCATATCCAGCGCTCGACAGCAGCAGCGGCATCGCGATGTCGGCGCCCTGCCCGCGATTGGCCTGGAAGTTCCAGAAGCGGCGGACCGCGCCAAGCCTGTCGAACTGCGGTCCGCCTTCACCCAGGCCGTAGAAGTGCTGCTCGCCGACGATTTGCAGCCGTATCAGTAAATCCGGCTGCAATCGCGTCTGGTCGAGGGCCAGGGTGAGCCGCGTTGTGCCTTGGCGATCGGCGAAGCTGACGGCGCTATCGGATATCGACACCGACAGTTGCCCGGTGTCGATTGTCGTTTCTGTTCCGACACGCGTCTCATTGGGCACGTCAGGCCATGCATGCGGCGGCAGATAGGATGCGATGCGCGGTGGCTCCCCGCCCAGACGCACGCGAACGACGCGCGTAGAGCACGGGGTCACATCAATGGGGAACTCGGCCGGAAGGTCGATCACTGCGCAGGGTACTCCACCATTGCCCGGAGCGTCCGGCTGAATGTGCGGACATTTTCGATCGGTGCGCCGATCACGTCGCTCACATGGCGCCGTGTCATGTCATCCTCCCTGACTGCATCGTCGCACCCGCCGCGAAAGCCGGGCTTGGACATGTTCCACGCACGTTGTGGTTGACGGTCGATGGAATGCTAACGTCCTACGCTGGACATGGCCACTGTGACACCGGTAACCACGGTATTCAAACTGAAGCTGGCGCCGGGCGGGCGCCGTTGAGGATGTCCTCGGCGCCGGCCAAGTCTGCCTCGATCTCGGCAAGCTGCTCAAGCTTGCCATCCAGCTCACCCTGCAAGTGGAATGTCTCGTCCAGGCGCGGTTCGAAGCCAGCCAATCGTACTTTCGCGTCGGCGACGCGTCGACGCTGCTCGTCCAGTTCCCCCTCCATGCGGTCGAGGGTGTGCTCCAGCCGGGCGATAATTCCGATTGCCGTCGTTTCGCCAGCGATGTCGATCGACTGGGGAAAATCCGTCCGCTCCAGAACCAGCTCCGGCTGTACCCGCTCGTCCCGTTGGCCGGGTCGGATGTCGCAGGTCAGGTCGAAGCCACCGATGTGGCCGATCGTCCAGCAGCGCACGATGCGTTCCCGCACGGCAATGCGGATCTTCGTCAACAGCGAAGCACCGGCCGGCTTGCGTTGCGTGATCGTTCGTCCCTCGATCTCAAGGGCAAACAAGTCGCCACGTGTCAATTGCCGTCGGCTAAGGTCAGTCGTGATCGGCTAGATCCTCCCTTCCGCCGGGCAATTTCGCTCTCCAGCCCCGCCTTGCGCATCAGCCGGCTGTCACCCGATGCGATCGCCTTGGCCATGGCGAACTGGTTGGCCTGGCTGCCGGCATCCTCGATCCGACGGATCGTGCGGTCGCCCGACAGCGCCGCCTCAATGAACCGCGCCTTGCGCTCGTTGTTCTGCCACATTGTCGCATCCATCGAGCCGAGCGTCGCGTATGCGAAGATGTCGATCTCGTCGTGCTGGTTCCCCTGACGCTCGATGCGACCCTCGCGTTGCTCGATCTGGCTCGGCAGCCACGGCACGTCGAGATGGTGCATTGCCTTCAGCCGCTGCTGCACGTTGACGCCCGTGCCCATCGTGTCCGACGAGCCGATCAGTATTCGGACGCGCCCGGCCCTGAAGTCGGCGAATAGCCGCTGCTTGTCCGCCGACCGCTTGTAGTGCTGCATGAACGCGATCTGTCCGGCGGGAACGCCCCGCGCGATCAATTGCTGCCTGATCCATCGATAGGCCGAGAACCCCCGGGTTGCCTCGACGCTGATCGTACCGAGGTCGGAGAAGATCATCTGTCCGGCACCAGGGATCGGGTACGGCGTGCCGTCTGGCCGGAGATAGCTCAGCGCCGCGGTCTCGGCCCAGATGCGATGGACGTTGTCGACCAGCTTGTTGAGCTTGTTCGCCGGTTCGTTGTCGCTTCCGTGCCAGACCAGCCGCATGTCGATCGCCGCATGCCGCCCGTCGGTGATGACTGACAGAAGGATGTCATCGCCCTTCTGCACTTTACCCTTCCGCGCTTCGATCGCCTCGATGCGTTGCGCCAGGCGGTGCTGATAGTGCCTGAAGGCCGGGCTCGCCTCGGCGGTGATGAGCTGGCGCTGGCCGGTACGGATGCGCGGCAGCGTCAGCAGGCCGCGCAAGTCGCTCTTCTGCACCAGGTCCGCAACCGAGCGGAACATCATCATCAGGTCGGCGACGTTGATGAACGCGGCGAAGCGGGTCACCGGCTTGTAGGCGCCACTCGGCTGCAACTCCAGCTCGGTGCTGGTGTCGCCGAAGGCCGACGCCCAGGCGTCGAACTCGTGCACGCCCCGCTCCCGCAGCGCCTCCGGCGCCTGGAACCGCAGCAGCGTGTACATCTCGCCCAGCGTGTTGGTGATCGGCGTCCCCGAGGCCTGGATCAGCGCGCGGCCCGGTCGTTTACGGTCGAGGTAACGCGCCTTCACGAACAGGTCCCAGGCCCGCTGCGAGCCGTCCGGATCGACACCCTTCAGGTTGACCTGGTTGGTGGCGAAGCTGAGCTTGCGGAACTCCTGTGCCTCATCGACGATGATCTGGTCGATGCCGATCTCTTCCAGCGTCACCATGTCGTCGCGCCGGCTCTTCAGCGCTTCCAGTCTCTCGCCGAGCTTCTCCTTCATCGCCTCGAGGCGCTTGCGGGTGACACGGTCGTCGTCATCGTTGCGCAGCATGAGTTCCGCGCAGGAGGCGATCTGCTGCTGGATGATCTCGCGCTCGAACCCGGCGGGCACCGGTATGAAACGGAATGCCGCGTGGGTGATAATGACTGCATCCCAGTTGGCCGTCGCTGCGCGCGCCAGAAACCGCGACCGCTTCGCCTTCACGAAGTTGGTCTCGTCGGCGACCAGGATACGGGCGGTCGGATAGAGCTGCAGGAATTCGCGCGACACCTGCGCCAGGCAGTGGCCTGGCACCACCAGCATGGCCTTGCTGATCAGGCCCAGCCGCTTCTGCTCCATGATGGCGCCGGCGATGGCATAGGATTTCCCGGCGCCGACGGTGTGAGCGATGTAGGTCGAGCCGGACGCGACGATGCGCCAGATCACCCGCTTCTGGTGCTCGTACAACCGGATAATGCTGCTGGCACCGGGCAGTGTCAGGTGGCGTCCGTCGAACCGGCGCGGAACCAAATTGTTGAAGCGGTCGTTGTAGAGGCGGGCCAGCCGGTCGGTGCGATCCGGATCGGTCCACACCCAGGCGGTGAAGGCGTCCTTGGTGCGCGCCAGCTTTTCCTTAGCAGCCTCAGTCGCCTCGCTGTTGAGCACGCGCTTCTCCACCCCGTCCTCGACGATGGTGTCGAAGATCTGCGGCGTGGCGCTGTTCAGTGCGTCGTGCAGTAGCCAGCCGGCATTGCGGCGGGACGTGCCCCATTCAGAGGTGCCGGCGGCGGTGCCAATGAACGGCGCGATGTCCACCGACCAGGACGCAATCTCGACGGTGTGCCGCACGCGTGTTGCGGTGCCCATCACCTCGGCGGCGAATGCCTCGATGTCGGCGGCGGGAATCCACGGCGCGCCGAGACGCGCGGTGATGTCCGAGGGCCGCAGGTCTTCTGGCTGCACGCGCCGCAGCGCGACGACGTTGCGCGCATACTGCGGGTTGCGGTCGGCCGCTGCCTCGGCGATCGCCAGCTTGGTGCGGACGGAACCCGACAGGTAGGCGTCGTCCGTTTCCCAGGCTTCCGTGCTGGGATTGAGGAACACCGCTTCGCCGAGCTGGGCCAGGGCGGTGTCCGGATCGCGGTCCAGCAACTCCGACAGATGGTCGATATCCACGCGGCCGGTCTCGTTGAGGGTGACAGCCAGCGCATCGGCTGCGGTCGCGATCAGTGGCGCGGCTGGCGGGGCGATCACCCGTTCGCGGAAAATCGCCCCCATGCGGGCGAGACCGCTTTCGAGGTCGTAATCCTCAATGCTGGCGACCAGCCAGCAGTCGGGATCGTCGGCGAATGGCGCAAGGTTCGGCCGGCGATGGCTCTCCCGCTCCTCGCCAGTCTCCGGGTCGGTGGTGACCGAAATGACGGTGTGGTTGATTGGTCCGAAGCTGCGGACAAAGCTGCTGTAGGCGATGCGCAGCCGAATCTGCGCTTTGGCCCATGGCTGGTCTGCGGCCTGGGCGCGCAGCACGTCGCGTATCGCGTCACGGATCGGGAGCAGGCCGCAGATGATCTTCGCGTCGCGGGCCAGGATGCCGCTGCCGCTCTTGGCCTCCTTGATCGCGACGCGCCGTGATTCGCCGCCCACGATTTGCACCAGTCGGCCCGCCTGGCCGAGCAGGTAGGATCCTTCCTTGATCGTGGCGCCCTCGGCGGCGGTGCCGGCATGCGGGACCGGCTCGGCCCGGTCGTCGTTGTGTGCGTCAGCCGGGGGCTCCTGCGAGGCAGAGACGATGCCAGGGGGCAACCGGTCGATCGCCTCCTTCAGTGGGATCTCGAGGTCCACGCCATCGTGACGTGGTCGGCACGTGTAGGTCATGCCGGGGCCGTAGATGCCACGTCGCATCGCATGTTCGCCCAGCACCATTTCTGGGTGCCCAGCGAAGTAACAGTTCACCTGGAAGTCAGCTGACGCGGGTCGGTCGCTGTCGCCTGTGTCGTCGCCTTCCTCGTCTGCGGCCGGCGCTATCGCCGCGAGATCGATCCATGCCGCACCGGCCGCGGGCTGGTCATCCGCGCGGCGCTGAAACACCGACAGGTCAATCACCACATCAGTGCCCGCCGCCGCGCGCATGCTGCCCTCGGGCAGGCGCACCGCGCCCACCAGATCGGCAATGCTGGCGATGTGCTCCCGCGCCGTAGTGTTGGCCTTGTCCATCGTGCCGGTGCTGGTGACGAAGAGCGCGATCCCGCCAGGGCGCAGTCGCGCGATCGAACGTGCGATGAAGTAGTCGTGCAACCGCAGTCCCAGTGTGCGCGTGACCGGATCGGCCCGCACCACGCGATCGGAAAACGGAGGATTGCCAATCACTAGGTCGAAGTGCCCGGTCAAACGGCTCCGCGCGTAATCCTCGCACCGTACCTGCGCTTCGGGGTGCACCAGGCGCGCGACGCGGGCGGTGACGGGATCGTACTCGATTCCGGTGAGCTGACAGACGTCCCGCAGCGCGGCAGGCAACAGGGCGAAGAACAGGCCTGTGCCCATGCCGGGTTCCAACACGCGGCCTCCGCAGAAGCCTAGTCGTTCGGCGGCTCGCCAGAGACCACGGATGATCGGCTCCGGTGTGTAGTGGGCATACTGCGTGGCGCGCTGCAGCGCGGCGTATTCCTCCGGCGTGACGGCAGCTTCGAGAGTGGCGCCGATCTCCTGCCACTCCGGCCGAAACGCATTCTCGCCAGGACGGCGGAAGCAGTTCTGTGCAAGCTCTGAAGCGCCGAACCCAACGAACCGAAGCAGCTGTGCCTGCTCGTCTGGGGTTGGTGCGCGGCCCGTTTGCTCCAACATCTTCGACAGACCGATTGCAGCGATGTTGTCGCGCGCTCGGGCCTGCCAGCCGCCAGCAAGCGCGCGATCGCCGGCGAGATGGAAATTGCTGCCGCGTTTGGCCGGAGCCGTCACGGGCGGCGCCACGTCGCCGTCCTCTCTGTCACCGTCTGCATCCGCCTCAATGGCCCCGTACGAGTTCGCGCCGATCGGCGGTTCGTGATGCGTCCAGCCTGACAAAGGGGTGTCGTCGAACAGGCTGAGCGTGAAGTCGCTGTCATCGGTCGGCATGGAGGCCTCCGTGTGTGGCAGCCGCGCGGGCTCGACCGCACTGGGGCGGTCGAGCGGAACGCCGACTGAATGGGTTGATCGGAAGGGGCTGGTTACGCGGCGGCCCGCATCGGTTCCGGCGTATCAGCCACACCGCCGTCGTCGTCGCCCGAAATGCTCTCCGGCGGTCCAGCCTGGCTGGTCGCGTAGTCGGGGTGGAAAGCGAGCAGGTAGTCGGCGATGCGTTGTGCATCCGCGGCCGCGCGGAAGATCTCCTTACGGTCGGAGCGCAGCTTCTCCAGCCAGGATGCGACGTAGGCGGCGTTGTTGCTGAAATCGAGCTCGGCGATGCCCAGCTCGGCGCAGACCATCACCTGGCCGATCTCGGCCCGGAGTTCCTCGCGGGCATAGTCATGCGAACCGAAGCTGTTGCGCAGGTCTCGGTTCAGCCGCGACGGCGCACCCGTCCAATGTGACATCTCATGAATGAGGACCCCGCAATATCCCAGGGCTGTGGCAAAGGCCGCTTGCGGCGGCATCTGGATGTGATCCGTCGTCGGCGAGTAGAACGCGCGGTCGCCGCCGATCCTAACAACAGCGCCGCTGTTGGCGAGAATGATTTCTGCGGCCTCCGGCGCGCGCCACGGCGCTTGCGCAATGGTGGGCGGAACGTATGTCGGAATACCGTCGATCTGACTGGCGTGAAACAAGGTGAAGGCGCGCAGCAGTGGAATTGACCGCACCGCTTCGTCTTCATCCTCCGGCCTGGAATCGTCACGCAGTTCAAGCCGCTTGAAGAAATACCCGGTTGTACCGCGCTCACTGCGGCGAACCTGCCAGCCCCGGTCCTCTGCCTGCTTGTATGTCGCCCAGCGCGGATCGCCGCTGCTGAACGCCAGCCCTGACATGCCGAGCGTCAGCACATTGATGCCGTGATAGCGTTGACCGGTCGCCGCGTTGCGTGGCATCGCAGGGCCGCCTGCCTTGTTAGGATCCCACGGCCTGCGCCAGGGCGGCGTGCCGGCTTCCAGCGCGGCGATGATACGGTCAGTGACCTCCTGGTAGTGGTCTCGCGGCGCGCGGTCGGGTTTACCGCTGCGGTGCACGAGCCTTGTGGTTGTGTTCATCGGGGTGTCCTTCCCTCATGGGTTTCTGGAACACCCCTCGCGCCCCGCATCCCGGACGACCGGGGCAAGGGCGCGCTTGCGCGAGGCCGTAGGCCGGTCCCTTGCGGCGGCCGACCGAAGATGCGGTAGGAGGTTTCATTTCATTTTCGTTGTTCTGATTTCCGATTCTTCCGGTATGAACGCTGTCGATAAGAGGGCAGGGGGCGTTACAACGCTGGCGTCAGGGCGCGCAGTGCGTCGTTCCAGTCGTTCAGCCCATCAGGCGGCAGGATCGCATCGAACCGCACCGCCGCTTCCGTCGCCAACGCCCTTAAGCGGGCAGCGTGGCGGCGGCCGGCCGTATCAGCGTCGGTCGCGGCGATCAGCATCCCAGTGCGGTCGGAAGAGAGGACCTGCAGAAGCTGTTGCAGCGCGACCACGGTATCCGGACCCAACCCGCCAGCAGTTGCGGCATACAGCGTGTCGCGGCGCGAGCGCTCGATAGCCGCCAGGCTCATAGCGTCGATCGCCGCCTCGCACACCGCAATGCGGGTCAGAGGACCTGGGCCACCGGGAAGGCGGAACAACGTCTTGCTGCCGCCCGCCGAGAAATTGCGATACTCCGATCCGCGCATCTCGATGCCGGTCAGACGTCCCGCGCTGTCTCGGTGCGCGAACCAGGCGCTGCCGTGTGGGCCTTCCCGGGCGGCGTTGGCCGCGCGCGCGGACATCAGGATGGTCGCCGGCAACCCCCGCTGTTCGGAGAGGTAGCGCCAGGCCGGTGATCCGCAAGACAAGGGCCGGCGTCTCTCCCAGCGTTCGTCAACGGGAAGGTGTGATGTCCGTGTCCGCCGCGCGCGGAGGGCCTCCGGAAACGCGGGCGCGATACCCATGAAGC
>Ga0310811_10011958_pt1 | contig 11266 bp, 12 predicted proteins | sample YCmetagenome_FD_207642 | JGI IMG/M metagenome (GOLD analysis project Ga0310811, IMG submission 207642) | Soil microbial communities from experimental microcosm in Duke University, North Carolina, United States - YC | ecosystem: Engineered > Artificial ecosystem > Soil microcosm > Unclassified ... | reverse complement strand
GAGCGAAATCTTGCTTTCAGAAGTCGCTCGTTTGGCGCCAGACTGCTTTTTGCGAGTCACGATGACAAAAGATGCGAGGGTGGATGCTATGAGCACAGATGACGACCGCGCCTCTCTGGAGCCGCAAGACGTCCTCAGGCTCACGACGGAAGTGGTGGCCTCTTATGTTATGAACAATTCAGTATCCGCCACTGCCCTGCCCGACGTCATCCGTTCGGTCCATATCTCACTCGCCAAACTAGCTCGCCCAGAAGCCGTGGCCGCTCCCGCTGAAAAGCAGAAACCCGCGGTTCCGATCGGTCGATCCATCAACGATGACTACATAATCTGCCTGGAAGACGGCAAACGACTCAAGATGCTGAAGCGCTATCTTAGATCCAAATTCAACCTCAGCCCGGACGAGTATCGGCGCAAATGGGGGTTGCAGCCCGACTATCCGATGGTGGCGCCGGCCTACGCCACGCGCCGTTCGGAGTTCGCCAAGCAGATCGGCCTCGGACGCGGGGTGCGGCGCGCTTCGAATGGCGCCAAGCCGGCGGCGGCGCGGAAGTAGGGGCGGCGTTCCGCGCCCTTCGCTGAGGCGAGCCCCCTCCCGCTGGCGGGAAGGTTGGAAACCTAGGCCGCGACCCTATGCCGCTTGACGTTGCAGCGGGTCCACAGGGCGTCCATCACCGAGACCAGATCGTCCATCATGGCGTCGTCGTGGAACGGCGTCGGGGTGAAGCGCAGCCGCTCGGTCCCGCGCGGGACGGTGGGGTAGTTGATCGGCTGCACGTACACCCCGTGCTCGTGCAGCAGCATGTCCGACACCAGCTTGGTGTGGACCGCGTCGCCCACCAGCACCGGGACGATGTGGCTCACCGACGGCATCACCGGAATGCCCGCTTCCTTGAACCGGCGTTTGAGGGTCTCGGCCCGCTCGTGCAGGCGCACCCGGACCTCGTTGTGCTCCTTCAGCCAGCGCACGGAGGCCGCGGCGCCCGCGGTCAGGGCCGGGGGCAGCGAGGTGGTGAAGATGAAGCCGGCCGCATACAGACGAATGGCGTCGACCAGGTCGGCGTCGGCGGCGATATAGCCGCCCATCACCCCGAAGGCCTTGCCCAGGGTGCCCTCGCAGATGTCGATCTGGTCCATCACCCCGTCGCGCTCGGCCACGCCGCCGCCGCGCAGGCCGTACATGCCGACCGCATGGACCTCGTCGATATAGGTGAGCGCGCCGTACTTTTTCGCCAGAGCCACCGTGCCGGGGACGTCGGCGATGTCGCCGTCCATGGAATAGACGCTCTCGAAGGCCACCAGCTTGGGCGCGCCGGCCGGGGCCGCCTTCAGCAGCTCTTCGAGGTGCTCGAGGTCGTTGTGGCGATAGACCCGCTTTTCGCCGGCGCCGTGGCGGATGCCGGCGATCATCGAGTTATGGTTGAAGGCGTCGGAGAAGACGATCAGCCCCGGCAGGATCCGGTAGAGGGTCGACAGGGTCGCGTCGTTGGAGACGTAGCCCGAGGTGAACAGCAGGGCCGCTTGCTTGCCGTGCAGGTCGGCCAGCTCGGCCTCGAGCTCGACATGGTAGTGGTTGGTGCCGGAGATGTTGCGGGTGCCGCCCGAGCCGGAGCCGGCGGCGTCGATGGCCGCGTGCATGGCGTCGAGCACCACCGGGTTCTGGCCCTGGCCGAGATAGTCGTTCGAGCACCAGACCAGCACGTCCTTCTCCACCCCGTCCGGGCCGACGTATGCGGCGTGGGGGAAGGCGCCGCGGCGGCGCTTCAGGTCGGCGAAGACGCGATAGCGGCCCTCGGCGCGCACCTGCTCGACGGCGTTGCGGAAGGCGGACTTGTAAGCGGAGGCGTCCATCAATGCGGCTCGGGCCTGTTGTCTGACCAACTCTCGATGCGGGGCGGTTCTGGCGCCTTTCGGAGCACGCGTCCACTGAGGGGCTATACGTAAGCGAAAGCCCGATCCCGCGAAACCGACGTGCGCGCAGGAGCCGCAGGACGCTGCACCCGCCACCTTCCGGCCCTGCGGGCCGCCCCCCCGCCCCGCAGGGAGGGGAGGCGGACACCTCGGCTCCCCGTCCAACGAGAAGCGGCCGGGTCCTTGCCTACTTCTTCATGCGAAGGCCGAAGCGGTCGGTCACGAAGGAGCCGGCTTCGCTGTTGGAGCCGGCGCGGTTGTCGGCGGGGTTGCGCAGCAGGTTGGTCTCGCCGTCGAGCTTGAAGCCCGCCGCCGTCAGCTCGGTCTTGGCGACCGCCTCGTCCATGCGGTGGACCGCCGCCGTGGCCGCCAGGCCGGCGCCCGGAGCGGCGCTGTGGTCTTCGACATAGAAGACGCCGCCGGGCTTGAGGTTGTCATAGGCCGCCTTGTTCAGGCCCGGGATGTTGGCCGTCGGCCCGTTATGGAAGTCGTGGTAGTTCTCGGTGGTCCAGACCACATCGACGGGGGCCGGCGTCTTCCACGAGGCCAGATCCGGGGCCACCACCACCTCGACGTTGCCGAGCACGCCGGCCAGGGCGCGCAGGTTGGCGAGGCGCCCGGCGGTCTCCTGGGCCTGGGTGGCGATGGCGTAGACCTTGCCGGTCGGCCCCACCGCCTTGGACAACATGCGGGTGTAGTACCCACCGCCCGACCCCAACTCGGCCACCTTCATTCCGGGCTTCACGCCCACGAAGGCCATGACCTCCAACGGCTTGCGGTGGTCGTCGCGAACCACGTCGGCGGCGGGGCGCTCGGCTGTGATCGGCGCGGCGGCGGGAGCGCCCGCGGCAGGCATGGGCATACCGGGCGCCATGGCTGCGAACGCGGGGGCGGCGAAGACCGCGGAAGTCAGCAGGGCGGCGCAAAAGGCGGGTGTGGCGGCGAGCTTCACGGGTCTGTTTCCTCGGGTTGGAATACTTCTGACGAGCTTGTCGAAGTTTCCGCGGCCTTTTTGAGGCGCGTTGCAGAGGCAACCTACTTGTTACGGCGCCGGCGTCCACTCTTCTCCGTGCGGCAGGGGCGCGAACAGGCCGTCGATCATGGTGTCCGTGACCGCGGCCAGGGTCGGCGGGTCCCAGCGCGGCGCCTTGTCCTTGTCCACCAGCAGGGCCCGGACCCCCTCGGGGAAATCGTGGCCGACGGCCAGCCGCGTGGCGATCGCGTACTCCAGCGCCATCTCGTCCTCGAGCCGGTCGAGGCGGGCGCCGTCGCGGAGCAGGCGAAAGCCGACCTTCAGCGTCGTGGGCGAGGCCGAGCGCAGGGCCGCGAGCTGGTCCAGGGCCCAGGGCGAGGCCTCGGCCTCCAGGGCCGCGACCACGGCCTCCAGGGTGGGCTGGCCGAACAGCCGGTCGATCTCGTCGCGCACCAGGCCGATCGGCGGCTCGGCGGCGTCGCCTTCGAGTTCGGTCAACCGCTCTTCGACCATGCCTGGGTCGCGGGCGAAGGCCGCCTTCAGGTCGCCCAGGCGCGCGCTCGGGACATAGTCGGTGGCTAGTCCCAGCAGCAGGGCGTCGGCCGGGCCGATGCGGGCGCCGGTCAGGGCGAACCACAGCCCGGCGTGGCCGGGCAGCCGGGGCAGGCGCCAGCCCATGCCCACGTCGGGAAACAGGCCGATGGCGCTTTCGGGCATGGCCAGGACGCTTCGCTCGGTGGCGATCCGGTAGCGGCAGGGCCAGGCCAGGCCGAGCCCGCCGCCCATGGCGATCCCGTCCATCACCGCCACGGTGGGCTTGGGGTAGCGATACAGCAGGGTGTTAAGCCGGTATTCCGCCCTGAAGAAGGCCTTGGCCGCCTCCCCGCTCGCGACCGCCGCGCGGACGTCGCCGCCGGAGCAGAAGCCGCGCTCGCCGACGTGGTCGATCATCACCGCTTCGACCGCGGGATCGTCGCGCCAGGCCAGCAGGGCCTGGGTCATGGCCTGGCACATCTCCAGGCTCAGCGCGTTCAGCGCCCGCGGCCGGTTCAGGCTCAGTCGCCCGGCACGGCCTTCGACGCGGGCGATCACCGGCGGCTCGCTGTCGCTCATTCGGGCGGCTCCAAGGAAGCTCCGGCACGCTGGCCGGGCGGCAAGGTGTGCGTCAAGCGCAGCCTTGGCGCAACCGGTGCGCCAAGGGGGAACGAGCTGGAAACTTGCCACCGCCCCCCGGATCGGCGAAAGCCACCCCATGACCCCGCTGGCGTCCTATCCCCACCTGCGGCCCCGCCGCCTGCGCCAGGCCGACTGGACCCGCCGGCTGGTGCGCGAGAGCGTGCTGACGCCGGCCGACCTGATCTGGTCGCTGGTGGTCCACGACGGGACCGAGCCCGAGATCCCCATCGCCTCCATGCCCGGCAGCCCGCGCCTGTCCCTGGCCCGGGCGGTGGAGGCGGCCAAGGAGGCCCGCGCCCTGGGCATCCCCGCCATCGCCGTTTTCCCCTACATCGACGGGGAGAAGAAGGACGCCCGCGGCTCCCAGGCCTGCGCCGCCGACGGCCTGATCGCCCGCACGGTGCGGGCGATGAAGGACGCCGCCCCCGAGGTGGGGATCATGTGCGACGTGGCGCTGGACCCCTATACCGACCACGGCCACGACGGCCTGCTGGAAGGCGACCGCATCGTCAACGACGCCACCATCGAGCGGCTGGTCGAGCAGGGTCTGATGCAGGCCCGCGCCGGCTGCGATATCCTGGCGCCCTCGGACATGATGGACGGCCGGGTCGGCGCCCTGCGCACGGCCCTGGAGGCGGAAGGCCATCAGGACACCCTGATCATGGCCTACGCCGCCAAGTACGCCTCGGCTTTCTATGGCCCCTACCGCGACGCCATCGGCTCGGCCAAGGCCCTGCGGGGCGACAAGCAAACCTATCAAATGGACCCGGGCAATTCCGACGAGGCCCTGCGCGAGGTGGCCCTGGACATCGCCGAGGGCGCCGACATGGTGATGGTCAAGCCGGGCATGCCCTATCTCGACATCGTCCAGCGGGTGGTCGAGGCCTTCTCCATGCCGACCTTCGCCTACCAGGTGTCGGGCGAGTACGCGATGCTGATGGCGGCGGCCCAGAACGGCTGGCTGGACGAGGAGCGCGCCATCCTGGAGGCGCTCGGGTCGTTCAAGCGCGCGGGTTGCGCCGGCGTCATCACCTATTTCGCGCCGCGGGCGGCCCGGCTGCTGGGCGCCTGAGCCCGCCTGCAGTGAACCCGCTGGAGGCCCTTCGCGCCCGCGCCCGCCGCAGCCTCTACGAGTACGATGGCCGGACCGGGCGGGCGATCGCCCGCGTCTTCGCCGATCCCCTCCCCGTCCCGCTGCTGGACGTTGCCGCCCTGGCCATGGCGCAGGAGCTGGCCCGCGCCCTGACCCTGGACCCCGCACGGGTGCGCCGGCTGCTGGCGGCGGCGCAGGCGCGCGGGGCCGTTCCCGTGGCCGTGGTCGGCGACAGCCACTCCACCCACCTGGTGCGGCGCGCCTTGCGCGACGGCCGCTGGCTGCTGCCGCTGCACCTGCTGTGCACCGGGGCCTCAGCCCGCGGCCTGGCCAACCCGGCCGCGGCGGCCGGCGCCGGGGCCAAGGTGCGCGAACTCCTGGCCGAACTGCCGCCCATGCCGACCGCCTTCATGTTCGGTCAGGTGGACGTAGAATTCGTCCATGCCTTCAAGAGGTTGGAGACGGGCGTTGGAGCCTTCGACGCCGACGAGTTCGACGCTTTCGCCGAGGAGACGGTGGGGCGCTACATCGCCTTGCTGGCCGAAGCGTCGCCCAAGGGACTGAAACCGCTCGTCCGGGTGGCGACGATCTTCCCGCCGGCCCTGTCGGACGCGGCCTGGCGCCAGGGCTACGTCAACGCCCACATCGCCCATCTGCACGGTCCGGCCGACCTGGCGGGGCTGGGCGAACTGCAGATCCCCTCCCTGGCGCAGCGGACCCGGCTGCACGCCCGCTTCAACACCAGGCTGGCCGCGGCGGCGCGGGCGGCGGAGTTCGGAGTGCTGGACCTGTTCGAGCCGCTGCTGGGCGGGAAAGGGACGGTGAAACGGTCTCTGCTGGGCCGGGCGCAGGGCGCCAACCACCACCTGGGCTACGGGGCGAGCCGGCGGCCGCTGGTGGAGGCGATGTGGGGGATGGTCGGTCCCTAATTCCTGAAGCGCGGAGGGTCCGAAAACGTCGCCGTCACTCCCTACCGCTCCAGCCGCGCCACCAGGCTCGAGGTGTCCCACCTGCGCCCGCCCATGGCCTGGACCTCAGCGTAGAACTGGTCGACCAGGGCGGTGACCGGGGCCGAGGCGCCGTTGGTGCGGGCCTCCTCCAGCACCAGGCCGAGGTCCTTGCGCATCCAGTCGACGGCGAAGCCGAAGTCAAACTTGCCCTGCGCCATCGTCCCCCAGCGGTTGTCGAGCTGCCACGACTGGGCCGCGCCCTTGGAGATGGCCTGTTGCACCGCCTCCAGGTCGAGGCCGGCGCGGCGGGCGAAGGCCAGGGCCTCGGCCAGGCCCTGGACCAGTCCGGCGATGGCGATCTGGTTGACCATCTTGGTGAGCTGGCCCGAACCGGAGCCCCCCATCAGCCTGACCGCCTTGCCGTAGGCCCCCACCACCGGCTCGATCCGGGCGAAGGCGGCCGCGTCGCCGCCGGCCATCACCGTCAGGGTCCCGTTCTCGGCCCCGGCCTGGCCGCCCGACACCGGGGCGTCGACGAAGGCTCGGCCGCTGGCCTGGGCGCGTTCGTCCATCTCCCGGGCGAGGTGGGCGGAGGTGGTGGTGTGGTCGACGACCACCGCGCCGGGGGCTAGGTCGTCCAGGGAGTCGCCCATCACCTGGCGCACGTCGGCGTCGTTGCCGACGCACAGGATCAGGGCCTCGGCGCCGTGGGCGGCCTCGGCGGGCGACAGGGCCGCCTCGCCGCCGTGGGCCTGGACGAAACGGATCGCCTTTTCGGGGCTGCGGTTGAACACCGACATCGTGTGGCCGGCCCTGGCCAGGTGCCCGGCCATGGGAAAGCCCATGACGCCCAGGCCGATGAAACCGATCTTCATGCGCCCTCCTCCGGAGCGAAGGCCCGGCCGTAGCGGCCGCGGAAATAGGTCAGGGCGTCGCCCGACCCGCTCTCGAACGCGGTCACTTCGCCCACGATCAGCAGGTGGTCGCCGAGCTTTACCTGCTGGTGGGTGCGGCAGGTCAGGCGGCTAAGCGCGCCCTGGACCCCCGGCGGCGCGGCGGGGTCCGTGCGGTGGATCAGGGCCGGGTCCAGGCGGTAGTGGCCACGCCGGGCGCACTCGGCGGCCAAGTCCGCGCCCTCGGCCCCCAGGATGTTGATGACGAAGCGCTCGGCGTCGCGGAACCACGTCCCGCGGTCGGAGGCTAGGCCCAGGGACCAGGCCACCAGGCGCGGGTCCAGCGAGACGGAGGTGAAGGAATTCACGGTCAGCCCGACCGCGCCGCCCTCGCCGTCGTCCACCGTGACCACGGCGACCCCGGTCGGGAAGGCGCCCAGGGCGCGGCGGTAGAGGGCCTTCGTCTTGTCGTCCACGGCCTCTCCAGGGGGCGAGCGTACCGCTGCGGCGATAGGCGATGCGCACCGCAGGCGCAACCGCATCTTAACGACGCGCCGTTAAGCCTACCGCAGAAGCAAGGTTTTGAGGCGCACGGTCCAATGGCGTACGGCAGCGACCAGCCGATCATCATCAAGAAGATCAAGAAGGGCGGCCACGGCGGCCACCACGGCGGCGCCTGGAAAGTCGCCTACGCCGACTTCGTGACCGCGATGATGGCCTTCTTCCTCTTGATGTGGCTGATCAACACCACCAGCCCGGAACAGAAACGCGGCATCGCCGACTATTTCGCCCCGGCCAGCGTCTCGGAATCGACCTCGGGCTCGGGGGGCATCCTGGCCGGCACCGCGCTGGGCGACCAGGGCGTCAAGAGCGACGGCTCGCAGTCGGTGGTCCAGGCCCTCGCCCCCGAGGCGCCGCAGGACGCCGAAGAAGCCGGCAAGAGCAACAAGACCGGCGACGCCGGCGGCCAGTCCGCCGCGGCCGAAGCCGCCCAGAAGGCCTCCGCCAAGAAGGAGGCCGACGACTTCCAGAGCGCCGCCGAATCCCTGCGCCAGGCCATGCAGGACCAGCCCGAGCTGGCCGAGCTGTCGAAACAGGTGCTGGTCGACCAGACGCCCGAAGGCCTGCGCATCCAGCTGATCGACCAGGAGGGCCGCTCGATGTTCGAGCCCGGCTCCAACCGTCCCAACGACCGGGCGCGCCTGCTGCTGCGCGCCGTGGCCCGGGTGGTCAACCAGCTCCACAACCGCATCACCGTGTCGGGCCACACCAGCGCCAGCGTCGGCAAGGGGACCTCCGACGACTGGGCCCTTTCGGCCGCCCGCGCCAATTCGTCTCGGGGGGTGTTGCAGGAAGCGGGCATCGACCCCGACCGCATCTACCAAGTCTCCGGCAAGGCCAATTCCGTGCTGCCCCCTGACCACGGGCCTTAGCCTAAAAAGGGAATCGCTTGCGGGGACTCCCGAGCTGAGTGCTAATCCTATGACAGGGACTCGCCTGAAGGACCCGATGGCTCTGTGACCCAACACTTCGCGACACGCCAGCTCCGGTTCTTCCTGACGGCTCCGTCGCCTTGCCCGTACTTGCCCGGCCGCGACGAGCGCAAGGTGTTCGCCCACCTCCCGCTGAGCGAAGGCGCATCGGTCAACGACGCCCTGACCCAGGTCGGTTTCCGCCGATCCCAGAACATCGCCTACCGCCCCGCCTGCGAAGCCTGCGAGGCCTGCGTCTCCGCCCGCATCCCCGTCGAGGCCTATCCCTTCTCGCGCTCCGAACGGCGGGTGCTGGACCGCAACCTCGACCTGGAGCGCTACCTGGTCGAGGCCGAGGCCACCCTGGAGCAGTTCGACCTCCTGCGCCGCTACCTGTCGGCGCGCCACGCCGAGGGCGGCATGGCCGACATGACCTGGCACGACTACGTCGCCATGGTCGAGGACACCGCCGTCCGCACCCACCTGATCGAATACCGGCTCAAGAGCGAGGACGGCGGCCCGGGCGAGCTAGCGGCCTGCGCCCTTGTGGACGTGCTCGCCGACGGCCTGTCGCTGGTCTACAGCTTCTACGACCCCGGCATGGCCCGGCGCAGCCCAGGCTCGTTCATCATCCTGGACCATGTGGTCCAGGCGGAAGCCGCCGGCCTGCCCTACGTCTACCTGGGCTACTGGGTCGCGGGTTCGGACAAGATGGCCTACAAGGCCCGCTTCGCGCCCCTGGAAGTGCTCAAGCCCGGCGGCTGGCGGCTGCTGGCGGCGGTCGAGCGCTAGCGAAGACCCCGCCCTGCTCCCTCGGATGTGGGGGACGTGTCAGCCCACAGGGCTCAAACCCCCCGCCCCCGCCACGATCTCGAACGACCGCACACGGGCGGCGTGGTCGTAGATCTGGGCGGTGACGATCAGCTCGTCGGCGCCGGTGCGGGCGGCGAAGGCATCCAGCCCGGCCTTCACCGTCTGGGGCCCGCCGACCACGGCGCAGGACAGGGCGTTGTCGAGCATGGCCTTGGCGGTGGGGTCGACCTTGGCCAGGAAGTCCGGGTCCGGCGGCGGCAGCGGCCCCGGCCTCCCGGTGCGCAGGTTGACGAAGGCCTGCTGCTGCGAGGTGAACAGCAGCCGCGCCGCCTCGTCGGTGTCGGCGGCGAAGGCGCTGAGCGCGGCCATGACATGGGGCTTGTCGAGGTGGTCCGAGGGCTGGAACCGCTGGCGGTAGAGCGCCAGCGCCTCGTCCAGGTCCCCTGGCGCGAAATGGGAGGCGAAGGCGTAAGGCAGGCCCAGGTGGGCGGCGAGCTGGGCCCCGTAGAGGCTGGAGCCGAGGATCCACACCGGCACCTCCAACCCGGCCCCGGGCACCGCGCGCACCCGCTGGCCGGGCTCTGGCGGGCGGAAATAGTGGATCAGCTCGACGACGTCCTGGGGAAAGGCGTCGATGTCGCCGGCCAGGGTCCGCCGCAGCGCCCGGGCGGTGAGCTGGTCGGTCCCCGGCGCCCGGCCGACGCCCAGGTCGATGCGACCGGGGTGCAGCGCGGCCAGGGTGCCGAACTGCTCGGCGACCATCAGGGGCGCGTGGTTGGGCAGCATGATCCCGCCGGCGCCGACCCGGATGGTCGAGGTGCCGGCGGCGAGGTGGGCGATCACCACCGCGGTGGCGGCGCTGGCGATGCCGGTCATGTTGTGGTGCTCGGCCAGCCAGTAGCGGCAATAGCCCAGCCGCTCGGCGTGGCGGGCGAGGTCTAGGGAGTTGCGCAGCGACCGGCCGGCGTCGCCGCCGACGACGATGGGCGACAGGTCGAGGAGGGAAAGCGGGGTCATGGCGGGCATATAGGGGCTGGGCGGCATAATTCCCCGGGGTGCTGCGGCCTCGCCCTTCGCAAGGCTCAGGATGAGGCCGACTTTAGCGACGGTGCAGTGGAAAGCTCATCCCGAGCTTGTCGAAGGACCAGGCTTTCGGACCCTCCACGCCTAAAAAGAAAAGGGCGGATGCGTCGCCGCATCCGCCCCCAAACATCGCGCTCGGAACCCGGCTTTAGGCCGAGATCGAGCCCGCGTCGACACGCACGCCCGGACCCATGGTCGAGGAGAGCGAGACGCGCTTGATGTAGGCGCCCTTGGCGCCGCTCGGCTTGGAGCGGTTCAGGGCGTCCATCATCGCCCGGACGTTGGCCAGCAGGGCGTCGTCGGTGAACGACACCTTGCCGATGCCGGCGTGGACGATGCCCGCCTTCTCGACGCGGAACTCGACGGCGCCGCCCTTGGCGTCCTTGACCGCCTGGCCGACGTTCATGGTCACGGTGCCCACCTTTGGGTTGGGCATCAGGCCGCGGGGGCCCAGCACCTTGCCCAGGCGGCCCACCAGGGCCATCAGGTCGGGCGTGGCGATCACGCGGTCGAAGTCCATGAAGCCGCCCTGGATCTTCTCGACCAGGTCTTCGGCGCCCACCACTTCGGCGCCCGCCGCGGTGGCTTCGTCGGCCTTGGGGCCGCGGGCGAAGACGGCGACGCGGACATCGCGGCCGGTGCCCGACGGCAGGTTGACCACGCCGCGGACCTGCTGGTCGGCGTGACGCGGGTCGACGCCGAGGTTGACCGAGATTTCGACACTCTCGTCGAACTTGGCCTTGGCGTTGGTCTTCACGAGCTTGATCGCTTCCTCGAGGCCGTGGGCCTTGGTGAGGTCGCCGGTCCAGGCCTGGATGCGCTTTGCTTGCTTAGGCATGATCAGTCCACCACTTCCAGACCCATCGCCTTGGCCGAGCCCTCGATGATGCGAGTGGCGGCGGCCA
>Ga0310811_10011957_pt1 | contig 11266 bp, 10 predicted proteins | sample YCmetagenome_FD_207642 | JGI IMG/M metagenome (GOLD analysis project Ga0310811, IMG submission 207642) | Soil microbial communities from experimental microcosm in Duke University, North Carolina, United States - YC | ecosystem: Engineered > Artificial ecosystem > Soil microcosm > Unclassified ... | reverse complement strand
TATCAATGGGTCCGGTGCTGAATCCGGTGCGGTGGGAGAGAGTTTTCTTTGCTCGGCGACGTTGATCGCGATCCTCCTGCAAGTCATCGCTTACGCTGTCATCTCTGTCTTGGTTTCTTGGAAGCTTTCCGTGGTCGCCGTTTTGATCGGCCTCACCATGCTCTTCACCTTCGGGCGCCTCGTTCGAATAACAAAGCAGGCTTCCAAGCAGCATTCGCGGCAGCTTCGTGAACTCGCATCCAGTTTCACCGATTCTGTCCTCGGCATGAAACCCATCAAGGCAATGGGGCGCCAGGCGCGGTTTGCCGATCTGTTCGAGACGGATGCCAAGAAGCTCCACGCCACGATGCGGACCAAGGTGCTCAGCGGTGAATTCGCGAGCGAGTTTCAGGAGCCGTTGATCGCAGCGCTACTCTGCATGGGCTTGTATGTGGCGACGACCGAATGGCATCTCAAGCTCCATCAGCAGGTCATTATCGGTCTCCTGCTGATCCGGCTGATTACCGCGCTGCAGATGGCGCAGCGGACCTACCAGCGCCTCGTCTCTCTTCAAGACATGTACAATTCGGTAGGGCACCTGCTGAGGGAATCCCTCGAGGCCGAGGAAATCTACACGGGAACGATTGTCCCCACTTTCAAACGCGGTGTCGGTTTCAATGCCGTGAGCTTCGGATATTCCGGTGCCGATCAGATACTTCGACAGGTCGACTGGCATCTTCCCGTTGGACAGATTTCTGCTCTCGTAGGCTTGTCCGGAGCTGGGAAATCGACGGTGGTTGACCTGATCATGGGATTGCGTCAGCCGACGGAAGGAACGGTCTCGGTCGATGGTGTGGATCTGAAAGATGTGGACATCACCCAGTGGCGCCACACGATCGGCTACGTTCCGCAAGAAGTAAACCTCTTCAATGACACGATCTACAATAACGTCACGCTTGGTGAGCCAGATTTCGAAGAAAGCGATGTCGTCGAAGCGCTTGAAGCGGCAGGAGCGATGTCGTTCATCCAGTTGCAGCCCGAGAAGCTCGACTATCATGTCGGCGAAAGGGGACATCGCTTGTCAGGCGGCCAGCGGCAGCGCATTGCTATTGCTCGCGCGCTGGTTCGGCGCCCGACACTTCTGATCTTGGACGAAGCAACAACTGGCCTAGACAAGGTAGTCGAAGCGGAGATTTGCACCGAAATCCGTAACCTCGTTCGCAACCGCGGCATTACCGTGCTGGCAATTTCGCACCAGCCTATTTGGTCGGATATCGCGAAGGAAACCTTCGTACTTGAAGGTCGGGTTGTTGCTAAGCGGGACGTAACGCTCGCATACGCCGCGTCGAGTCAGTATTCGCGTGGAGGATGATGACGGTACTAAAAAAATATGTGGAAGCGCTGCCACTTGCCGGACTGAGGCTCATCAAGGTTCCATATTTCCAAGATAGCAGAGGCATCTTTTGCCAGGCATTCTCGGAGAGGACCTGGGCCGAGACGGGAATAACCTGCAGATTTGTGCAAGATAACTTTTCCGAATCGATAAAGCCTTGGACGGTGCGGGGCCTGCATTTCCAGCGTGGCACTTCGGTGCAGGCAAAGTTGGTGCAGGTTGTGAAGGGGGCGATTCTCGACGTGGTCGTGGATATCCGCCGGGATTCATCGACTTTCGGGCAGCATTTCAGCATCGAGCTTGAAGCGAGCGGAATGCAGTTATTCGTCCCGGAAGGGTTTGCCCACGGTTTCATGTCCTTAGTGCCAAATACGATCGTTGCTTACAAAGTCAGCCAACCATACGACCCAGCGAATGAGGGCGGGATATATTGGGCGGATGAGACCCTGGCCATTAAGTGGCCCGCGAATGCGCAGGCGATTGAGATATCGGAGAAGGACAAGGGACTGGCCTCATTTGATGAACAGATTGAGCAGCTTTTCTGACATGAACACCCACAACAACATTACCCGCCCGACATATTTTGTAACCGGCGGTGCCGGCTTCATCGGGTCAGCACTTTGCCGATATCTGGTTAAAGAAGCCAATGTCCGCGTGGTGTGTTTCGACAAGCTCACTTATGCGGCAAGCCCGGAAGGACTGAATGCGGTCAGGGAAGATCCAAACTTCGTATTTGTCAAAGGCAGCATTGGAGATGGTGAGCTGGTTGGGGAGTTACTGCGGCTCCGCCGGCCCGACGCGGTGATCAATCTTGCCGCCGAGACGCATGTCGATCGATCGATCGACGGCCCTGCTGCGTTCATGGAAACGAATATCCTTGGCACGTTCGTCCTCTTGCAAGCCTCACTGCATTACTGGCAGCAGCTTGCCGGCGAAAAGAAGGATGCTTTCCGCTTTCTTCACGTCTCGACGGACGAAGTGTATGGAAGCCTGACGGATAGCGGCGGAGCTTTTTTGGAGACAACGCCCTATTCGCCGCGGTCCCCTTATTCGGCGAGTAAGGCATCGTCCGACCATTTGGTAAATACGTGGCATCATACCTATGGCCTTCCTATCCTGATAACGAACTGCAGCAACAATTATGGTCCCTATCAGTTTCCGGAAAAATTGATACCGCTGGCCATCGTTCGTGCCGCGCAGCATCAACCGATCCCGGTCTATGGTTCGGGCTTGCAGGTCCGCGACTGGCTGTTCGTCGATGATCATGTCCGAGCCATTCATGCTGTCCTGACCAAAGCGCGGCCTGGGAGCACATACAACGTCGGTGGTAACAGCGAGCGGCGAAATATCGAGGTCATTCATACTTTATGCGACATCATTGATGAGGTGGGGGGCGGCACAGCGGGTAGGAAAGGCTCCAGGCGCGATTTGATCACCCATGTGGATGATCGGCCCGGGCACGATTTCCGCTACGCGATCGATAGCCGTAAGCTCAGGGAAGAGTTGAACTGGAAGCCGCGCGCGACATTTGAGAGCGGCATGCGCGAGACGGTCACCTGGTATCTCTCCCATTCTAATTGGTGGGAGCGGATATTGTCGGATCGCTATAACACATCCAGGCTCGGCTTAGCGGCCCGCACATGACATTTGTCAAACAAGCACATTCTGTCTTGATATTGGGCGGCGAAGGACAGCTGGGTTCCGCCCTGCGGCAGGTTTCCTGGCCGGATGGATTCGCACCGGGATTCATCTCGCGCGCGCAATGCGACATAGTGAACGCTCAGTCGGTGCAGCAGGTTCTTGATACGCTAAAACCCGTCTCCGTCATCAACGCGGCCGCGTTCACGAACGTTGATCTCGCCGAGAGAGAAGAAGAAGTCGCGGCGGCGGTGAATGCCATTGGACCTGGCCTGCTGGCCCGGGCATGCCAAAAACGCAATGTGCCGCTGATCCACATATCGACGGATTATGTGTTCGATGGTCATCATAAAAGCCCATACACCGAGTCCTCCAAGCCTTCTCCCATCAACGCTTATGGGCGGACGAAACTTGCGGGTGATCTCGCAGTACAGCAGCATGCCGAGCGCCATCTGATTTTCAGGACCTCATGGCTATATTCGGCGCGGCCTGGAAACTTTGTCACGAAGATGCTTCAGTTTTGCGGCAAGCGACCGGAAGTGCGTGTCATTACCGATCAGATTGGATGCCCTACCTATGCATTGGATCTCGCGCAGGCGATCAGTTCGACCCTGCTGCGCTGTGTAGACGGTGATGATAGCGCGCGCGGCATGTTCAACTATGCCGGCGCGGGGGAAACTTCTTGGTTCGATTTTGCGCGCAGTATTTTCGCGCTGGCTCAAGGGCAGGCGGATTGTCCCCGGGTAGATCCAATATCATCCGAGACATTCGGGGCTGCTGCCCGCAGGCCAGCCTATTCCGTGCTGGATTGTGGACGTTCCAGGAATGTTCTGGGGCTGTTGGTGCGGGATTGGCGCGATAGCTTGACCGAGTGCTTCGATGAGCTGAAACAGGCGCAAGATAAAGCGATAAATAAAAAGGTGTTGCAATGAAGGGAATTGTTCTGGCTGGAGGGTTGGGGACCAGGCTGGCACCCATTACCATCTCCATCACCAAACAGCTGCTCCCGGTCTATGACAAGCCGATCATTTATTATGCCCTTAGCACGTTGATGCTCGCTGGAATTCGTGACATTTTGCTGATTACGACCGAGGAAGATCAGGCCCGGTTCAAGATGTTGCTGAGCGATGGCGCGCATCTGGGATTGCGTATCACTTACCGAACCCAGGCGAAGCCCGAGGGTATCGCCCAAGCATTCTTGATCGCCGAGGATTTTATTGACGGCGATATATCTGCCCTCATTCTTGGGGACAATATATTCTTCGGCCATGGACTCCAGGAGGTGTTACGGACGGCCGGGCTCAAATCAGATGGAGCGACGACATTTGCCTATCGTGTCACGGATGCCCAGCGATATGGGGTCGTCGAGTTCGACAAAAACTTCAAGGCGGTCGGGATAGAGGAAAAGCCGGAGGCTCCGAAATCCAATTGGGCCGTCACCGGTCTCTACTTCTACGACAATCAGGTCGTGCAGCTTGCCCGAACTTTGAAGCCGTCGGCTCGCGGCGAGTTGGAAATCACCGATTTAAACAAGCTTTATCTCGAAGCGGGAAAGCTGAGTGTCGAGTGTCTTGGCCGCGGCTATGCATGGTTCGACACCGGGACGCCGGACTCTCTAATGGATGCGGGACATTTTGTTCAAGCCGTCTATCATCGCCAGGGGCAGCGGATTGCCTGTGTCGAGGAAATTGCTTATCGCATGGGGTTCATCGATAGTAGTCAGCTGCAGTATCTGGCAAGACGTTTCGGTTCGTCGGAATACGGGAAATATTTGTTCGAGCTGACCTTGGAAGACGAAAGCTTCTAAGAGCGGATTTCGCCGGCGGTCTTAAACATCGTCATGAGCTGAGCGTATAGCCGATCGAGGCTATACTCGCTGTTCAACCGGGCCTGGGCCCGTGCGAGAATTTCGGCGCAGACACCTGGCTGTTCGATCAGAAGCTCGATATGACGCTGCCAGTCACCGTTGGTCAGTATGCCCGCCCCATCCCGGCAACAGGCGCTGTAGATCGGATGATCGGATGCGAGCACCGGTATCCCAGCCGAGGTATATTCTACCCACTTTGTATTCGTTTTGGCTAAGGTGAACTCGTTCAGGGCGAGCGGCGCTAAACCAAACTGCCAATCAAGTGAAGAAAGCCGCTGCAGAAACCGATCATAATTCTTTTCTCGACGATGCTGTACAACGTGGCATTTCGACAGAAGCGGAGGCAGTTTGACCGATCCGAAAATCTCGAAGCGGGCAACGGGAAATCGCTGCAGGGCCGCGCCAATTGCAGGTGCGATCATTTCGAGATCGGCGGAATGCGATTGCGAGCCCATATAACCAAACGTATATGACGGCATTTGCTGCTTTCGCTTGCCGGCCATGATTTCGGCCGCTCCAGCGATCTCGGCCACGATTACTTCTTTGCCTAGCACGCCGAGCTTCAGCAATTCCTGGCGGAGGGGCTCCGTGGATACATAACGTAGATCCGCCTCAGACAGCAGCAGGCGCAGGGCATCCTGACGCCGCGGGTTCGAATGCTTCGCAAATGACAACCCGCCATTTGTTTCCGGAACGGCGAAAAGATTATCGTCTATATGAAAAATCAGGGGGATGTCACGGGACCGCGTCACATCCAAGATTCCCCTGGCTAATGGCCCGCCATATCTCGTTGCGACAACGACATCGGGCTCATAGTGAAGAAGAAGCGACCGAAGCATATCAGTGGTCTTCTCTTCACCGTGGGTCGCACAACAATCTGAGACTGCGGTCTCCGTCAGCACAAGCCAGGACCACTTATCGTAGTGACGTTGCAGTGGTCTGATAAAATTTATCTGCAAAGTCGGCCCATATGCGTCGGTCAGCAAGAGAACACGGTTATCTGATTTCGCGAAATCCCGCCGGCCTCGGAAGCGAAATCCGGCATAGTCAAATGTGCCGTCAGTTACCTTGCGTTTAAAAGAATTTCCGAATTTCCCGAGCATTGTCAATAAGTTCCTGTCGAAGCCAGCTAATTCTGATGTATACATAGTTCAGTTGCGAAGGGAACAAATTCCGGATATCTCTTTCCAGGAATATTGCCCTGCTCTCCTGCCGATTAACTGAGCTGTAGCCGCTCGCTGAGCGCGTGGAAAGAAGTTCTCATGATTCCCGCTCTGACTAGAATTCCCCCTGTGTGTATTGGCTGGGTGGTTGATCGCGTCGACTATGACGTTGCTAGCTTTCGCTACCGCAGCCTTATACCTGCCTATGGGTTGACTGGTCGCGGGTTTCGATCCCTCTTTATGACGATCGAGGAAGCGTCCCTTTCGAGAGCTGATATCTTTATATTTGTGAAGGCGTTCAGCCCCAAACACCTCGAGTTCGCGAAATCTTTGCGCGAAGCGGGGCGCCCATACATTCTCGATCTCTGTGACAATATTTTCTGGGACTCCTACGCTCCGAAGAGACAAACTGGCAACAAAAGTCACTTCACCGAGATGGGCGCTGACGCGCAAGCTACCATAGTAACTTGCGAGGCTCTCGGAAACGTTGTCCGAGAACACATGCCGCGGTGCCAACCTATTGTCATTCCGGATGCATCTTTCTCGTTGCAGGATCATCTGGAACTATTCGCGTGGTTTCAATCAATGCAGCTCGCCCGGACATGGCGTTCGAGCAGTTTTCTCGATTCCGACGAAGTGCATCGATCGGCGCACTACTCGCCCCGGCATTGGAAGGCCAGAAGTCTTAAGTATCTCGCTTCGCCGATGGAGGCGAAGGCTGCGGTAAAGCGGCTGCAGCTAAGATGGGCTTTTAAGCGCGCTGCGCCTCGGTCAGCGAGCAGGGCACGGCGGCGAAAGCTTCTCTGGTTCGGTAAGCATGGAACGACTTACGGTAATGCAGGGATGCATAGTCTGAATGCGGCTCTGCCGACTCTATCGGCAATTAATGAGACCATCCCTATCGAACTTGCTATTGTCAGCAACAATCGGCAAAAATTTCGCGATCATTTTTGCGATCTTCCTTTTCCCACGCGATACAAAAAATGGTCTAACGAAGCCGTCTTTAGTGAGCTGATGACGAGTGACGTCTTTTTAATGCCGAACGAGACAGATGGATTCTCAGCATGTAAATCTGCCAATCGAGCGGTGATGGCTCTTGCCATGGGCGTGCCAGTTGTCGCGACCGGGCTCGGTAGCCTCGAGCCTTTGGCAAACGCACTTGTCATTGATGATTGGGGCCGCGGATTGCACGGTTACCTGTCCGATATAGGCGAGAGAGAGAAAGCTCTTGAGTGCGCCGCGCAGATAATATCGGAGGTGTATGCGCCCAAAGTCGTGGGCCAAAAATGGTTCGAGATTCTGTCAATGTGAACTCGCTCCAGCGCTGGATCGGTTGGAGTGAGAAAATTCCGCCTATCTGACCACTGGCTGGCTGAGTTTGTCGGATGGAAGATGAAGCTGAAACTGAAACCTCAGGCTAGACGGCGCGCCTATTGCTTAGTTGGCTTGACTGTCGCCGAAGCCGATTCCGTTGAGACTGAAAATCAGCATAACGGGATATTTTTTATCTGCTTGGACAAGCGGGCAGGGAAACTAAGGGACCGAAAGTCGCCGGCCGGGAGGAATTGAACCGGTCCACCCCTAAGCGGTGTTATGGAAAGAATAGGGACGATCGCCGAGCTTGGGAAAAGAGCATTTTTGACCCGCAATCTGGTCTCCGGCGTGAGCACTAGGTGACATGCGCACCTCACAGATGAACTCACCGCCGGCAACCACCTGAAAGGTCTGTCATGGCGCTACAGGCCGGTTTGTGTTTATTGAGAAATGCCTGATTGCGCCAGCCGTCTCAAGGGCGCCCTATTGGAGCAGCATTTGCCAGTGTGTGTCAGGCCGCGCGTCGAAGAGGCGCGCGGTGCAGGGTTCTCTCGGTCCGGCCATGGCATGTGAGCACCGTCGTGGCGCCGAGCCGGCCGCGGCCAGCGCGGGGAAAGACGGGGTTGGCACCCAGCGGCGCGTTTGCTGGAAACCAGCCACATCATCTCCCCGACCTGACGGAGACAGGAGACCGCGAGTTGTGGTGTCACCCTGACGGCGAGTGCGCGACTTCTATCAGCAAGATCGGCGGCGAGCCTCAGACACCTTCAGCCCGCCATACTTGGACTTCCAATTGTAAGGGGTTGCCTCAGAGATCCCGTGCTTGCGGGCCAAATCTGCCCGCCTTTAGCCTGGCCTAGTGCTCCCGCAACACCGTGATAATCTGCTCTTTCGAAAACCGCTGCTTCTTCGTAAGCGTCAGCCAGCAGCCGCCTTCCAATGTATAGCACCCGCCAGCATTCTGCACTTTTTGCAGGGAGGCGCGGCTGATGGCGGATACAGGATTGATGGCAGAGAGTGCTCTTATGAGCACTCCGACGAAGGCTCGTAAGGTTCGGAGCGAGGTGTTATCTGGGCCAGAACGACGTCGACGCTGGAGTGTCGAGGAGAAGCTGCGGATCCTCGGTCAGTGTGCAATGCCGGGTGTGATACCGTCGCAGGTGTGCCGGGAGCATGGCATCAGCACGGGACAGCTTTATACCTGGCGCAAGCAGTTCCGCAGTGGTGAGTTGACGGGGTTTGCCCCGGTGACGGTGACGCCTGCACGTGATCAACTTCCCGAGCCGAATATCCCGGTTGAGGCACCATCGCCTATGTTGGCACCTGCGGCGGTTGGGATCATCGAGGTTGAACTGCCCTCTGGCGTGAAGCTGCGATTGACGGGTGATATCGCCGAGCCGCTCCTGCGTCGTGTATTGGCGGCTCTCAGGTGATCGGCGTTCCCGGGACTGCCCATATCTATCTCTGCTGCGGCGTCACAGATATGCGCAAGGGCTTCGACGGCTTGGCTGCTCTGGCGCAAACCATGCTGCATCTTGACCCCCATGGTGGCGCCCTATTCTTGTTCCGTGGCAGGCGTGGTGATCTGATGAAGGCTCTGTGGTGGGACGGCCAGGGGCTGTGCCTGTTCGCCAAGCGGCTCGAACGCGGCCGCTTTGTCTGGCCACAAGCCAGAGATGGATCTGTTGCGCTGACGGCGGCCCAGCTCTCGATGCTGCTGGAGGGGATTGATTGGCGCATGCCAGTGCGCAGTTGGGCACCTGAAGCAGCCTGCTGAGAAGCGCGGCAAAGTGACTCGGGGGCACCGCTGCCCGATGTCAGAACAGTCGATCTCAGCTAGACTCCGGGACGATGACTGATGCCGCTCAAGAGATCGCAGCATTGCGCGCCCAACTGGCCGAACGTGAGGTCGAGCTGGCGGTTGCCCGGGCTGAGCTGACCGGCGCCAAGCTGCTGATCGAGCAGATGAAGGCGCAGCTCGCCAAGCTGCGGCGCATGCAGTTCGGCCGCTCCTCCGAGAAGCTCGATGCGCAGATCCAGCAGCTTGAGCTGATGCTGGAGGACCTGGAGGAAGGCGAGGCGACACGCCTGGCGCAGCTTCCGACGACGGGGCTTGATCACCCGGAACGCCAAGCGCCGCGTCGCCAGCCGGTGCGCCGCCCACTGCCGGATCATCTGCCGCGCGAGGAGATTGTTCATGCTCCTGGCGAGATCTGCCCCGGCTGTGGCGGCACCCACTTCTCCAAGCTGGGTGAGGACGTGACCGAGGTCTTGGAGAAGATCCCGGCCAGGCTCAAGGTAATCCGCCATATCCGCCCCAAGCTAAGCTGCCGGGGTTGCGAGACAATCTTGCAAGCACCATCCCCCGACCTGCCCATCACCAAGGGCCGTCCCGGTCCTGGTCTGATCGCCAATGTGGTGGTCGGTAAGTATCTCGATGGCCTGCCGCTCTACCGCCAATCGGCGATCCTTGCCCGCGAGGGGATTGAGATCGAACGAGCAACCCTGGCTGACTGGATTGGTCATGCGGCCTGGTGGCTGGTGCCGCTGGCGGGACTGATTGGCAGCCACGTGCTGCAGGCCCCGGTTATCCATACCGATGATACGCCGATTGCCCTCTTGGCGCCGGGCCACGGCAAGACCAGGACAGGTCGCTTGTGGACCTATCTGGTGGAAGAACGGCCCTGGGTTGGCGAGCGACCGCCCGCTGCCTTCTATCGCTTCAGCCCGGACCGCAAGGGTGAGCGACCGCGCGATCATCTGGCAGGATTCTGCGGCATCCTGCAGGCGGACGCCTATGGTGGCTATGAGGCCCTGACCAGAGCCGATCAGCCACCTGGCATACTCCTGGCTGCCTGCTGGGCGCATGCCCGGCGTAAACTCTTCGACGTCTTCGAGGCCACCGGCTCGCCAATTGCACAAGAGGCGCTGCGGCGGATTGCCGAACTCTATGCCATCGAAGCAGATATCTCCGGCCAGCCTGCCGCGACACGCCTGGCCGTCAGGCAGGAACGCGCCCTGCCGGTCCTGCAGACGCTCCATCCCTGGCTGGAGGCGCAACGCCGTCGGCTCTCCGCCAAGGGCACCCTCGGCAAGGCCATCCAATATGCCCTCAACCGCTGGGAGGCGCTGCTGCGCTATACCAGTGACGGACGGATCGGCATCGACAACAATCCGGCCGAGCGATCCCTGCGCGGCATTGCCGTCACCCGCAAGAATTTTCTGTTCCTGGGTTCCGAGGCCGGGGGCGAACGCGCCGCCATCCTCTATACCGTGCTGGAGACAGCCAAGCTGAATGGGCTCGATCCGGAAGCCTGGCTGGCCGATGTGATCGACCGTATGGCTAAGGGCCATCCGATCAACCGGCTTGGTGAACTCTTGCCCTGGAACTGGGAAGCCGGACCTGCCAAAATGGCGGCATGATCCCGAGCCCCATACCCGCTTCCCGTCTGCTTGTGATTCTCGATCCAGATTATGGGGAGAGGCTCAGAGAAGTGCCGTCAGGACAGCCGACATGGATCACCATGAGTCCTGTGAACGAGCCGGTAATCCGCTCGCTTTGGGCACTCCGTTCGGATTCCTCTCAACTGACCGGGATTACCGGCTTCAGCTATCAAAAGGACGCTTCTCCCGCTGATCGCTTCCTCCAAGAATTGGACACGATTGACCTTCATCACGGTCCTTATTCAAGCGACGCACCATACACTGAACTTGAGGTAGTTGGGGCTCAGCTTACTCCTTCGGTCCGTAGTGCCTTAGCAAAGATTGGTTTTTCCGAGTTCCGGAATACACCCTCTGGCTTTATCGCACTACGTAGTGACGAAGAAGCGATAACGCGCCGGGATTAACCCCGTTTCGACATCGAGCGGTCAATCGCGAACGCCTGCGTGCCTCAGCTAACGCTTACGATGC
>Ga0310811_10011956_pt1 | contig 11266 bp, 10 predicted proteins | sample YCmetagenome_FD_207642 | JGI IMG/M metagenome (GOLD analysis project Ga0310811, IMG submission 207642) | Soil microbial communities from experimental microcosm in Duke University, North Carolina, United States - YC | ecosystem: Engineered > Artificial ecosystem > Soil microcosm > Unclassified ... | reverse complement strand
CGCTCGCCTTGAGTGCGAAGGCGGCATCGTTGCGAACGATCGCGTCCCTTAACCGAATATCGCTCATCTGATGAGCGACGCTGCAGATCACGGATGCACTGACTGCCGCAAAGCCCCGCCAAAAATGGCGGGGCTTTCTTTTGACGTTGCCTCAATAGAAACCCCGCCTGAGCGGGTGCAACAGCTCACGTTTTTTGAGCAGGACTGGGTGTTGGGGCGGGTGCCACGACTAAACTGCTAACGTGATAGCGTTTGCTCCCTATACCGAACCTTCTGCGATGGCTGAAGCAGAGTAAGCCGGACATCGCGTGCCTTCAGGAACTGAAATGCGTCCGACTCCCCGGAGGCCGATCTGTGTTTCGGTGCGGGGTTTGGACGCCGATCAGCGCCGGGGTCACGGATGTCACACCAATAAAATCAAGATTTTAGATTAGCGTCTTGGACGATTGAGGGGGCACGGTTGGATCAGCATTCACAATTAAAGAGCCGAATGACATCTTGAGTTGGTGGAGTAGCACTCTGGCGTAGATTGCGACATCCCGAAGGACCTCACTGCCGCGTGTAAAGCTTAGACATCTATCAAGCGCCCAAGAGCTGTGGCATTTGCTTTCAGAACGGAGAGAAAGCACTTTACCATTTGCGTCATGGAGACGCGCGCCGTGGAAGCGCTGGCACTCATGGCGGCGACAATGTTGCCGCGCTCATCGATGACCGGAACGGCCATCGATCGCAGACCGATCTCTAGTTCCTGATCGGTTGTCGCATAACCCAGCATTTGGGCGTTCTTCACGACCTCACGCAAGGCGGCTATCTTGACGACGGAATGCCGCGTACGCGGTTCCGGTTTGATGCGATCGAAATAAGCGGCCAACCGCTCCTCACTCCAGCCGGACAAAAGAACACGTCCTGTCGCCGAACAATAAAGATCGATCTGCATTCCAAGCGAGATGCCCGTCGTGACCAGCCGCTCGGCCTCGGCGCGCGCGACGAACAGGCCCATATCCCCGCTCAGCACCGCCAGTGAAATCGACTCCTGCAACTCGGCGCCCGCAGCCTTGAGGAAGGGTTGCGCGAGTTGCGGCAATGATCGCGGCCCGGAATAGGCGGCACTCAGAGCGAGCAAGCGAGGCTGCGGCCGGAAATATTTTCCGTCGAACTCAAGATAGCCAAATTCGGTCAGCGTCAGCAGGCATCGGCGCGCCGACGCGCGTGATGTGCCAGAGGCCTGCGCCGCTTCCGAAACCGTCATCCGGGTCCGGCGGGGCGAAAATGCTTCGATGATTGCCAGACCCTTGGCAAGGCCCCCCATGCCTTCCGGCACGCGCTGCATCCGAGCCTCTGCGTCTCGATCATCAGTCATCTTGACAGCCGCGCTGATCAGAGAGATTCTAACTTGAACACTTGTTCGATATTCGAACAACGCGGCATATCCGTCAAGCGGCGCGCCAACTTTTCCCCATGGAGGGCTCATGCTGGATCACGTTACTCGCGCGGCCGCTACCGGCGCTCAGGTCTGGCCCACCGATGGCGTGACCCGTGTCCCCTACTGGGTTTTTCAGGATCGCGAGATCTACGCCGCCGAACAGAAGCGCATCTTTCAGGGACCGTCCTGGAATTACCTGTGCCTGTCGGTCGAGGTCAAAAAAACCGGCGACTTCATCACGACGTTTGTCGGCGACACTTCGGTCGTCGTCGCACGCGATTCAGATGGCGAGCTGTACGCCTTTGAAAACCGCTGCGCGCATCGCGGCGCCCTGATCGCGCTGGAGAGCCGCGGCAACACCAAAGCCTTCACCTGTGTCTATCATGCCTGGAGTTACGACCGGCAGGGCAACCTCAAAGAGGTTGCCTTCAAGGATGGCATCAAGGGCAAGGGCGGCATGGGGCCATCGTTCTGCATGGAGCATCACAACCCGCGCAAGCTGCGGCTGGCCGAGGCTTTCGGAATCGTGTTCGGCAGTTTCTCCAACGAAGTTCCGCCGCTGGAAGAGCATCTCGGCGAGGAAATCTACTCGCGCATTGGCCGCGTATTGGGCGGACGAACACCGGTCGTGCTCGGCCGCTACACGCAGTCGCTGCCGAACAACTGGAAACTTTATATGGAGAACGTGAAGGACTCCTATCACGCCAGCATCCTGCACCTGTTCTTCACAACTTTCGAGCTCAATCGCCTGTCGCAAACCGGCGGCATCATCGTCGATCCCACGGGCGGCCATCACATCAGCTTTTCCGCGATCGATGCAGCGGCGGCCGACGGCAAGGAATACGCCGAACAGAACATCCGCTCTGACAGCGAATTCAAGCTGGCCGATCCGTCCTTGCTGCAAAGTTTCAAGGAATTTCCTGATAACGTGACGCTGCAGATCCTGTCGACCTTCCCGACGTTTGTCCTGCAACAGATCCAGAATTCGATCGCGGTACGCCAGATCGTGCCGCGCAACGTGGACCGGACCGATCTGCATTGGACCCTGCTCGGTTTCGCTGAGGACACCCCGGAGCAGCGATTGACGCGGTTGAAGCAGGCAAACCTTGTCGGTCCTGCCGGCTATATCTCGATGGAAGACGGCTGCGTCGGCGGTTTCGTTCAGCGCGGCATCGCGGGTGCAGGCGGCGAGCAGGCGGTGATCGAGATGGGCGGCGCGGGCACCGACAGTAGCGAAAGCCGGGTCACCGAAGCCTCGGTTCGCGGCTTCTGGAAGGCGTATCGCACTCAAATGGGCCTGTAAGGAAAGCACCACGTGACCGACGTCACCGCATTGATCACCCGCGCTCAGAATGCTTATGCCCGTTGCATCGACAATGGACAAATCGAGGCATGGCCGGACTTCTTCGAAGATACCTGCATCTACACGATCACGACCGCAGAGAATGTCGCCCAGGGGCTCGAAGCCGGCGTCATCTTCGCCAACTCCAAGGGAATGCTACGCGATCGTATCGCCTCGCTACGCGAAGCCAATATCTATGAGCGCCATGCTTACAGACACTTTCTCGGCCAGCCCTGGATTGTGTCGGAGCAGAACGGCGAGGTGCGCAGCGAGACCTCGTTCTTCGTCGCACGCATCATGCGCGACGGCATCACCGACGTTTACGCCACCGGTCGCTATCTCGACACCTATGTGCTTCATGGCGACACCGAGCCGCGGTTGCGCGAGCGTATCGTGGTTTGCGATAGCTCGCGCTTCGACACCCTGCTGGCGCTGCCGCTATGATGGTGAACGCGAAGACGATCGCGCTGACGATCGGCGATCCCAACGGCATCGGCCCCGAAATCGCGATCAAGGCAGCGGCGGCCTTACGAGACAGCGACGATATCCGCGTGGTGCTGGTCGGCGACGAGTACGTCGTCCACCATTATGGCGAGCGGTGTGCTCCCGACGCGACATTCCAGCGGTTCGCGGCAAACGCATCGAGCCGTAATGCCATCGCGCTGCATTCGGTCGATGCCCTGCCCGCCACCAGCTTTCACCCCGGTGAAATCAACGCTGACGCAGGGCGAGCGACCGTCGCTTACGTGGAAGCGGCCATTGCTCTGGTTCGCGGCGGTGCAGCCGATGCCATCGTCGGATGCCCGCACAACGAGACCGCGGTGAATACCGCCGGCATTCCGTTCTCCGGTTATCCCGGCCTGATCGCGCGGCTGACGAACACACCGGAAGAAAAGGTCTTCATGATGCTTGTCGGCGGCGGCCTGCGCATCCTCCACGCCACGCTGCATGAGCGTATCCACACGGCATTGGAACGGTTAACGCCAGACCTGATTGAGGAAGCAGGGTTTGCCTGCGCAGCCACGCTGAAACAACTTGGTATCGCAAATCCGCAGATCGGCATTTTCGGCATCAATCCGCATGCCGGCGAGAACGGCCTGTTCGGCGACGATGACGATCGCATTACCGCACCGGCCGTTGAAAGGCTCCGCGCGGCGGGTCTCAACGTCGAGGGACCTGTTGGCGCCGACATCATTCTCGGTCGCAAGGATATCGATGGCTTCGTCGCCATCTATCATGACCAGGGTCATATACCGGTGAAACTGCTGGCTGGGCGCAACGCCTCTGCATTGTCGGTCGGTGCTGGCGTGCTGTTTTCAAGTGTCGGGCATGGTAGCGCCTTCGACATCGCAGGCCAGAACAAGGCGGACCCGGTCGCTGTGCTGCGTACGCTGCGGCTGATCGGAAATGTCCCCGCCGCAACCACCGCGACGAGCGCAGCATGACGTTTGCGATTCAAGTTGACGGGAGTGGTGTCACGTTCCCATGCGAGCCGCGCGAATTCGTGCTTGATGCCGCCGAGCGCGCCGGCTACAGCATGCCGTCATCGTGCCGAAAGGGCGCCTGCAACACCTGCGAGGCCAAACTGCTCAGCGGCGAGGTGGAGCAGCGCGGCCGTGGACGGCGAACGGCAAAAGACGGCACCGCCCTGATGTGCCGCGCCCAACCCCGCGCCGATCTGATCATTGGGCCGAAACGCTTCGAGCGAATCGATATCTTCCGCCGCAAGACCATCAACGCCCGGGTCTATCGTCTGTCGCATCCAGCGCTCGATGTCACCATCCTGCACTTACGCTTTCCGATCGGTCTCCGTGCGCCATTCAAGGCTGGCCAATATCTGCAGATCCTGCTGGCAGACGGCGATCGCCGCAATTTCTCGATGGCCAATCCCACCCGCGACAACGACGGCGCCGAGTTGCATATCCGTCACGTGCCGGGCGGAAAATTCTCGACCGGAACGTTGGCGAAACTGTCGCCTGGCGATCCCGTACAAATCGAAGCGCCGTATGGTGATTTCTACCTGCGCCCGACGGAGCGGCCTGTGATCCTGCTCGCGAGCGGTACCGGCTTCGCCCCCATCAAGTCGATGATCCAGACCGCGATCATCGCTGGCAATCGCCGCCCCATGCACCTCTACTGGGGAGCACGCAAACGCGAAGATATCTACCTCCTCGACCTCCCGACACGCTGGGCCGAACGTCTGCCCTGGCTTTCGTTCACGCCCGTGTTGTCCGAACCGTCGTCGTCATGGAGAGGACGAACCGGTCTCGTCCACGATGCCGTTCTCGAAGATTGCGGCGATCTCGTTTCCTTCGATATCTATGCTTGCGGCAATCCCCTGATGGTGTCCGCCGCACAGCACGAATTCACGTCGCATCGCAATCTGCCGGAAGCGCAGTTCTTTGCAGATGCCTTTGTCGAAGCGAGCGTGGCCGCCGAGATTGACACATAGCAAATCAAAACACGACGGCAGGGAGGGATATCATGAAAACATATACACGCACGGCTTTGACTGCTCTCGCGTTACTGGCATCAATGCCCGCGGCCAGTTCGCGTGCGGATGATGTCGCAAATTATCCAGCGCAGACCATCAAAATCGTTGTACCGTTCCCGGCCGGTGGTACGGCTGATACGCTGCCGCGAATCGTTGCTGAGAAACTCAGTACCCAATGGAAACAGCCGGTCATCATCATCAACCGGACTGGTGCCGGCGGCAACATCGGCGCCGAAACAGTCGCCACCAGCTCGGCGGACGGCTACACTCTACTGGCAAGTCCACCCGGCCCGATCGCAATCAACGAAGCGCTCTACAAAAAGCTTCCGTTCAACCCACACGATCTGATGCCAATTACGGTTCTTGGCACGGCGCCAAATGTGCTCGACGTACGCGCCAGCTTTCCAGCCAAGACCGTCAAGGATCTGATCGCCTATGCCAAGGCCAATCCCGGCAAGGTATCCTTCGCCTCACAAGGAAATGGCTCGACCTCACACTTGACGGCCATTCTGTTCGAGAAGCTCACCGGGACCAAGATGATTCACATCCCCTACCGTGGGACCACGCCAGCGCTCCAGGACATCATGGGTGGAACGGTCGACATCTTTTTCGACAATCTCGGCTCGTCGATGAACCTGCACACGGGTGGCAAACTCCGCATCCTCGGCGTATGCGACACCAAGCGTGCGTCGCTGCTTCCGGATGTGCCGACGGTTCAAGAGGCCGGTGTGCCTGATTTCTCAGCGGTAACGTGGTTCGCCATGATGGCTCCCAAGGGTACGCCCGATGCAATCATCGCGAAACTCAATGCAGCCGTGACTGACATCCTGAAACAACCAGACGTCCAAGCAGCCTTCGAAAAGCAGGGCGTGCAACCGGCGCCAATGTCGATCGAGGCAACGGCCAAGTTCATCAATGAAGAGCGCGTCCGTTGGGGCGACATCATCAAATCAGCGAGCGTCAAAATCGATTGATTTCGCGCGCCTCTTCTGGACTAAAGCATAAACATTGCTGCGAATATCTAAGGGCGACGATCAGAAAAGACCGGTTCCCTCGTAACGTATGTCGGACGTTTCGAGGGGGCCGAAGCCCTGCTGGCTTTAACCACCACGTTGTCCTGGCCAGAACGACCCCGCTGTCGGCTATCCACGTCCCTAGTCCACGTTTAAGGCGTGGAAAGCCGGGTGGACTGATCTTCAGGAATCCAATCTTGTTTTGAGTTCGCTGCCTCTCACTTTGTTGACCAAAAATGCAACTCCAGGGTGCCTCGACAACTCGTCGATCAACTTCATCAGCAAGCCGACTATTTGCCTTTGATCAGCGGACAAGTACTTTCAGATAGCGGCCGAAATGCTTCATTGCCCGGTATGGTGGCGACAACCTTCACGAGATCCCACTCACCTTTCGATTCTGCCGGCGTCTTCGTCTCCATCAGATACATGTCGCGAATGACACGGCCGTCATCGCGGATATGGCCGTCTTTCGTCATAAAGTCGTTGATGGGCAGTGACTTCATTTTGACCATCACGGCCTTCGCTTCGTCGGTTCCCGCCGCCTTGATTGCCTTGAGATAGTGAGTCACCGCGCTGTACATCCCGGCCTGCACTTCGGTCGGCGGCTGGCCATACTCCTTCCAGAAGCGCTTCGAGAAGGCGCGGGTTTCGTCGTTCTGATTCCAATTGAACGCCTCGACGAACTGCAATCCCTGCGCGGATTTCAAGCCAAGCGCATGAATCTCGGTATCCTGCATCAGAAGGCCAACCATCTTCTGACCCCGCAGACCGATACCGAATTCGGCCGCCTGCTTGATGGCATTGACGGTGTCCGCGCCGGCATTGGCCACGCCGATTACCTGCGCCTTCGACGCCTGCGCCTGCAGCAGGAACGAACTGAAATCCGCTGTCCCGGTGGGATGCCTGACCGCTCCCAGAACTTTGCCGCCGAGCGATTTCACAAACGTCGCCGCGTTGGCCTCAAGCGAGTGTCCGAACGCATAATCCGCCGTGATGAAATACCAGTTCTTTCCTCCAGCCTCGACGACTGCCTTCACTGCGCCTTTTGCCAGAGAGTAGGTGTCGTAAACCCAGTGAGCACCGTTCGGTGAGCAGGATTTCCCGGTGAGTTCGGATGTCGCGGCCACCGTTGCCACAGTGATTTTATCCTTCTCGCGCGCCAGCCCCTGGACAGCCAATGCAACCGATGAATTGCCAAGGCCGAAGATCGCGTCGACCTTGCCGATGTCGAACCACTCCCGCGCAATCCCCATGCCGACGTCGGTCTTGTTCTGAAGGTCACCCGAAACGAGTTCGATCGCCACACCCAGTACAGTACCGCCAAAATCCTTAATCGCCATTTTTGCTGCGACGACGTCTCCGGGACCGGAATTCTCGGCATAAGGGCCGCTCATATCATCGAGCACACCAATTTTGACCGTATTGTCGGACATCTCGGCTGCTACCGAAGTACTCGCAATGCCAATCGTCGCGATCACAGCTACGATACGACTCAACTCAATTGCTGCCTTCACGTTTCCTCTCCCGATATGTTAGTTGTTAATTTGATCGTTTGACGATCTTCCGCACGAGAAGGTCGTCAATTTGTTCGCGGCCGAAACCAACCTCCTCCAAAACTTCCACCGTGCTTTCGCCAAGCCGCGGTGCGTGTCGCCGAGGGATAGGCTGCGATTCAGACCATTCGGTTGGCACCGCAATATCTCTGATCCGCCCCTCGCTCGGATGGTCAACTGATCGGAAATAGCCGATCGCATTGAGATGCTCGTCCTCGAGGATATCTTCGAGCGAATTCATGCGAGCGGCAGGAATGTCAGCCTCAGTGAATACAGTCAGCCAGTCGTCTGTGGTTCTGCTGGCCAGCACGTCAGCCAGATAGCCATACACTTCGTCGATGTGTTTCAGCCGACTCGCTTGAGACGAAAACCTCACGTCGTTCGTGAAAACGTCCGGCTTTCCGATCAATTCAAAGAAGGCCTTCCAGTGCTTATCCGAATAAACCAGCGTGCAGATGTAACCGTCCTGCGTCCGGTGCGGCCTTCGATTCCAGGCGAGGCTGCGCTGGTAACCCACCTCACCGATCGACGGTTCGAACAGCGCGCCGGCGAGGTGTTCACCGAGAATGATCGATGAAAGACCCTCGAACATCGGAACATCGATGCGTTGACCCGCACCTGTCCTGTTCCTGTGGTTCAACGCAGCGACCGCCGCAAACGCGACCTGCAGGCCGACGACGCGATCCGCCAGGATTACCGGCGCATAACGAGGCTCCGCGGCCCCGCCTTGCAACCCGAGCCAGGGCAATCCGGTCATCCCCTGGATGAGATCATCGTAAGCGGGACGCGCGGCGTAAGGACCGCGTTGGCTGAAGCCGAAGGCCCCCACGTAGATGATCCTCGGGTTGACGCTTCTGATGTCGTCATAAGATAGGCCGAGGCGCGCCATGGCCTGCGGCCGAATATTGTAAAGCAGGATATCGGAGGTCTTGACCAGTTCGAGAAGGACATTGCGTCCCTCCCCGGTTTTCAGATCGACCGCGATCGATCGCTTGCTCCGGTTGGTCGTCATGTAAAGATGGCCCATGCCGGGATTTCGCATGGGTCCCGACAGCCGCATGACGTCTCCGTCGAGGGATTCGACCTTGATGACATCGGCTCCATAGTCGCCCAGCAACTGGCAAGCGTACGGCCCCATGACAACGGTCGTGAGATCGAGAACGCGCGTTCCCCACAACGGGCCACTCGCGGCTGCGGTCCCGTCCGAACTCATGCTGCGTGCTGCTTCAGCATTTCGCGCGCGACGACAAGCTGCTGTATCTGGCTGGTGCCCTCGTAGATGCGGAACAGCCGAGCATCCCGATAAAGACGCTCGATTGCATATTCCTTGATATAGCCATAGCCGCCATGAACCTGCAGCACCCGATCGGCGATACGGCCGAGCGCCTCCGTGGTGAAGTATTTGCAGCAAGCAGTTTCCTTGGTGACGTCGCGCCCCTCGTCCTTCATACGCGCGACGTTTTCGATCATGGAGCGAGATGCCAGGGCTTCCGCTTCGCAGTCCGCCAGCATTCCCTGGATTAGTTGAAACTGTGCAATCGGCTTCCCGAACTGAACGCGCTCTGACGCGTAGCGAACGCCTTCGTCGATCAGCCGGCGACTGAGGCCGGTCGCCACAGCCGACATGTGAAGGCGGGCATGATCGAGCGAACGCATTGCGGTCTTAAAGCCAACCCCCTCCCGGGCGCCCAGCAACGCGCTTGCGGGCACACGGCAATCCTCGAAGATGACATCAGCCGTATGCGACCCTCGAAATCCCATCTTCCTGTAGTGCGGTGCCACGGTGATTCCGGGTGTGTCACGCTCCACAAGAAATGCCGATATTCCCGCGGTCTTCGTGTCTTTCAGGCCCGTTCGGGCAAACACCGTGAAGATGCCGGCATGTGGCGAGTTCGTGGTGAATCGCTTGGTTCCATTGATGACATAGTGATCGCCATCGCGGATGGCCTTCGTGGTGAGAGCCGCGGCATCGGACCCCGCGCCGGGCTCGGTCAGGCAGAACGACGCGACCAAATCTCCCTTTGCGATTCTCGGCAAATAGGTCTGGCGCTGCTCTTCAGTGCCGTCGATCAGCATTCCTAGCGTGCCGACGCCATTGCTCGTTCCGAAATAGGAGCGGAACACCGGCGAGGCATAACCGATTTCCATGACGACGCTAACCTCGTCGAACATGGAAAGGCCGAGCCCGCCATACTGCTCGGGTATCGTCATTCCGAAGTAGCCAAGCTCCATCATCTTCTTGACAAGAGGCGCCGGAATGTCGTCGTGCTCTTCCACCCACTCCTCCGCGGGCAGCAAATCCTGACGCACAAAGCGCCGCGTCTCGTCGATCATCGCACGCAGAACATCACTGATTCCCATTTTCCGTCCCTGTCGTTTCGAACTTGTTGCTTGCCGCCCGGATGTAATGCAGGTGCAGGATCTTCAGATGCCGTTCCATTTCCTGGATGGCGCCCGGAATATTGCGATCTGCGAGATGCTTGAGAAAGCGGCGGCGGGATTGGATGACATCGACACCCATCACCGACCCCACAGCCTTGATGAAATCCAGAAGAACGCTCATCAATGACTTCACCATCATGATGAGAATCGGATTACCCGTCAGTTCTGCAAGTCGCGTGTGGAATTCGACATTTAGCTGAGTCTTTTTTGCCAGGTTGCCGGCGATGGTCTCACGCTCTGCAGCATCTACATTCGCCTCCAGCGATGTCAGGTCGAGGTCATCAATGCGATCGCCCACCACCGCGATTACCGCGGCTTCGATCGCGAGGCGCGCTTCCGTCAATTGCTCGAGGGAAATTCCACCGACCTCGAACATGCCCTGCATGATCTTGGTGAACGGCAGCGGGTTGTCCTTCGCGACAAATGCCCCGCCAGACGCGCCCTTCTTGAACTCCAACTGGCCGATGGTTTCGAGCGAGCGCAAAGCCTCCCTGACGGCATGACGGCTGACCGCGAAAGTCGCTGCCAACTCGCGTTCATTCGGGAGCTTGTCCCCTGCCTGCAGTTGGCCAGACCTAATTTGATCTCCGATCTGGCGGGAAATGTCTTCGAACAGGCGCGAAGGTTTTACAGGCTGGAAGGTCATGACAGACCAATACTACAATGGTTGGACCATTTCAAGTGTTCTGGATTAGGGCGGTTATCGCGGAAAGCCATAATTGATCGAGCACAGCCCCTGACTGTATTTCGGTGCGGGGTTTGGACGCCGATCGACGCCGGGGTCACTATTATCACGCCAGCAAAATCAAGACTTTAGATTCGCACGCGCCACGACCGAGGGGTCAAAATTCGATAAGCATTCACACCATCGCGGCCTGAAGCCAACTCACAGGTTGGTGGAATTGGCGCTGAAGCTAAAGGCTCGCTCTATGAGTCGCCCCTCACTGCGATGTTCTTTTGGGCTTGGAACCCGAATTAAATTGTGGCAACGGTGTGGCT
>Ga0310811_10011955_pt1 | contig 11267 bp, 8 predicted proteins | sample YCmetagenome_FD_207642 | JGI IMG/M metagenome (GOLD analysis project Ga0310811, IMG submission 207642) | Soil microbial communities from experimental microcosm in Duke University, North Carolina, United States - YC | ecosystem: Engineered > Artificial ecosystem > Soil microcosm > Unclassified ... | reverse complement strand
CTTTCCTGTCGACGTCATCGCGCCGCTCGAAGACGAGGGACGGCCGGTGTCGTCGGGCGCCATCCGCATGGCGCTGAGCGCCGGCAAGGTCGTGGAAGCGGCCGAACTGCTGGGCCATCCGTGGTTCGTGAGCGGCACCGTGATCCACGGCGAGAAGAGGGGTCGCGATCTCGGCTATCCCACCGCCAATCTGCGCCTGCCCGCGGCGTGCATGCTGAAATACGGCATCTACGCCGTGCGCGTCGCGGTCGGCGGGACCTTGCATGACGGCGTCGCGAGCTTCGGCCGGCGCCCGACTTTCGATAATGGCGCGCCGCTGCTGGAAACGTTCCTGTTCGATTTTGACGGCGATCTCTACGGACAGCCGCTCGATGTCGCCTTTATCGGCTGGATCAGGCCGGAAATGCGCTTTGATTCGGCCGAGGCGCTGATTCAGCGCATGGATGAGGACAGCGTCCGCGCGCGCGAGGCCCTGCGGCGGATGCCCGACGCCTTTCCCCGGCTCGGAACGGTTGCGGATTAACCCTCTTTCCGATGCCCTTTCACCTGCGCGCCCCGGCTGCTAGGAAGCCGCGCGAAGGATATGTGCCTGATGACCGAGCGCGATTACAGCGAAACCCTGTTCCTGCCGAAGACCGATTTCCCCATGCGCGCCGGGTTGCCGCAAAAGGAACCGGACCTGCTCGCGCGCTGGCAGCGGATCGGTCTCGGCAAGCGGCTGCGCGCGGCAGGCAAAGGCCGCCGTAAATTCGTGCTGCATGATGGACCGCCTTATGCCAACGGCAACATCCATATCGGGCACGCGCTCAACAAGATCCTCAAGGACATCGTGGCGCGCTCGCAGCGGCTGCTCGGCCGCGACTCCGATTATGTGCCCGGCTGGGACTGCCACGGCCTTCCGATCGAATGGAAGATCGAGGAGCAGTACCGCGCCAAGGGCCGCAACAAAGACGACGTGCCGATCAACGAGTTCCGGCAGGAATGCCGCACCTTTGCCGCGCATTGGATCGACGTGCAGCGCGAGGAATTCAAGCGTCTCGGGGTCGAAGGCGACTGGGAGCATCCCTACACCACGATGCATTTCGCGGCCGAAGCGCAGATCGCGCGCGAGCTGATGAAATTCGCCGGCAACGGCACGCTCTATCGCGGCTCCAAACCGGTGATGTGGTCGGTGGTCGAGAAGACCGCGCTTGCCGAAGCCGAGGTCGAATACGAGGACCACACCAGCGATACGGTGTGGGTGAAATTTCCCGTCGATGGCGATGCGATCGTCACCTTCTCGGCAGCCGACAAGGGCGATCCCGACGCGCATGCCAAGGCCGAGGACCTGCGCGGGGCCGCGATCGTCATCTGGACGACGACGCCGTGGACGCTGCCAGCCAACCGCGCGATCTCCTATTCGCCGAAGATCACGTACGGTCTTTATGAAGTCACCGACGCGCCTGAGGGAAACTGGACCAAGCGCGGCGACAAGCTGATCCTTGCCGACAAGCTCGCGGCGGATGTGTTCAAAACGGCGAAGGTGACGGCCTATGAGCGGCGCGGCGACGTCAACGGCACGACGCTTTACGGCCTGCATGCCCGCCATCCGCTCAACGGCAAGGGCTATGATTTCCTCGTGCCGCTGCTCTCCGGCGACCATGTCACCGACGACACCGGCACCGGCTTCGTGCATACGGCGCCCGGCCATGGCCGCGATGACTTCGACATCTGGACTGCAAACAGCAAGCGGCTTGCCGAGCGCAAGATCGCGACCGCGATCCCCTATACCGTCGATGCCGACGGGTTTTTCACGGCGCAGGCGCCGGGCTTTACGGGCGCGCGCGTCATCAACGAGAAGGGCGAGAAGGGCAACGCCAACGACGTCGTCATCAAGGCGTTGGTCGAGGCCGGCATGCTGCTCGCGCGCGGCCGCCTCAAGCACCAATATCCGCATTCATGGCGCTCGAAGAAGCCGCTGATTTTTCGCAATACGCCGCAATGGTTCATCGCCATGGACCAGGCGATCGCGGATGACGGCGGCAGCGTCCGGCAGGGCGATACCCTGCGTGCGCGTGCGCTCACCGCGATCAAGCAGACACGCTGGGTGCCGGAGCAGGGCGAGAACCGCATCAACGGCATGGTCGCCGGCCGGCCCGACTGGGTGATCTCGCGTCAGCGCGCCTGGGGTGTGCCGATCACGGTGTTCGTGCGCGAACGCGGCGACGGCTCGGCGGAAATCCTGCATGACGCAGAAGTCGACGCGCGCATTGCATCGGTGTTCGAGAAGGAAGGCGCCGACGCCTGGTACGCCGAAGGCGCGCGCGAGCGTTTCCTCGGGCCCCGCGCCGGCGAGGACTGGGTCAAGGTCGACGACATTCTCGACGTCTGGTTCGATTCCGGTTCGACCTACGCCTTCGTGCTGGAAGACCCCGAACACTTTCCCGCGCTCGCCGGTATTCGCCGCAAGGCCGCTGGCGGCGACGACGAGGTGATGTATCTGGAAGGCTCCGACCAGCATCGCGGCTGGTTCCAGTCGTCGCTGCTCGAGTCATGCGGCACACGCGGCAGCGCGCCCTTCGATCTCGTTCTCACGCACGGCTTCGTGCTCGACGAGCACGGGCGCAAGATGTCGAAGTCGCTCGGCAACGTGACATCGCCGCAGGATGTCATCAAGCAGGCGGGCGCCGATATCCTGCGCCTCTGGGTCGCGGCATCGGATTATTCCGACGATCTGCGCATCGGCAAGGAAATCCTGAAGACCACCACTGATACCTACCGCAAGCTGCGCAACACGTTGCGCTGGATGCTCGGCAGCCTCGCGCATTTCAGCGATACCGACCGCGTTGCGTTCGATGCGATGCCGGAGCTTGAACGCTACATGCTGCACGAACTCGCGGCTGTGGAAGCGAGCGTGCTGCAGGCCTACGCCGCGTTCGACTACAAGCGCGTGCTGGCGCTCCTGATCCCGTTCATGACCATCGATCTGTCGGCGTTCTATTTCGACATCCGCAAGGACGTTCTCTACTGCGATCCGATCTCCTCGCCGACGCGCAAGGCGTGCCTGACAGTGCTCGACCATATTTTCCGCCGCACGATCGGCTGGCTCGCGCCGGTGCTGTGCTTCACGGCGGAAGAGACCTGGCTCGCGCGCCATCCGTCGGAGGAGGGGTCGGTGCATCTGGAGGACTATCCGCAGGCGCCATCCGAGGATTGGCGCGACGACGACCTCGCGAAAAAGTGGGCGACGATCCGCGCGGTGCGCCGTGTTGTGACGGGTGCGCTTGAAATCGAGCGGGCGGCAAAGCGCATCGGCACAGCGCTTGAAGCCGCGCCTGCGATCTATGTATCGGACGCAGAGTTGCGGGCTACGCTCGCGGACGTCGATCTCGCCGAAGTCTGCATCACATCCGCGGCGCGACTCGAAACCGGCGTGGGGCCGGACGAAGCCTTCCGCCTGAAGGATGTGCCCGGCGTCGGCGTCGTGGTGCATCGCGCCGAGGGGCGCAAATGCGCGCGCTCCTGGAAGGTGCTTCCCGACATCGGAGCCGATCCCGATTATCCGGACGTGTCGCCGCGCGATGCCAAGGCGTTGCGCGAATGGGAAGCGATGCGCAAACAGTCCGGCAAGGCGGCGGAATAGATGGGTGGCGCCTGGGCTCGTGTGAGTGGCTGGGTGTGGGGACCGCTGTCGTATCTCGGCGCGGCAATAGCGCTGTTGGCCTGCCTCGCCGACCAGGCGAGCAAGAACTATCTGCTTGCCATCTACCACCTCGGTGACCGCGGCGTCGTGCCGGTCACGTCATTCCTCAACCTCGTGCTCGCCTGGAACACGGGCATCAGCTACAGCCTGTTGCCGCAGCAGGGTCCGATGGGACAGGCGATCCTGCTGATCGCCAAGGCCATCGCCATTCTCTGCCTGTGGGTATGGATGGCGCAGGCCCGGACCCGCATTACGGCCCTGTCGCTGGGTCTCATTATCGGCGGCGCCGTCGGCAACGCCATCGACGGCCTGCGCTTTGGCGCGGTGGTCGATTTCGTGCATTTCCACATCACCACGGCGACATGGCACTTCAGTTGGTACATCTTCAATCTTGCCGACACGGTGATCGTTGCCGGCGTTATCGGTCTGCTGTATGAGTCTTTTTTTGCCGATTACGCCGCAAAAGAGCCCGGATCGGGGGCATAGTCGCGCTGGAAATAGTCTCCGGCCCGTTTCGGGGCCGACCTGCAGGGATGAGGCTTGAGGGATGTTCTCCATGCAAAGAAAATCTCGTTGGATCAATGGTTTGGCAACGGTTGCGCCGAGCGCACTGATGCTCGCCGGGTTGTTCCTCGCGTCCGCCAGTGTTCCGGCCCGGGCCGCTGATAGCGACAACGACAGCATCTGGAACCTGGATAAAAAGGTCTGGAGTGAAGTCCGCCACGGACTCGGGCTGAGAAGCGAAGACGACGTCGATATCAATTACCGCGAGCGTTCGCCGCTGGTCATTCCGCCGTCGAACGACCTCCCGCCGCCCAGTTCGGCGTCCGCCGCGCAGGCCAATGCCGACTGGCCGGTCGATCCGGACATCAAGGCGCGCAAGGAACGCAAGAAGGCTGAAGCCAATTACGATGTCGATATCGACTCGTGGGGCAACCCCTTGCTGCCGAGCGAACTCAACAAGGGCCGCGTGCGGGCAAGCAAGAACGGCCGCAAGGAAACATCGGACTTCGACAAGGCGTTCGAAGCATTCACGCCGTCGCAACTTGGCTACACCGGTGGCCTGTTCGGTATGTTCAAGTCCGAAAAGAAGGACGAGGTCGCGACGTTCAAAGCGGAGCCGCCGCGCACCGTGCTCACCGAACCGCCACCCGGCCTGCAAACGCCGTCCTCAGCCTATCCCTACGGCGCGACCAAGCGCATCGAATATGGCCCGAACGTACCGATCGATCGGCAACTTGAACAATAACGGTTTCGGTCTGGGGCGCCGTCCACGGGGACGGCGCAACTTCGTGCGGTCGCACGTGTCGCTTATTTTCGTCCATGGCATGATCGTATCCGAAAATCGGATACCCCTTTCCGGGATCATGTCCATGCTCTCCTGAAAGGGCTTCTCGTGCGTTGCTTTGGCAAGATTGCGGCCGCGTGCTTCCTGCTTCTCGTCGTCACCAACGGAAGTCAGGCTCAGACTCCCGGGACGCCGAAAGCGTCTCATTATTCCCTGCAAAACGGACTCGAACTGGTGGTGATTCCCGATCACCGCGCGCCGGTCGTCACCCACATGGTCTGGTATCGCGTCGGCGGCGCCGACGAGACCGCCGGCAAGTCGGGGATCGCGCATTTTCTCGAACATCTCATGTTCAAGGGGACCGAAAAACATCCGAACGGCGAGTTCTCGAACACCGTCACGCATATCGGCGGACAGGAGAACGCTTTCACGACAAGCGACTACACGGCCTTTTACCAGCGCGTGCCGCGCGACAAGCTGGCGCTGATGATGGAGCTTGAGGCCGATCGCATGACCAATCTCAAGCTCACGGACGCTGTCGTTCTGTCTGAGCGCGATGTGGTGCTCGAAGAGCAGAACATGCGCGTCGCCAACAATCCGAATGCGAAGCTTGCCGAGCAGATTGATGCGGCGCTTTATCTCAACAGTCCCTATGGCCGCCCGGTGATCGGCTGGCGCGGGGAGATCGAGAAGCTCAACCGTGAGGACGCGATCGCGTTCTATAACCGGTTCTATACCCCCAACAATGCGACGGTTGTCGTCGCTGGCGATGTCGAGCCGGCCGATGTTTTCGCACTGGCGCAAAAATACTATGGACCGGTCAAGCCGCGCGTCGTCATCAAGCCGCGCGTGCGCCCGCAGGAACCGGAGCAGATCGCGGCGCGCACCGTGACCCTTGCCGATCCGCGGGTCGAGCAGCCGTCGCTGCGGCGCGCCTATCTCGCGCCCTCAAGCCGTCTGGCGAAGAAGGGCGAGGACCAGGCGCTCGAGGTGCTGGCCCACGTCCTCGGTGGCGACTCGACCAGCATGCTGTATCGCGATCTCGTGCTGCAGAAGAATCTCGCGGTGTCGGTTGGCACCTATTACAACGACAGTGTGCTCGATATGGGATCGTTCAGCGTTTACGGCGCACCGCGGCCGGGCGTGACGTTGCCGCAGATGGAAGCCGAGATCGATGCCGTGCTCGCCAAGGTCGTGGCCAACGGCGTCGAGGCCAAGGATCTGGAGCGTTCGAAAGCCCGGTTGATTGCCGAATCCATTTATGCCCGCGACAGCCAGATGACACAGGCGCGCTGGTACGGCACCGCGCTCTCGACCGGCGAGACGGTCGATGACGTGGAGAATTGGGCAAGCCGCGTTCGTGCCGTCACCGGAACTGCCGTGCGCGACGCCGCGCGGGCCTGGCTCGACAAGCGCCGGTCCGTGACCGGCTATCTGATCAAGACCGCCAAACCGCCCGAGGAGAAGCGATCGTGAGGATGATCTGGTTGAAGCTGTTCGCGCCACGCACGGCTGCGAAATCGTCTCCGCGCGCCACTCCTCCGCAAGCGGCCTCTTGGCGGATGACCGGATTGAGCGTTGCGGCCGTGGTTGTTGCGTTCCTTGCGCAGGCCAGTGCCGCGCAAGCCGTCAATATCAAGAGCGTGAAGAGTCCTGCTGGCATCACCTTCTGGATGGTGCAGGATGCCAGCGTGCCCCTCGTGGCGCTTCAATTCTCTTTCGAGGGCGGCAGCGCCCAGGACCCCGACGGCAAACCCGGTACCGCCAATATGGCGGCCTCGCTGCTCGATGAGGGCGCCGGCGATCTCAGTTCGGAAGCCTTCCATGAACGGCTGGCCGACAAGTCGATCGAGATGCAGTTTCAGGTCAGCCACAACTATCTGCGCGGCACGATCAGGACGCTCAAGGAAAATCAGGACGAGGCGTTTCATCTGCTGCAATTGTCGTTGAACGCGCCGCGCTTCGACGCGCCGGACGTCGCGCGCATCCGCGGCCAGTTGATGTCTCTCCTCAATCGCGAAAGCACGAGCCCGAACTATATCGCCCGGCGCACGTGGTGGGCCGCCGCCTATGCTGGCCACCCCTATGCCAATCCGACATACGGCACGCTGAAGTCCGCGCCGACCATCACGGTCGATGATCTGCGTGCCTATGTGAAGGCGATTTTCGCGCGCGATCATCTCAAGATCGGCATCGTCGGCGATATCGATCCCGAAACGGCTGGAAAATATGTCGACGAGGTGTTTGCCAAGCTCCCGGTCGAGGCCGATCTCAGGTCGATACCCGAGGCCGCGCCCAAGGGCATGGGCCGGCGCATCGTCGTGCCGCTCGACGTGCCGCAGGCGGTCGTGAATTTCGGCGGCAACGGCATTCCCCGGCATGATCCCGACTTCTATGCCGGCTACATCCTCAACGATATTCTTGGTGGAAGCAGCTTTTCCGCGCGCCTCAATCGCGAGGTGCGGGTCAAGCGCGGTCTTGCTTACGGGATCTATTCCTCGCTGGTCTGGCTGAAAGGCACGGCTTTGCTTTTCGGGACCACCGCGACGCGCGCCGACCGCACCAAGGAGACGCTCGATGTGACGGCGGACGTGATGAAGACGCTCGCCGCCGATGGGCCGACCCAGGCCGAACTCGACGAGTCGAAGTCGTATCTGAAGGGGTCCTATGCGCTCGGGCTCGACACCTCGACCAAGATCGCGGCCCAACTTGTCCAGATCCAGCTCGATAATCTTGGTATCGATTACATCGAAAAGCGCGGAGCGCTGATCGATGCGGTCACGCTCGACGATACCAAGCGCGTGGCCAAACGGCTGCTTAACGGCGGCATGCTGACGGTCGTCGTGGGCAAGCCGCAGGGTGTCGCGTCCTCGCAATAGCATTTTCCTGGTTGCATCGATGTTGCGTTAGTAGCGTGCGCCGATGGATGCGTTAAGGTCGCGTGCGCCGTACAGCACGGGAATTGGCGCGGGCACGGGGCAGGGTCATGCTGCGCATCAACGACCGCATCACGCTCGATGAGCGCGAACTGGAGGAGCGGTTCATTCGTGCCTCCGGTCCGGGTGGGCAGAACGTCAACAAGCTCTCCACAGCCGTCCAGTTGCGTTTCAACGCACGGCGTTCGCACTCGCTGCCCAACGATGTCGCGATCCGGCTGATGCGGCTCGCCGGCAGTCGCCTCACTCTGGATGGCGTCATCGTCATCACCGCGCAGCGTCATCGCACGCAGGAGCGCAACCGGCAGGATGCGCTCGCGCGTCTGACCGCGCTGATCCTCGAGGCGGCCATTCCGCCGCGGGTGCGGCGTCCGACGCGGCCGACAGCCTCGTCGCGCAAAAAACGGCTCGACGAGAAGAAGCATCGTGGCGGCATCAAGGGCCTGCGTCGCGTCAAGCCGGGGCTGGATTGAACCTTTTCGGGCAAGACCATGCTCAGGCGTAGGGATAGCGGGCAAAAGCGGCCCGCGGCCTCGCTGTGACGGAGCGCGGCCGCTAAAATGGCCGCCCGTCCGAATCAGGCCGGTCAAACCGGAAAATCCATGCCCGTTCGCCAGCTCAGCACCGCTACCGTCAACCGCATCGCCGCCGGCGAGGTGGTGGAACGGCCTGCGAGCGCAGTGAAGGAACTCGTCGAGAATGCGCTCGACGCGGGTGCCCGCCGTATCGAGGTGACGACCGATGGCGGCGGCCGGCGGCTGATCCGCGTCGGCGATGACGGCGAGGGCATGACCCACGCCGACCTGACCCTCGCGGTGGAGCGCCATGCGACCTCCAAACTCGCGGGTGACGATCTGCTGGCCATCGCCAGTCTCGGCTTTCGTGGTGAGGCGCTGCCGTCGATCGGAGCGGTCGCACGGCTTGCTTTGACGACGCGGCATGTCACCGAGCCGCACGGCTGGATGCTGACCGTCGAAGCCGGCGCCAAGGCCGAGGCGCGGCCGGCGGCGCAAATGCAAGGCACGACGGTCGAGGTCCGCGACTTGTTCTACGCGACCCCGGCACGGCTGAAATTCCTCAAGAGCGACCGCACCGAAGCCGAGGCCGTGCGCGACATCGTGCGCCGGCTCGCCATGAGCCGGCCGGACGTCGCCTTCATGCTGGCCGGCGAGGAGCGTGCGCCGGTGACGTGGCCGGCGGCGCTGCCCGGCGCTGCGGGCCGGCTGGCGCGCCTCTCCGATGTCCTGGGTGCCGAATTCCGCGCCAACGCCATCGCCGTCAGCGGCGGCCGCGAGGGCCTTAGCGTCGACGGCTTTGCCGCCCTGCCGACCTACAGCCGCGCCAATGCGCTCTGGCAATATCTCTTCGTCAACAATCGCCCGGTGCGCGACAAGCTGCTGCTCGGCGCCGTGCGCGGGGCCTATGCCGATTACCTGCCGCGCGACCGCCATCCGGTGGTGGCGCTTTATCTCACGATCGACCCGCGCGAGGTCGACGTGAACGTGCATCCGGCAAAGACCGAAGTCCGTTTCCGCGATCCCGGTTTGGTGCGGTCGCTGATCGTCGGCTCACTGAAAGCGGCGTTGATGCGCGAGGGCCAGCGCGCCGCGACGAGCAACGCCACCGCGACCATCGCCGCCTTCCGCCCATCGGGATCGCCGTCGCGCGCGGCCACCTGGAACTGGCGCAACTCGCCATCCTATCCGCTGCCGACCGACGGCAATGCCGCGCTGGGCTTGAGCGAAGTGGCGCAGGCCGTGTTCGACGTCGGCGCGCCATCCGCCGACGCGCGGGCCGGTCTCGCGGACCTGGAACCGGATCTGGTCGATCGACCCCTTGGCGCGGCGCGGGCGCAGATCCACGAGACCTATATCGTGTCCCAGACGCGTGAAGGCCTCGTCATCGTCGACCAGCACGCCGCACATGAACGTCTCGTCTATGAGCGGCTGAAAACCGCGCTCGAACGCAGCGGCGTCGCCCGCCAGATTTTGCTGATCCCCGAGATCGTCGAACTCGACGACGCTGACGTCGAACGCTTAGTGGCGCGTGCCGATGAGCTGGCGCGCTACGGGCTGACGCTCGAGCGTTTTGGGTTCGGCGCGGTGGCGGTACGCGAGACGCCGTCGATGCTCGGCGAGATCGACGCGGCGGCGTTTGTGCGCGACCTCGCCGAGCACATGGCGGAGTGGGACGAGTCGCTGCCGCTCGAACGCCGGCTGCTGCATGTCGCCGCGACCATGGCGTGCCACGGCTCGGTACGCGCCGGTCGGCGGCTCAAGCCGGAAGAGATGAATGCGCTGTTGCGAGACATGGAAGCGACGCCGAATTCCGGCCAGTGCAATCACGGAAGGCCGACTTATGTCGCGCTGGCGTTGAACGACATCGAACGGCTGTTCGGACGGCGCTAGATTATTCCCGTTTGACTCCATACAATCCAAAACACGCCCGTCATTCCGGGATGCGCGTCTTTGTGCGTCTCCATTGTCATGCCCGCGTAAGCGGGCATCCAGTTCTTTCGTTGTTATGCCGAAGTGGCGGGGAAAAAGAAAAGTGCTGGGTACCCGCTTTCGCGGGTACGACAATTGGGTAGTACAGTTGTCTCTGCTGGAGTTTATCATCGCGTCCGGCGCTTTGAAGAGTTCGCGCCCGGAATGACAACTGCTGTTTCCGCGCTCGAAAAAACTCAAATAGAAAACTATTCGCATTCCAGAATGATGATTTCGCTGTCGTCATAGGCGCGGCGCTCAATCTCGGCAAAGCCTGCGGGCGGCGTGAATTTCGCATCTACGGATTCCTCGACGACGATCAGTGCCTTCGGCGCAAACCAGCCGCCGTCGCGCGCGCTGACAAGCGCAGCTTCTCCCAACCCCTTGCCGTAGGGGGGATCGAGAAAAGCGAGCGTGAACGGCGCGATCGGATGCGCGGGTCCAAGTTTTGTCGCGTCGCGGCGGAAAATGCGGCTCGCGCCGCCGAGCCCGAGTGTTTCGACATTGGCGCGCAACAAGGCGCGCGCTTCGGCGCCATCATCGACGAACAACGCAAAATTGGCGCCGCGCGACACTGCCTCGATGCCGAGCGCGCCGGTGCCGGCGAAAAGATCAAGCACGCGCGCGCCGGCCAGCGGATCGCCATAGGAATGTACCAGGATATTGAACAGGGATTCGCGCAGGCGATCGGTCGTCGGCCGGATGTCGCGCGAAGAGGGCGCTGCAAGCGTGCGCCCCCGCAGCCGGCCGCCGACGATGCGCATTATTTATCCCGCTTGCCGTGATAGGGGCGGCGGCCCTTGCGGGCGCGCCGTGCCATTTCCGGCCCGCCGAAGCGTTCTTTCAGACCCTCTTCGCGGCGCTGCGCATGAACG
>Ga0310811_10011954_pt1 | contig 11267 bp, 7 predicted proteins | sample YCmetagenome_FD_207642 | JGI IMG/M metagenome (GOLD analysis project Ga0310811, IMG submission 207642) | Soil microbial communities from experimental microcosm in Duke University, North Carolina, United States - YC | ecosystem: Engineered > Artificial ecosystem > Soil microcosm > Unclassified ... | reverse complement strand
GTAGTTTTGCGGCCGGCATTTATGATATCAATGAGCTGGTGGATCAGTTTGCATTTGGCATTAAAAAGGATCCTTTGTCCATTCAGAACTTCCTGCGTTATGCCAGGGCAAAGTTTGCGGCCAAGCCACAGTATGTGCTGCTGATCGGTCATGGACTGATGTATTCGGATTATTATTACAACAGTGAAATAGCGCATGATCCGATGGCTGAGCAGCTGGATATGGTGCCGACCTATGGCGCGCCGGGGTCGGACAACAAGCTGGCCGGAAATAATGGAGTTGATGCTGTGCCTGCCATTCCGATCGGCAGGGTGTCGGTGGTATCGGGACAGGAACTGGAGGTGTATCTGAATAAAGTAAAGGAATACGAACAAGTTCAGCAGACGGCGCCAAATACTATTGCCGGCAGGCTATGGATGAAAAATGGCGTTCACCTGACGGGTGCGAGTGAGCCCTATTTGGGCACGATCCTGTGTAATTATATGAATTCCTATGCGAACCTCATAACCGGACCTCAATTTGGGGCCAACGTGACGACGTTTTGCGACGGAAATGCTTCGAATGTCAGCCAGGTGCCAACTACTACAATCTCAAATCTTTTCAGTACCGGGTTCAGCCAACTCTGTTATTTCGGGCACTCTTCGAATCAGGTGCTGAGTTATAATCTGAACTCTCCGCAGGACTATAATAATGTGGGCAAGTATCCGATATTTTTTGTGAATGGGTGTGATGCGGGTGATTTTTTTGTCTATGACCTGAGCCGGCTTGGCGTTGGAAAGACGCTCTCCGAGGCGTGGGTGTTGGCAAATAGCAAGGGTACGGTCGCTTTTGTCGCAAGTACGCATTTCGGGATCGTCAATTACCTCAATATCCTTCTAAATGGGCTGTATACACTGATGGACAGTGCGGATTACGGAAAGCCGCTTGGCATCCTTCAAAAGGATGCGCTGCAGAACCTCATGAATGTTGCGCCGACCGACTATTTTGCGCGGTTACACGCAGAAGAAATGACGACGCATGGCGATCCATTCGTAAAGCTGAACCAGGGTCAAACGGATTATGACATCGAGGCGTCGGAGGTGGAGATCAATCCGAGTTTTGTTTCAATTTCCAACAGCACGTTCACGATGAAGGCGCGTTTTTACAATCTCGGCCGGGCGGTGTCGGGGAATGTGGTAGTCCAGGTAAAGCGAACCTATCCGAACGGCAACACGGACATTATTCTGACCAAGACCATTCCTGCCATAAAGTATGCCGACTCTATCGAGGTCAGCATTCCTATAGTCGGATCGAGAGATAAAGGGGACAATAAGATCACGGTTTCCATCAACCCGGACAAGCTCGTCAATGAGGTAACCTACGCCAATAACTCGGTCACTACGGATGTGTTCATCTATCAGGATGAAGCGACGCCGATATATCCCTATAATTATTCGATCATCAATTCGTCGACTTCGAAGCTCGTTGCGTCGACTTCCAATCCTATCGCAGCGCCGCAGCAATATATAATGGAACTGGACACGACCCAAAATTTCAATTCGCCGCTAAAGGTGTCGAAGACATTGACTTCGCCTGGCGGAATACTGGAATTTGATCCGGGGTTGACTTATTTGGACAGCGTGGTCTATTACTGGAGGGTGGGAATAGTGCCGTCCAGTCCTGGGGGGAACTACACGTGGAACAATGCTTCATTTGTATATATCGATCCCGCGCATAGTACGGAAGGGTTTAATCAGTCTCATTATTTTCAGCATCAGCAGTCCAGTGCGACCAATATACAAATGGCGCCGAACAGGCAGTGGCAATTCCTGATATTCAATCACGATATTTATCAGACGAATGCCGTGTTTCCCACGGCAGGCCAGTTCGACGATCAGTTTGCGGTTGCGGTAGACGGAAACCAAAATATTCAGAGCGCCTGCGTTGGAGGGTCCCTGATATTTAACGTTTTTGACCCGGTAAGCTTCAAGGCCTGGAAGAATGTCGACGCCAGCGGGAATAATCTGTACCTGAGCGGTAGCGGATCGGCTAATTGTAAGCCATCAAGGAATTGGAACTTCGAGTTTTCGTATATGGATGCGGCGGACCGCAAACTGATCGTGCGATTTATGGATAGCATCCCCAACGGGTATTGGGTGACGGTAAAGAATATTCCGTTCGACGATCAGGCGTCAAATACCTATGCTTCCGACTGGCTTGCGGATACGGCTGTTAATGGCCACGGTTATGACGTTCGCGACCGGCTGCTGAATGCCGGTATGGCCAATGTCGATTCGTTCAATTCGCCCAGGGCATTCCTGTTCATTTATAAAAAGGGTGATCCGTCTTTCACACCCCAGTATAAAATATCGAAGAATGATTCTGACGCGATCTCGCTCGAGACTCAGTGTCCCGGTCCGATCCTGAGGGGTAGCGTTACTTCGCCGCAGTTCGGACCTGCCAGGAAATGGGGCAATATTCACTGGCGGGGCGCCGATCTGTCCAGTCCTGCGACCGATACGGTAGGTATACAGGTGATCGGTGTGGATACGCTTGGAAGGCAAGACACGCTGTACAGACTGAACCGGAGTATGCAGGATTTTGACGTCTCTGCCGTTGATGCAAAGCGGTATCCGTATCTGAAGCTGCAAATGACCACGGCCGATACATTGCACGGGCAACCCTATCAGTTGGCGAACTGGAGGGTAAATTATACGCCTGTTCCTGAAGGGGCGCTGGCGCCGGCTGCGCTGTTAATGGCGCCGGACACGGTCATACTGGGACAGCCATATGAGTTCGCCATTGCGTTCAAGAATGTAAGCCCGTATGCGTTCGACAGCATGAGGATAAAGCTATATGTTCTGGATAAAGGGAACGCCATGCACGTAATAGCGCTTCCCAAAAGGAAGCCGCTAATCAGCGGGGACACGCTGAAACTGGACTATGTCCTCAATACAAAGGATTTTGGCGGGGCGAATACGTTGTATGTGGATTTCAACCCGGACAACGATCAGCCGGAGGAGTATCATTTCAATAACTTTCTTTATAAGGCCTTCTATGTAAAGGGGGACGGCAGGAGTCCAACGCTGGATGTGACTTTCGACAATGTACACATTCTGAATAACGATATCGTGTCCGCCAGGCCACACATTCAGATCAAGCTGCAGAGTCAGTCTCAGTATCTGCTACTGAATGACACGTCGATGGTAAGCGTGCAGTTGAAATATCCGGACGGGTCGGTGCGTAGCTATGGTTTCAACAATGACACTTTGCGGTTCATTCCCGCTACGAGTTCGACGAATAATGTGGCGACGGTCGACTTTAATCCGGCGTTCCTGAAACAGTATAGTGCGGACGGCGATACGTATACACTGATCGTTACGGGCAAGGATCAGCTGGGCAATCCCGCGGGTGTAACGCCTTACCGGATAAGCTTTAAGATCATTACCAAGGCAATGATCTCGAACATGCTGAACTATCCCAATCCGTTCACGACGTCGACGGCCTTTGTATTTACGATCACGGGCAGCGAGGTTCCGCAGAATATCAAGATCCAGATATTGACGATAACAGGCAGAATCGTTCGTGAAATAACCAAGGAAGAGCTGGGGCCGCTGCATGTGGGCCGGAACATCACGGAGTTCAAATGGAATGGGACGGATATGTATGGTCAAAGGCTGGCTAATGGCGTGTATCTTTATCATGTCGTTACCAATCTGGACGGTAAGTCGCTGGATAAATACAGGGCGTCGGGCGATAATACCGACAAATACTTCAACAATGGATATGGGAAAATGTATCTGATGAAATAAAACGGTATATTGGGCCGGTACAATTGTTTAATACGTCTGAAATGACCGTCAAGCGCAGTATTTACAGGAGACTCGCCTATTTCTTGTATGTTTTTGTTGCTGTCTTCCTCCTATTGGAGATTGGTCTGAGGATATACAATCCTTTTCATTTCAGGCTGAAGGGCAACAGGATCGTTCTTCCGGCGAATCAGAAGCAAATCATTACGAACAGAATAAATCCTAAGCTGGATCCGCTGATCATCAATACCCGCAATTCTCTTGGGTTTCGCGGGCCGGAGCTTCCGGATACGGGCGGTGCAGGGCTGTTAAAAATAATAACCATCGGGGGGAGCACTACCGAGTGTCATTTTTTGAATGACAACAAGACCTGGCCCTATTTGCTGGGAGCGAAGCTGTCCGATTCGCTGAAGGGGTGCTGGCTCAATAATGCAGGTCTTGACGGGCATTCCACTTTTGGTCATATTGTATTACTCAATGGGGTTGTCAAGCAGCTGAAGCCTTCCGTGGTGATCTTTCTAACGGGGATCAACGACGTAGAAAATAGCGGGCCTACTTTTCATGACAGGCTGAATACGCGGGGGGCAGTTGCGGACTGGAAGCACTATATTTTTGAGAACAGCGAGGTGCTCAATCTGGCGCTCAATCTCGTCAGGGGTTGGAGGGCGCAGAAGTTCAACAATACTACCAATGCGAACATAGTGCTGGACAGCCTGGAGCGGAGGCCATTGCCGGACGCCGTGGTTCAGAGCAGGATGGCTTTGCAGAGACCTTATCTGGATGCATACCGGAGCAGGCTTTTGCAACTGGTCGACACTTGTCTTGCGTGGCATATCATACCGGTGCTTATGACCCAGCCTAATTTATTCGGAGTTGGGAAGGATCCGGTTACGCGTGCCGATCTGGAGATGTATCCTACTGACTCCAAAGATCATGACATGAACGGGAAGCTGATCTGGGAGATGCTGGAGCGGTACAATGACGAGGTCCGTTGGGTTTGCGATGAAAAGGGGGCGGTGTTAATCGATCTGGCGAGAATGGTTCCCAAGAACAGCCTGTATTATTACGATATGTCACATTTCACCAACGAAGGTGCAATGCTTGTAGCCAAGGCTGTTGCCGGGCAGTTGACGCCGGTATTGCGGCGGAAGTTTCCGCTTCATGACCGATAGGCAGCAGGGCGGAGGTTTTTTGGATCGAGTCGGCAAGGGCGCGCGCAAGCTTGATGTGGCCGGAAGGTCGCAGGTGGCCATCGAGGATATAATAGTCGCCGGAGCTAAAAAGGCGTTCTACGTGCAGTGGGTGGATATGGTGATTGAAGCGTGTTCCCGCGGAGGGGTCGGCCAGCCTCTTTTCGAGGGCGGAAATAAATCGTCCGGATAACTGGTCGTACTCTTCGATGTTGAAGACAAATACGTTTACGGTGTCGAAGTTCAGGTTCGATCCTTTCAGGACTTCCAGGAACAGGCTGGCCTCCCTTTCAAATCGTGTTGTGTCTCCGCTGATCTCCGGAGAATGCCGGAGGGCTGGGATGAGTTGCTCGCTGAGGATTATCTTAGCCGACGTGCAGAAGTATTTGAAGGGGAACCAGGTCTTGCTCCATTTGAGTATGTTTTTCGCAGAGTCATATACAGAAGGCGGGGAAATGAAGGGGTGGTGGTCGTTGCGCACGTAAGCTTCATTCTCTTCGGCGTCGTTGCTGCAATATTGAATGACGACGGTGCGGAGGGCTGACCGGTCGAGGGATTTTGTGGACGCTATCTCTCTTGCCGAACCGTAGGAGGACATTCCTGTGTTGAGGACGGGGCATCCGAGCATTTGTTGCAAAAGAAAGGCATAGGTTTCCTTTTGGTGTACTCCCCATCCCAGGGTATAAGAGTCGCCCATGCAAATGACGGTCGGGTGGTCCAGGCCGTGCGTATCGTTCCTGAATCCACGGGAGTCTGTGAAGATGCTGTCTGAAAATTCGATATTGGAAAACACGCAGCGGTTATCGGACTTCATCCGATAGAAGAGTGCGCTGTCGTATTGAGAAATGGCCGGATCGAACTGGAGGATATTCCGTTGATAGTTGTTGTAGTAATATCTCGCAGTGGGTAAAAGGAGACGCGGGATGGCTGAAGGGTGATGGAGCATCCGGTAGGTGATCGTTTCCATAAGCACGAGGAAGAGCGTAAACGTCAGGAAGCTTATCCTGCGGGCTTTCGGGGGCTGCAGGTGTTTCAATATGGTGGTTTCGAGGATACCTGTGACGACGGCCCATGCCAGTGTGATCAACTGGAGGCAGCTGATCAGGTTGTAATGAAACGAAAGAGAAACCGGAAAGTGTTTTTGAAGTAATATTCTGAGAACGGACAAAACTACGAGTATGCCTAGTGCCAGCAGTATTTTGCGCAGAAATCTCATTAAAAGCTGGAAGATAGGGATTTTTTTTGCAAATTTGACCCTGCATGAAGATACTTGGCATTTCAGCGTTCTATCATGATTCGGCGGCGGCGATCATCCAGGACGGAGAGATCGTGGCTGCTGCTCAGGAGGAACGGTTCTCAAGGATCAAGAATGACCCGGGTTTTCCGGTAAAGGCTATTGCTTTCTGTCTTGATTATTCGGGTATTTCGCTGGATGAGCTGGATGCTGTGGTGTTTTATGACAAGCCATTTCTGAAATTCGAGCGTCTTTTGGAGACCTATTATTCTTTTGCTCCTGCGGGGCTCGGGTCATTTCTCAGGGCTATGCCTGTATGGATAAAAGAGAAATTATTCCTGAAAAAAATATTGTACAGGGAGCTTGGTGAGCTGGGGCAATTCGATAAGAAGCGCACGGCGTTGCTATTCCCCGAGCATCATCTTTCTCATGCGGCAAGCGCATATTATCCTTCGCCTTTTGAGGATGCGGCGATACTCACGCTGGATGGAGTAGGGGAGTGGGCTACGGTGTCGATCGGCAGGGGAAAGGGAAAGGATATCACTATTCTGCGGCAGTTGGATTTTCCCCATTCGCTGGGTCTGCTGTATTCGGCGTTCACTTATTATTGTGGGTTTGCGGTGAATAACGGGGAGTACAAGCTGATGGGGCTGGCGCCTTATGGGAACCGGGAAGGGGAAGACTACCGGCGGATGGTTGGAATAATAAAATCGAAACTTGTTACGATAAATGAAGACGGATCGCTATTCCTTCATCAGGAGTATTTTGGATATGCGACTGGAGACAGGATGGTAAAGGACCGGGTGTGGGAGCGGTTGTTCGGATTTCCGCGGAGGGCGGAGGGAGGTCCGCTGGACCGACGGTATTGTGATATGGCGCTGGCCGTGCAGGAAGTTACGGAGGAAGTCGTCATACGGCTTGCAGAGGAGGCGAAGCGATTGACGGGATCGGAGAATCTTTGTATGGCGGGCGGGGTTGCATTGAATTGTGTGGCTAACGGCAGGCTGGAGAGTGCCGGCATCTTTAAGCGGCTGTTCATACAGCCGGCTGCGGGGGACGCCGGTGGGGCACTGGGTGCTGCGCTGGCGGCTAACTATATCTATTTCGGGATGGAAAGGTTTGTCGATAGGATGGAGCAGGATGCCCTGAAGGGTTCGTTATTGGGGCCGGAGTACGGAGAAACGGAAATTTTTTCTGTTGCGAGGAAACATGAGCATCCATATCGCCGGATAACCGATATGGGGGAACTGGCGGAGGAGACGGCGAAGCTGATTGCCGGAGGATCTGTAGTTGGGTGGTTCCAGGGGCGATCGGAATTTGGTCCAAGGGCGCTTGGGGCGAGGAGTATACTGGCGGATGCCCGCAGTCCCGAAATGCAAAAGAAGCTGAACCTTTCGATAAAGAACAGGGAAAGCTTCCGGCCGTTCGCCCCTGCTGTGCTGGCGGAAGAGGCGGGGAATTATTTCGACCTTGGAGTGGCTTCACCGTATATGTTGCTGGTAAAGCCTGTTAAGAAGGAAAGGCGGATACCGGTGCCTGCAGATTTTGCCGGGCGCGAGTGGGCTGACAAGCTATATTTTTTGCGAAGCGATATACCTTCGGTCACGCATGTCGACTATTCAGCCCGGATACAGACCGTGAACGAGCGCAGCAATCCTTTGTTCCATAAGTTGTTGTCATCTTTTAGGGAACTGACGGGTTGTGGATTGATGATCAATACGAGCTTTAATGTGCGGGACGAGCCAATTGTCAATAGTCCCGAAGATGCATTCCGGTGTTTTGAACAGACGCAGATGGATCATTTGGTGATCGGGAATTATATATTTAGTAAGAAAGAGTATCTTGCGCAAGGTTAAGTAAATAAACCAGTATGGATTTTTTGAAAGATCTATGGGCCTTTTTGAAAGCGCGAAAGAAATGGTGGCTGGCACCGTTGATCATCGTCCTGATCCTTTTAGGGCTTTTGATCGTTCTTGGAGGCAGTTCGGCCCTTGCGCCATTCATCTATACACTTTTTTAGTCATCATCAGTGGATAGCAAATTTAAACAACTGGAGGCTGTGCTGACAGTAGTGGTCGCGCTGGTGACCGCTTATTTTTTTCGGCATTTGCAGTGGCTGCTGACGGCTGCCCTGGGGCTTGGGCTGGCTGGCTTGTTGTCGCCCGTGTTCAGGCGTCTTTTTTATCGGGGGTGGATGGGGCTGGCGGAACTGATGGGGAAAGTGACAGGAAAAATTCTTCTTACGATAGTCTATATTCTGTTACTGGTGCCGATCGCCTTTATCGCCCGATCGGCGGGGAAGGTCGGGCTTCGCAGGAAAAGCGGTGGCAGCAGCACTTTTACGGTGCGGGACCATATTTATGAAAGGGAGGATATGCTTCATCCATGGTAGGGTCGTACAGGCGCCTATTCCCAATATCATCATTGTTATAAGGCCGAGCAGGAGGTAGACGCCCGGTCTTTTTCCTGAGAAATAAAAGCTGACGTGCCGGTGGCCGGGCGGGAGTGCAATGCCCATAAACGACAGATATTGTTTTTGGATGTTTACCGGACGGCGATCGATAGCGGCGTGCCAGCCGGAGTAGATATTCTGCAGCAGGATGAGCGTATCCTGCGCAGCTGCGGAAATGTCCGCTTCAAGGCTGGCGGGTGTATATTTTATTATGGAAATGGACGAGTTGCCGGGGGTGTTTTTCAGAAACAGAAAGGGGTGCTGTACAAGAGAGTCTGGTAGGCCGGAGTTAAAATAGTCGTTTGTTGTATTGAGGATGGTAGGGTAGTCGCAGCGGTTGGGTGTTCCGGGCTGTTTGCTGTAATAGGGCCAGCAGCCGATGATCCGGACGAGGCTGGTGTCTGTCTGTTTGTTGGCGGATATGGGCTGGAGCCTGGGGACGGGTATCCCCGGGGGGACGGATGCAAAGAGGGATCCTATCTGCGAACAGCTGCTTTTTTGTACGCCCGTGACGCCGAGGTCAAGCCAGGAGAAGATAAGGAGGTCTGTCCCGATAAGGAGTAGTACCAGGTAACGAACGGGCAGCTTTTTCCTGAGCAGCAGGGTTATGGTTAGTAGTAAACAGAGGAGGGCGGCATTGATAAAAAGTCGCTGTGCAAAGGAAAGGGTATCGAGCAGTATTTTGATAGTGGTCTTCCAGTCGGCCGCGGGTATTGCGGGGAATGGGCGGCTATAGAAAGTCGCCGCCGTTGTGATCATGGCGCAGAGTATAGCGGTGATCAGGATGGGGCGCCAGGGGTTGAATTTGGGAGCGCGGGCGAGTAGTTCATTCAGGGGATAGGAGAGTACGATGATAAAGGAAAAAATGGCAAATACCCTGTATTCGCCGTTGGTCCGGATATACCGAAGCAGGGGTGTATTGCTGTAGACGAGATCTTTTATGGGGCCGCCTATGCTGAGCACGAGCATTAGTACTCCGCTGATCAGGAAGAGGTTTTGGATGGTGTTGCGGCGGCGTGCGAGTGCGATGCCAAAAAGGATCAGACCCAAAACGGAGAAATAGCCGTTGCGCATGCTGACGTCTGTGTCAAAAAAGGTGCTATGAGCCGTAGTGCTGAACGGGAAAACTAAGGAGATATAGGATGCGGGGCTAAATCCGAGGTCAAGCTGTTCTTTCTGCAGGACGGGCGCGGAGCGGATGAAATTTTGGGATATTTCTATCCACGACAGAAAGATTGGGGCGGAGGATACGAGGACGATCATAAGCAGGATCGTATTTGTCTTCAGGCTTTTCAGGAGTTGTGTCTTACGGGGTGCGGGATGAAGCAGGACGATGCCGATCAGCAGGCTAAGCAGGAAATAGAAGGTAGCGAAGGGGATGGCCGGGTGGCCTGCGGAGAGCAGCAGGTAGAGGGCGGCGGCGGACTGCCAGAGGGTTTTGGCTGATAGTTCTGTCTGCAGCCGGAGAAAGGTGAGTGTCACCAGCGGGAGGAAGGCGCCTGCGGTCAGGAAGTTGGTGTGGGAGAGGTTGCCGACAAAAAATCCGGAGCACATGAAAAGTATTGCCATGACCAGGCAGGTGAGGCGGTCGTGGCCGAGGTAGCTGCCGAGGCGGTGCATAAATACGCCTCCAAGCCATATATAAGTGAGTGTTTCTATCGCGAGGGTGTGGATAGAGTACCCGACCAGGCCGAAAATCCAGGTGAGCGGGTGCCAGAAGGCGAAGCCGGGGTCGGCGTAAAGAGGGAGACCGAAATTTATATAAGGGTTCCAGATGGGAATATTGCCGGAGTGAAGGGCGGCGCTAAAGAAGAATTTATTGGGGAAATTTTGGACAAGCGCGTCGTTTTTCGGTGCGAACAGAAACGAGGACAGGGGCAGGTAGGCAAGGCAGGTGATCAGGGCCAGCAGGAGGTATTGCGGGATATCGTTGGATAGCCTGGGTCTGGTGGGGTTAGATCTTTTGTCTTGCAATGTATTTACCAATGATGTCGAATTCGAGGTTGACTTTATCTTTTGGGATAACAGATTGAATATTAGTATGCTCGAATGTATATGGGATAACGGCGATGTCGAATTTGGTCTTTTTAACATTGAAGATGGTGAGGCTGATGCCGTTGAGGCTTATGGAGCCTTTTTCAATGACGAGATGGCTGAATTTTTTGGGGAATTCGAAGCGGAATTCCCAGCTGCCGTTCTTGTCAGAACGTTCGAGGCAGATGCCGGTGGCGTCGACGTGTCCCTGGACGATGTGGCCGTCGAGGCGACCATTCATGATCATGCATCGTTCGAGGTTGACGAGGTGGCCGGGCTGCCATGTCCCGAGGTTGGATTTTTCGAGGGTCTCTTCTATTGCGGTGACGCGGTGGCGGTTGCCGGCGATCTCTTCGACGGTGAGGCAGACGCCGTTGTGGGACAGGCTTTGGTCGATCTTTAGCTCGGGTCCGAGGCTGGACTCGACCCAGAAGGTTTTGTTGGTGCCGATGGTGGAAACAGAGTGGATCTTTCCGAGGGATTCTATAATTCCGGTAAACATAGGGGATAAAGATCGGTTATTTGGCGGAAATTTGATTTTTAGGGTGAAGGGAAGGGAGTTGGGGATT